>Ga0099364_10003809_pt1 | contig 23175 bp, 17 predicted proteins | sample TergutTh196P3_FD_73070 | JGI IMG/M metagenome (GOLD analysis project Ga0099364, IMG submission 73070) | Microcerotermes parvus P3 segment gut microbial communities from Pointe-Noire, Republic of the Congo - Th196 P3 | ecosystem: Host-associated > Arthropoda: Insects > Digestive system > Gut ...
AGAGCTCATATCGACGGAATGGTTTGGCACCTCGATGTCGGCTCGTCACATCCTGGGGCTGGAGAAGGTCCCAAGGGTTCGGCTGTTCGCCGATTAAAGTGGCACGCGAGCTGGGTTCAGAACGTCGTGAGACAGTTCGGTCCCTATCTGTTGTGGGCGCAGGAAATTTGAGGAGATCTGACACTAGTACGAGAGGACCGTGTTGGACGAACCGCTGGTTCATCGGTTGTTTTGCCAAGAGCATTGCCGAGTAGCCACGTTCGGAACGGATAAGTGCTGAAAGCATCTAAGCACGAAGCCGACTTCAAGATTAGATTTCCACATAGGGTCGTTGTAGACTACAACGTTGATAGGCTGCAGGTGTAAAGGCAGAAATGTCATAGCCGAGCAGTACTAATTGCCCGAATACTTTTTTAAAGTGTGTTTTTGTATCTTTTCTAACTTCTTTTTTCTTTCTCAGTAAAGTCAATCCAATACGGCTCATGCCTTTAAGTGTAAAGGCAAGTCCCCTTTGAGGGGGATTTAGGGGGCTGAAATCTTTTAGGTGGTTATAGCAGTGAGGTTCCACCTCTTCCCATTCCGAACAGAGAAGTTAAGCTCACTTACGCCGATGGTACTGCATACTTGTGGGAGAGTAGGTAACCGCCAATTTTGAAGCAACCTTTTCAATGTATTTTGAAAAGGTTGCTTTTTTGCATATAAGTAGAGCATTTAGTTGTTCTGTTTTTTTCATTTCAAAAAAACTTCTCACGAACTTCCCACGAAAAAAACAAACTGGCAATATTTTTTTGAATTTTGCTGAAAATAATTTATCAAATGAATTTCAGCGAAAAAAAACAACAAATTAAAATATTCAAAAATAGGATTCTTTTCTTATTTTGGAGACTATGAGAATATTGTTGAGTTTGATTTATCCAAAAATTCAGGCGTAAAAAGGAATGTTCGACAAACAATAGGTGTAAATCAGTATTGTTTTTTTTGGTGTAAAAAAATTGTCCTTTTTTATTTGAAATTCTCTCTTTATTTTTGCAGAGCGAGGCAGGACGAATACAGAATTAAATTTTTTAATTCTGTAAATTATGGACAAGAAAAAACAAAACTTGAAAAAATTGATAAGTGGCAAGAAACAAACAAAAAGTACAACCAATTGGAAAGATTGGTTTATTCAAGTATTAATTAAAATAGTTCCAAAAAAATAATATTTTTTTGGAATATTTTATTAGGTATTTTTTAATTATCTTTGTTCCTCGAACAATTAAAAAGACAACCATTGTTTCTCCATAAAAAAATAAAACATACCGTTCTGCTGCTATTGGCGATTTTGCCTTTTGTTACACTGCATTCGCAATCGGAAAAAACAACAAACGTAATTCTCGAACACGCTGACCAACTGACTTTCGATAGGTCGAGAAATGCCGAACGGCAAGTGTTGCGCGGAAATGTCCGCTTTCGGCACGAAGGCGCGGTGATGACTTGCGACAGCGCGTATTTTTATACCGACAACAATTCGATGGACGCTTTCGGGAATGTGAGAATGGTGCAGGGCGATACGCTTTTCGGTTACAGCGATGTACTTTATTACGACGGGAACAAAAAGTTAGCGTTGATGCGTCGCAACGTGAGACTGATTAACAGAGATGTGGTGCTCACAACCGAACAGCTTGATTATAACCGCGCTGCCGACATCGCTTATTATTTCGATGGTGGAAAAATAACAGACCCAACAAACGTATTAGTTTCCAAAAGAGGCTACTATTATCCTGCATCAAAATTAGCGGAATTTAGAAACGATGTAAAGCTCACAAATCCAGATTTTGTGCTGAATTCCGACACCTTGAAATACAATACTTTTACAAAAGTGGCGTACATCGTCGGACCTTCAACCATCGACCACACCGATACGCGCATTTATTCCGAACTTGGAAATTTCAATACTGTAACACAGTTTGTATCGCTGTTTAAACGCTCTGTAATCGAAACAAACGATGGGCGCGTTGTAACGGGCGACACCATTTTTTACGACAAAGCCATTGGACTTGCGCGCGCTTACCGCGATGTTGAGATAAAAGATACCATTCAAAAGATAATGTTGAAAGGCAACATTGCGCGATACAACGAAGCAATCGGCGAAGCGTTTATCACAAATAAAGCGTTGGCGATAGATTATTCGAGCCAAGATTCGCTGTTTCTGCACGCTGATTCGCTTTTCTACCTCAAAGATTCTATCTACAACAATATGAAGGCGTATCACGGCGTCCGCTTTTTCAGAAGCGATTTGCAAGGGAAATGCGATTCAATTTTTTATTCGTCGAGAGATTCGATACTGACTATGTTTTTTGAACCAGTGCTATGGTCGGAAAATAATCAGCTGACGGGAGACTTGATTCAAATTTTCATCAAAGATGGAGCGGTAGATTTCATTCACGTTCAAGGAAATGCGATGGCTGTGATGCAAGATATTGATACTCTTCGGTTTAGTCAATTGGTCGGCAGAGAATTACGAGCATTTGTCGTTGATGGCGAATTACGCAAAGTGGAAGTAAACGGCAATACGCAATCGATTTATTTCCCGCGCGAAGACGACGGAACGCTTGTAGGTATTAACCGAACAGAAAGTTCTTTTATGACCGTTCATCTTCAAAATAATAAAGTGCATAAAGTGGTGCTTTATCCGGGCGCCAGTGGAAAAATGATGCCCGACGAAGGTCTTGTGCACGAAGATATTTTCTTTCCGCAGTTTGCTTGGCACAACGAAATCCGCCCGCAACGAAAAGAAGATGTTTTTATCAGAACTGCACCACCGGTTAGAGACAACACAGACAGACGAAGACGGAGAAGATAATTTGCGATTTTAGATTTGGGATTTACGATTGGCTAACGCAAAGTATTCTTTTAATTTTCAATTCCAAATCTAAAATCGTAAATTCTTTATTCCTTTTTCTTTCTCAATATATTTTTTTCCTGCTTCGTAACCTATTTGGTAAATTTCGTAATATTTTTCAAAATCAAACTCGCGGTAAGCAGGGATAACTTCCGGTTCTATCAGATAAGAACAGATGCCGCGTCCTTTTTCCGAGTTTTGACGCACTACAACTCGCATCGAAGTAAGTATCGTTTCGCGAATTCCGTTTACCTGCGGTTCTGGAAGGTGCAAATAGTTAACAACATCTACTCCGATGGTATGGCTAGAGTCGGACTCAAAAGGTTGCGCCGGCATATTGTTCAGCACACCGCCGTCGGTATAAGATTGATTGTTGAGACTGATGGTTTCAAAAACAACCGGAATACTCGCTGAAGCTGCCACCCATTTGTCGAGCATGTCGCCCGAATCAATAATTTCCCATTTGGCTGTATTGAGGTTTGATGCACAAACAAACAATTTCTTTTGCAAACCCTCAAAACTGTTGTGCGGAATCTTCTCCCTTATCAAATTCCTCAATGTGTTATGGTTAGATAAACCTTTAATGCCTGTTTTTGAATAAAGAGTAACGATTTTTGTTATTTTGTAAAGTTTATGCTTTTTGATAATATCCAAAATCTCGGCAGGACTGAACCCTGCGGCATAAAACACACCGACAATTGCGCCCATACTCGAACCCGAAACGCGAGTGGCAATTATCCCGTTTTCTTCCAATGCTTGTATCACGCCGATATGGGCAAAACCGAGCGCGCCGCCACCGCCCAAGCATAAGTTTATGTCTTTTTGTTCTGTAAACATCTGTAAAAAGTATTTGTTTTCTGGATTATTTGTAATTTATATGGTACAGGCAAATATATGATTTTTTTAAGAAACATAATACTAAATTATTTGTTATATAAGAGAATTTAAAATATTTTTGTATGAAAACTTCAGTAAAAACATCAACAGTAAATGCTTGCGGTATAAAATCGTCGAAAAAAGTAACCGAAAAAGAAATTGAAGCGGCAAATGACCGAATCAATCCAGACGAAAACAGTATGGAAAGTAGAGGATAAAATGAAAGAAATACAGTGGGGAATTATCGGGTGTGGCGATGTGTGTGAAAGAAAAAGCGGACCTGCTTTTTACAAAATAGAAAATTCGTCGCTCACTGTGGTTATGCGTCGCGATTTGGAAAAAGCGAAGGATTATGCTTTGCGGCATTCTGTTCCACAGTATTACGACAATGCCGAGCAACTGATTAATGACTCCAATGTAAATGCCATATATGTGGCAACGCCGCCCGATACGCACAAAACATACGCTGTCAAAGCGATGTGCGCAGGTAAGCCTGTGTATGTGGAAAAACCGATGGCACTCAATTACAACGAGTGCGCCGAAATGGTAAAAGCATCGCAAGAAACGGGACAAAAACTTTTTGTTGCGCATTATAGGCGTGCGCTGCCTTATTTTTTAAAGGTAAAAGAATTAATTGACAGTGGCAACGTTGGAAAAATTTTGACTGTAAATACGCAATATTTTCGCGTGCCTTCGGCGTCGGACATCAATGCTGATGAGCACACTTGGCGCGTAAACAAAGCAATTGCCGGCGGTGGTTATTTTTACGATTTGGCTCCGCATACGTTAGACATTTTGGATTCTTTGTTGGGTGAGATAGAAGATGCTACGGGAATTACCGAAAATTTGGGCGGTTTTTACACTGTTGAAGATACGGTTTCGGCGTTGCTGAAATTCAAATCGGGCGTACAAGGAACAGCGCAATGGAGCTTTGTAGCATCTGTCGAACGTGATACAATTGAAATAATCGGCACAAAAGGAACGCTTAATTTCAATACGTTTGCTTTTGAGCCGATTGTATTGAAAACTGTTGATGGAAAAATGGAACAATATGAACTCGAACAACCGCAACATATTCAGCAACCGCTTATTCAAACTATTGTAAATGAATTGCACGGAATCGGCGAATGTCCTTCGACGGGCATTACCGCACTACGAACGGCTTGGGTTATGGATAAAATATTCGGGAAAATATAAAAAAAAGAGGTTTTTAAAAACCTCTTTTTTATTATCGTTGTATAACTAATCGCATCGTTTTTTGCACTTTGCCGTCGCTGACAAATTTACAGAAATAATATCCTTTTTTCCAATCGACAGCATTGACAAACACTTCCGATTCTGATGTAAAATCAATTCTGGCAACAACTGTTCCCAATACATCAAAAATTTCGACGTAATTTCCGGGAGCAGCATTGTAGCTAATAGTAAAATAAGCGTTCGCCGGATTCGGAAAAATAGTTGCATCGTTAACATTCCACGACTGCGTGGCAAAACTGCTGAACTGCAATCCTGCGGCAAAAATCAATAGAGTTAACAACTTTTTCATAACAACACTTTTTTCTATCTTAAACTTCACTACAAATATAATGATTTATTTTTAAACGGCACAATTTTTATAACATTTTTTAGTTGTTGTTGTCTTTTTTTTAAAATAAAAACAACACGAACGGAACAAAAGAAACCATCGTAACAATCATAAATCCTTTGTAAGTGTCCCAAAGCTCGAATCGGTAGCTCAAAAACGAAAACATAGCGTTGGGCAGCAAGCAAAGCATTGCAAGTTGTATTGCCGAAGGTTGCCATTTGTTTAAATGGTTCATTACCTTACTGAAATCTTGCAATCCCCAATCATTTTGCCAAAAAAAGACAGCAACCATAGCGCAAAACACGACGATTCCTGCCAATAATCCAATCCAAAGACGGTCTAATTTTTTTCTATTTCGTTTCATAATTCCAAGTTTTTAAAGTATCCATAAAATGGTAAGCGGTTAAGTCAATGACACATGGAACGATAGATACGTAGCCGTTTGCCAAGGTGCATTCGTCTGTGTTTTCGTCGTCTTTGTTGCAACTCGAAAAATTACCCGTAAGCCAATAATAATCGCGTCCTGCAGGATCTTCACGCTTCATAAATTCTTCTGTCCAAAGACCTTTTGCCTGTTTGCAGATTTTTACGCCTTTTATATTTTTTTCGTAGGGAATGTTCACATTAAGACAGATGCCTTCCGGCAAGCCGTTTTGCAATACTTGGCGCGACACGATTGTTGCATAATTCATCGCTTCGGTCATATCGGCGCGCGGATCAAGACTGCAAAGCGAAAAACCAACAGACGGAACATTATTAATGCAACCTTCAAAAGCCGCGCCCATTGTTCCCGAATAAAGAACGCTTATAGAGGAATTTGTGCCGTGGTTAATACCCGATGCCAATAAATCGGGTTTGCGAGGCAATAGTTGGTCGAGAGCTAATTTTACGCAATCGGCAGGCGTTCCGCTGCATTTGAAAACGGTCAAGCCTTCTTCTTCCATAATTTTTCGCGCGCGAATCGGGCTGTTCACAGTTATTGCGCTCGATTGTGCTGAACGTGGTCCGTCGGGTGCCACAACATAAATTTCTCCTTCGGCGCGTAAACTTGATACAAGTGCTTGTATGCCTCGCGAATTTACGCCGTCGTCGTTTGTTATAAGGATTAGTGGTTTATTGTTTGTCATTTGTCTGAACTTTGATTTTTCGGGATTTTTTATTTTTAAAGACCATTATTTATAAAAACAGACTGCAAGAAACTATCTTTAAAATCAAATTGATATGTTATTATTTCTCCATCAAAAATGGTAAAACGCTCGTAATCTTTTGGCGAAGTTTTTATTTTCTTGTAAAAATCGTCATTGGTAATTCCAATACTGACATCGTTTTTAGATTTAAACATATCTTGTTTAATTTCTGCCGAAGGCCACAAATAAAAATAATTGTCGTCATCTTTTACAAAAAATGAAATGTAAGAATCTTCAAGTTTGTAAGTATAAATTTTGTGTGCAGGTTGTCCTAATTCTACATTTTCTAAAAAAATAAGACTATCCACCGTTACGCCATCATAAAAATATGGCATCAGTTTTTCTGTGGAATAATTTGTAAAATCGAAAGGAAAAAAATCTTTTTCAAAATATGTAAACTCACTGCTTCTGTATCTTTCATCTTCGGAAGTCAAATAATATCTTTCTTCCACAATTTCTCCATTGATTATTTTTTGGTAAATTTCGTATTCAATAGCGATTGTGTCTTTCATTTTGACTCCTTCGGTCAGTATTTCTGAAAATTTTAGTTTGCCAAATTCATCAAAATGATGGTCTTTATTAGTATAATAAGAATCGCCACTCCATTGCCAACCAAAACTAGCAGTGTGTAGTATTTTGTTAATGCTATCTCGTTCTCCAATGCTGTTGTCTGACAATTCTTCGGAATATTCAAATCGTTTTGTTTCATTGTTGAAAATATATATACTAGTTCCATCATTCATAGTCATACTTCCGCGATAACTAATGGAAAAGTCTTTAAAACCATCGAAATTAAAGTCTTCTACATTAAGAAAATCGAAGTAATTTGGCAAAGTTCCAATTTTTTTATAATGGTCAATATTAATATATTCCCAATCAATATATTCCCACAATATTTCATTTGTTTGGCTGTTTTTTAGCTTAATAATTACTTCGTCAGAAAAAATGTATTCCCAATGACATAACATATCATTTAATTCAAAAGACTTACCGATAAAAACGTTATTGGAAATCTTCTCCGCTTTTGCATTGCTGCAACTTGCGAAAAATAATATGGAGATAAAAATATATTTCATATTTTTTTTACCTCTTTATAACCAATTTCGTTCCAAAAATAAATCCCGTAATAACCGTTAAAAAATATACAATATTGCGCATATCAATTACGCCACGACTCATTGATTCGTAATGCGTATTGATGCCGAAAGCGGTTAGGAATATTTCATTTTTTCCTGAAATGGCTAATGATGCGAGCAAGTCGAATCCGTAATAAAAAAAGAAACAAAGAAACGCCGACAGCATAAAAGCCACGATTTGATTGTCGGTCGCTGCAGACGAAAAAATGCCGATAGCTACGTAAACAGCCGCTAAGAAAAACAACCCGATATACGAGCCGAAAATGCCGCCGGTATCGACATTACCGATTGGTTGCGAAAGAAAATAAATGCTAACGAAATAAATCAAAGTGGGCAACAACGAAAAAAGCACAAGCAGCAAGCTCGCCGAATATTTTGCAAAAATAACTTTCAGTCCCGAAATTGGTCGCGTGTAAACTAACTCAATTGTGCCTGCCCTTTTTTCTTCGGCGAAGCTCCGCATCGTAATTGCCGGAACTAAAAATAAATAAAGCCACGGCGCAAGCACAAAAAGTCCGTCCATTTGCGCGTAACCCGATTCGATGATATTGAATTGCCCGGGAAGTACCCACAAAAATAATCCCGTGGCAATCAAAAATATGCCGATTACGATATAGCCCGTAGCCGAACTGAAGAAATATAGGAATTCTTTTTTCAGTAATACAATCATTTTTCTTATTTTTACAAAAAATTTAGCTTAGCAAAGGTACTGTTTTTATATGAAAAAAACAATCTCATTTTTGTTGCTTTTGGCAGTTTGCTTTTCGTTGTCGGCGCAACAACGGCGGAATAATCGGAATGATGCGCCGTGCGGTTTCGGCACGCCGAGTTGTAATTCGTCTTCGTTCAGCGACAGGTTTCGGAACAAAAGCGGCGGCAATAACCTTCTTGTTAAGTACAAACTGCAATATATTCACGGTTTTATTATTCCGCATAGCGACCGCGTAGAACCGCTTATCGACAAGAATACTAACGGCGTGGAATTTGCTGTGGAGTTTCCAAAATACGGCGGAAAACCTTGGCATTTTTACTACGCTTTTCCAACAACGGGACTTGCTGTTCAGTATCTCGACCTTGGTAATCCCGACTTGTTGGGAAGCGCGTTTACGTTTTATCCGTATATTATTATTCCCATTTTTCAGAAACCGATGTTTTCGTTCAATTTCAAATTGGGCGCAGGAATTTCATATCTAACCGAAAAATATGACCCTGAAAAACCGCACACTTACGATGAAAATAATTACGCTATCGGTTCGCACTTAAACGGTTTTTTGTGCGGCGGACTGAATACGGAAATTCTGTTTTCGCGGTCGCAACGAAGCTTTATCTCACGTTTCAGTTTTGTGGCAGATGCTTCGCTACATCATATTTCGAATGGAAGCATTCAAAAACCAAATGCCGGACTGAATATGTTTAACGCAGGCATCGGATTGAAATACATACCTTATTTAACCATTGCGCCGATGAAACAGAAAAGCGCGCGCATTGAACGCAAATGGTCGCTTGAGCCTGTTTTGGGTTTTGGCGTGAATCAGCAAAATGAGTTTGATGAGAAAAAATACTTCAACGGTTCGCTTTCTGTGGGTGGATACCGACCACTTGGAAATACATATCGTTTTGGATTAAATATGGATATGTTTTACAACAGTGCTTTTCATTCAGAAAGAACGCTGCCTGATTATTATGCCGGCATAAACGGAAAATTTAGAATGGGATTTTCGTTGGCAAATGAGCTGATGTTCGGCGATTTTGCCACAGGCGTGCACATTGGCGGATATGCTCTTAATCCGATAGAACACGATGGTTATGTGTATTTTAAGTTGGTAGCAAAATACAGAGTTTATGACCATTTCTTTGTCAACTTGGCACTGAAAACGCATATGCAAGTAGCCGAAAGTATCGAACTTGGTGTTGGTTATTCGTTGTCGAAGACAGAAAAAGCGCCTTACTCGTGGATTCCCGAAAAAAAGAAACTGGAAAAGAAAAAGAAGAAAAAAGATAAGGGAGAATATTAATGATTTTCTTTGTATCTTTGTAACAATTTATGTGGAAAAAAGAAATAATTTTTGGTATTATTGCTGTTTGCCTATTGACAGTCGCGTTTGTTGGTTATAGGCAGATAAAAGAACGTAGTTTGTCCGAAACCATGGATTTATACGCTGTTGTTTCGCCGCAAGCCGTGTTGGTAATAGAAACTAAAAACGCGATGAATTTCACCAAAGCGTTGCTTTACAACAACGATTTTTGCAAAATTGCCAACGAAGAAAATTTTTTACCTGAATTTACAACTCTTATTGAAAGCATTGACGCGCTGTTGACCAAAGATGCGGGATTGGCATCGACAACAAAACGTCAGTCGCTTGTTGCTTATACGATTGACAGTGGTTTGTGGAAAGAATTAATTGCCACCGGAACAACTGAAAAAGACGCCAAAAGAGCTATCGAAATTATCCGCGAAAATTTTTATCCAAACGGAAAAACAGAAAAAATAAAACATCACGGTGTTCAAATCACTGCATTGCGCGACAGCGTAGACAGCCGTACATTTGCTTGTGCATACGTGAAAGGTATGTTTTTGTGCAGCGCTCATTTATCGGAAATAGAACGTGCGATTGATGTTTTTTCGTCGGAAAACGGCAATATCAACAGCAATCACGCATTTGTGTCTATCCGAAGTACCGCCGGAAAAAATGTATTGGCAAATATTTTTATCAATACGCAAGCGATTTTTCCGCTCGTGTCTGAAAAAATCAATGATAATTTTTCGTCGCTTCGCTCAAAATTAAATTCTTTTTCCGATTGGATTGGGCTTGATTTGAGTGTTTCCGACGAGCAATTGTTGGTAAACGGATACTCGAATAAGAACGCCGCTTATTTCACAAATGTTTTTGAAGGACAGGAAGCTGTTGGGAACGATTTTTACAATTATATTCCACTGAATACTGCTTTTTTTACTTATTACGGAATAAGCAATTACACCGCATTCCGTGAAAAGACGAAGAAAATTCAAGGCACAACAGCGCCGATAAAAAGTGAATCGTTTGTAAAAGAACATTTTGCAGGCAATGTTATCAGCGGCTATGTGAGCCTTAATGACCAATTGAAATCGTCGAATTATGTGATGTTTTCCATCAAAGATTCTACATTGGCGGCAGAGCAACTTGATCTTACGGCAAAGAAAACAACCCACAATTCGTCTTATTCGCTTCAGCAAATAGCGGTATATGAACTTCCGGCACAGTTTCAATTAACGGTTCCGTTTGGCGATTTTGTTGCATTGAAAGGACAGGAATATACAGCTATTACAAGCGGATATATGGTTGTTGCTACGTCGCCCGATTTGTTGGCAGAACTCGTTGGGTTAATATCGTCGGGTTACACGTTGGGCAAAGACCACGCGTTTTTGTCTGCCGAAAAAAGTTACGACGGAAACGCGACTGTGCTTGCTTACATTCATTTTCCGTCAGTGCTGAAATATGCAAATGAGATTTTTGAAAAATCATTTGCCGAAAAAATATTGCGCCACAAAGACAAACTTGCACGTGTTCAAACGTTGGGCTGGCAAATGGAAAACGAGCGTGGGCAGATTTACCACAACGCTTTTATTAAAAGTAAAAATGTGGGTGATGCATCGTCTGATTCTACGATTATTATCCCAAAAAAGAAAACAAACAGGCAAATTTGGTCGGTCGATTTTCCGTCAAAACCTATTTTTGGTCCCGTAATGGTTCGGAATTATGTAACAGGAACCGACGAAATTTTGGTGCAAGACGCTAATCATAAATTGTATTTTTTTGCGCACGATGGCAATTTGATGTTTTCGGTACAGCTTGACGCATTGATAATGGGCGATAAGATGTATCAAGTTGATTATTACAGAAATAAAAAATATCAATTTATTTTTAACACTGCCAAAAAATTGTATTTGTTGGACAGAAAAGGCAGGTTTGTGGAGAAATATCCGATTGCGTTGCCTGTTGAGGCGAGCGCGCCGTTGGCTGTTTTTGACTACGACAACAACAAGGATTACCGTATTTTCATCCCGACCAAAGACAAGAAAATACATTTATATAGGAAAGACGGTACAAGTCCTTCGGATTGGGCATTCGGACAAACGGCTGGCGTGGTGCTGAATCCGATTCAGTATATGCGCGTTGACGGCAGTGATTATTTGATTGCAAATGATGGAAACGCACCGTATTTCCTTAACCGAAAAGGAAAAGAAAGGATTACATTGAAATCGGCTTTCGATATTTCGAGGAATGACATCTATTATTTGCCGAAAATAAAAGACGAAAAATCGGCTTTTGTAACGACCGACAAGCAAGGATATGTGAAAAAAATCAATACAGACGGCACTGTGAAATCAATCAAACCCGATGAATTGCCATCTGCGGCTCATCATTTTATGTTGACGCAAGTAGCAAAATCGTCTGTTTATATTTTTGTGGACGGCAATGTTGTTTCGGTTTATAATCAAGATATGAAGCTTATTTTCTTAAAGTATTTTGATGAAATTGATTTGACGCCGATTTTGCACGATGACTATCTTGCCGTTTATTCCGAAACGTCAAATAATGTACGGATTTTCAACTTGAATGAGTTAGATGTAGAAGAACAAGTTTTCTTGGCTGGTTCAAAACCAAGCATCGGACAGTTAAAGCCAATGCCTAATAATTATATCGTTGCGTATAGCAATGGTGCGTTGGTTTGTTATGAAGTAAATTAGATAGTGAAATGGCGAGATAGTGAGAGCTGTGTTTTGCATTCTCACTATTTCGCCAACTCTTCAAGTTCTTCCGTCAAAATTTCCCATTCGTACATTAATTGTTCTAATTCTCGTTTCTTTTTGTTGTAAGAATTTAACGTTTCTTCGTCGCTGATGCCTTCGGCGAGTTTCGCTTCGAGTTCTTTTATGTCGGTTTCTAATGCGGAAATTTTGTCTTCGGCTTCTTTTACTGCAGTTTCAGCTTTTTTGATTTTTTTGTTTAGTTCTTTACGCGCTTCGTAGCTGAGTTTGTTTTCCGATTTTTGTTCGGGAATGGTTTCAGCATCAACAGACGATTTTGTTTTTATTTCCAATTCTTGCAGATTTTCCAAATTTTTGGAACGCAAGAAATCATAAATGCCGCCAATATTTTCGCGTACTTTTTTATTGCCGAATTCATATACTTTGCTTACCAAACCGTCGAGAAATTCGCGGTCGTGCGATACGATAATCGCCGTGCCGTCGAAGGCTTGTATTGCCTCTTTCAATACATCTTTCGAGCGCATGTCTAAATGGTTTGTCGGCTCGTCGAGAATCAGCAAATTTACAGGTTCCAATAATAAACGGATCATTGCCAAACGACTGCGCTCGCCGCCCGAAAGTACTTTTACTTTTTTATCCGAAGCTTCTCCGCCAAACATAAATGCGCCGAGAATATCGCGTATTTTGGTGCGAATATCGCCAACCGCTACGTAATCAATTGTTTCGAAAACCGTTTTGCTTTCTTCTAACAACGATGCTTGATTTTGAGCAAAATAACCGATTTTTACATTGTGTCCGAGTTTCAGTTTTCCCGAAAAATCAATTTCGTTCATAATACATTTTATCAACGTCGATTTTCCTTCGCCGTTTTTGCCTACAAATGCGACTTTTTCTCCACGCTTGATGTGCATATCAGCATTAGAAAAAACGGTGTGATTTCCGTATTTTTTCTCCACATTTTCAACTTCCACCACAATATCGCCCGCTCTTGGTGCCGGCGGAAATTTTAATCGTAATGAGGAATTATCTTCCAAATCAATTTCGATACGGTCGATTTTTTCCAACTGCTTAATACGCGACTGTACTTGCACCGCTTTGGTGGCTTGGTAGCGGAAACGTTCGATAAATTCTTCGGTGTCTTGTATTTGTTTTCGCTGATTTTCGTACGCGCGAATTTGCTGTTCTCTGCGTTCTTTGCGCAATTCTACATATTTTGAATAAGGAACTTTGTAATCGTAAATCTGTCCGAGCGAAATTTCGATGGTGCGAGCGGTAACAGCATCAATAAAAGCGCGGTCGTGCGAAATCAAGATAACTGCGTTGCCGTGATTAACCAAGAATTTTTCTAACCATTGAATCGATTCTATGTCAAGATGGTTGGTTGGTTCGTCGAGCAACAAAACATCCGGTCGACGCATTAATAATTTTGCTAATTCGATGCGCATACGCCAACCACCGCTGAATTCGCTTGTTTTGCGGTCGAAATCGCTTCTCGAAAATCCTAATCCCATCAATGTTTTTTCTACATCGGCGTGAAAATTGCCGACGCCCATCATTTGTATATGTTCCGTTTTATGCGTCAGTCGGTCGATAAGTTCATGGTAGCTTTCCGAATCATAATCATTGCGATTAGCGAGTTCTTCGGTCAGCATCTCAATTTCGGTTTGCATTTGTTTGACGTGGTCGAAAGCCATTTCAGCTTCTTCCATCACCGTTCTGTTGTCGGCGTGCGTCATATGTTGAGGAAGATAACCGATGGTAATATCTTTTGGAATGGATACGTTTCCGGTGGTGGGCGCTTGTAATCCTGCAAAAATTTTAAGCATTGTGCTTTTGCCTGCGCCGTTTTTGCCGACCAGCGCGATTTTGTCTCGTTGGTTTACCACAAAAGAAATATCATCGAAAAGCGTGAATCCGCCAAACTCGACCGTAAGTTTTTCTACTGAAATCATTGTATCGTAATTGAGGTTGCAAAGGTAGTAAAAAAAGAGCAACCGTGTAATCAGACTTTGAATCTTAATGTTTACATTGTTATTGACCAAATTTTTCAGTCAAAAATATAAAAAAAGAGAATAATTGTTGTATTTTTGTATTTAACCAACATTATAAATCTATAAAAATGAGAAGACTAATACTTTTTAGCTCAATGCTTATTCTTTCGGTTGTTTTTTTGCAGGCAAAAAGCGTTGATTTCCAAAAAGCTGTCAGTGCGGCGGCAAAAGTTATTGGCGAAAATTCTGCTCAAGGCGGAATGAATGTATTTACTACGTCCGAAAGTCGTTTGACATTGGTAAAATCGGCTTCGGAAGAAAGCAATTACTATGTTTTTAATGAAGCTGATGGTAATGGTTTCGTCATTGTTTCGGGCGACGATGTGGCAAAACCGATTCTTGGCTATTCGGACAAAGGCAGTTTTGATTCAACTAATTTGCCGCCCGGACTTGTTTATTGGCTTGATTTTTTGAACAGTGAAATTGTATATGCTGTCCGGAATAATTTTCCGACAAATTTGGAATGGGAAAATTCATCCGGCTTTAAAACGGCAGCAAATGTGGTTGTTGGACCATTGCTCTCAACAACTTGGGGACAAGATGCGCCTTTCAACAATATGTGTCCGCCGGTTTCAAGTGCTAATGCTTTAACAGGTTGTGTGGCTACGGCAATGGCACAAGTGATGAAATATTACGAATATCCAACGCAAGGCATCGGAAGCACGCTTGCTTATCAAACATCCGATAACTTATATGTTCCGTCTGTGAATGTAGCCGTAACTTATGATTGGGGAAATATGCTCGTCGATTATCCTTATCCTTCATCAGGCACAACTACACAACGAAATGCAGTGGCACAACTAATGTATCACTGTGGTGTAAGTGTCCAAATGAATTATGGTTTAGACGGAAGCGGCGCTTCAACTCGAAATGTGGCTACTGCGTTGCTTAATTATTTTGATTATGATCCGAGTATTTCTTACAAACAAAGAGAATATTATTCTTCTTTGGAATGGGACGACTTTTTAAGACAACAACTTGATGCCGGTATGCCGGTAATTTATTCGGGCAGGAACCCAAGTTCCGGACATTCTTTTATTTGTGATGGATACAGAGATGATGGAATGTTTCACTTTAATTGGGGTTGGAATTGTTTTCGAGACGGCTATTTTATAACAACAGCATTAAATCCGGGTGGTGGTGGATCGGGCTCCGGTTCGGGCACATACAATGACGATCAATATGTATTAATCAACATTAAGCCATTTTCAAACGGTTCGGTTGTCAATGAAATGGTCATGTGGTCGAAAACAAATATGTCTTCCTCCGTTACGCAAATTGACAGGAATATAAATTTTTCCGTAACAATATCTTATATCAACAGAGGTTTTTCTACTTTTACAGGTTCTGTAGGTGTTGCACTTGTTGATGAAGATGACCATATTTTGGCTGTTTTGGGAACGTATGCCGTGAATACAAATCCGAGCTACGGCAGTAGTGGTCGAGTCCTCAGCGTAAGAGTTCCAAACACTATTCCGGGCGGAAACTACAAAATGAAAACTGTGGCAATTACGGCAACAGATACCACGTTTATACGTGCTTCGGAAGGATATGTGGGCGAGTTGCCATTGACGGTGATACAACCGGTAACATCTGTTTTGCTCAATACGTCGACAATAACGTTGGGCGCGAGCACGTACCAATTAATAGAAACCGTATTGCCTGCAAATGCTACCAATAAAGCAGTTACGTGGTCGTCTGATAACAACAGTGTGGCAACGGTACAAAACGGCTTAATTACAGTTCATAGCATAGGCACTGCCATTATCACGGTAAAGACTGTTGATGGCAATTACACAGCCAATTGTACCGTAAATGTTAGAGCATCAACTGTAACGCTTAATCCGATGTCGGGTACTTTGTCGGGCGAAAGCACACTGACCGAAACAACGGTAGGCGGCGGAGTTCAATTGCCCGAAGCCATGTCTTGTAACAGTGAATGGGAATTTGCCGGTTGGTCGCTCCATGAAATAACCGAACTTGAAGATGAATCGGATATAGTTGCTTCACTCATTCCGGCAGGTTTGTATATTTTCGAAAATGATACTACGCTTTTTGCCGTGTATAAAAAATATGTGGACAACGAAGATACAGTCATTTACCTTTCTCAAATAATCTGTGAAACCACATTTATACATGAAATAACAAATGTAGAATTGTCTGTTTATCCAAATCCGGCAGAAGATGTTGTTTATATTTCGGGCGAAAAAATGTTGTCTGTCGAAATAAAAGACCTTTCGGGTAGAACAATTAAACAAAGTAATAAAACGACGATTTCGATAAAAGATTTGCAAAGTGGTATTTATTTCTTTGTTATCCGGACAGAAGATAGTATTGTTACAAAGAAAATCGTAAAAAAATAATTCAAAACAGTATCGTCTTAAAAGATAATTAAAAAAAGTTAACATTTCGTTTGGATTACAATAAATAGTATTGTATGTTTGTGGTAATAAAAATATCACAAATTAACTATTAAATCCAAGCATTATGAAACAAACAACTACTACTATTATTGCGATTTTATTATTATGGTGTTGCGGTTTATCCGTGTATGCACAATCTATAACTAAGAATACAAGCGGAAAACAGTTTCATTTTACATATCTTGCAAATTTTAACGATGTTTATCGTGCAACATTACAGCTGAAAGTAGTGGTAGAAAAAGCATGTTATATCACTACTCGATACAATGCAACCGGTACCTATTGGAACGGTTGGGATAATACTTGGGTTTTTCCCGGCATTTACACATTCGAAGTACCAAACGATAATGTTATCAATAATCCGTCAGCCAACACCGGTATATCATCATTCAAAACCATTACACTCATGTCGTCGGAAAATGTCTGTGTATATGCCATCAATCACAGCAACTTGTCTACAGATGCTACCGGCATATTACCCGTTCCGGCTTGGGGAACCGAATATCGATTGGCGACAGGTATTCCGGTACCTTCTGCATCTAATTCGCTTTCCGCCCTTTATGCTGTTGTGGCAAATGAAAACGGTACGGTGGTAACCTTACATAACGGCACCAACATAACATTAGATGAAGGTGAAGTATATCACTTTACCGGTGCTGCCGAAGAAGATATGACCGGACTAAGGATTACGGCAAATAAACCCATTGGAGTTTTTAGCGGAAATGGTGGTACTGCCGGTCCCGGACAATTCGGTTCCGTATGTATTCCAAGCAACTTTCCGGGAAGAGTAACAGCCGATCATACATACGAACAGTTATGGAGTGTCGATAAATGGAGTACAGAGTTTTTGGCATTTCCGATAGCTACTCCGGGTAGCGGAAGTATCCCCACAGGCAACAATTGGGGAGGAATGCTGGCAGTTGTTGCCCGCGAAAATGTAACCAATATTACCCTTTCGGGCGGTATTGTCGGTACTCCGTTAAATAACATCTTGCATGCAGGAGATTATTGGTACACTTGTACGTATATGACGGGATTAACAAAAATTGTTTCCGATAAACCCATTATGGTATTTTTAATTCTTCCTGATGCAACGGTAACAACTATTCTGCCCACTAACCAACAAATACAGCATACCCTTGTATCGCCGTTTATTCTTTCGAGCAATTCGAATATTGACCAACACGGTATTGATATACTGGTACCGGCAGCTCATTGGAATCAAATGATAATTAAACACAATGGAGCAGATTCAACAGCCTCATATACACCAACCCCAAACACTCACTTTCCCGAGTGGTACCATATACGCAAAGACTTACCCAATGTTGATGCAGATATTGAAATAACCTGTCCGAACGGATTTTTAGCATACCTAAGCGGAAGTGGACATGCTGAGTCTTACACCTTTTCGGTAGGCGGCTTCCCGCTTCAAAATTATTTTACCATTCAAGAAAAAGAAACGCTTATTGATACTTACTATTACAATACCGCAGAAATTACTCACACCTTTGAGTTAACCGACACCATCATCGTAAAACGAACGGTAGAGCTTCCCTTCGATTCCATTAGTTGGTTAATGAACGGAGAGCCGGTTTTGATTACCGAAAACACGAACAATACAAATACATTAGAATTCTCTGCCTTGACATTATTGCCGGGCAAAAATACCATCAGCATGTTGATACATTCGGGAACAACAATCGATACATTGACGGGAAACGTTTGGTGGAAACCTCGAAAAGAATTCACCATTCAAGAAAAAGATACAACCATTGACACTCCCCATGAAAACACGGAAAGAACTACTCATACTTTTGAACTGACCGATACCATCATCGTAAAACGAACGGTAGAGTTCCCTTTCGACTCCATCAGCTGGCTCATCAACAACATTCCGTATTCGATTCCGGAAAATGTAAACCATACGAACACATTAGATTTCCCTGCCTCGGCATTATTGCAAGGCGAAAATACCATCAGTATGTTAATACATTCGGGAACAACAATCAATACGCTTACGGGCATCGTGTGGCGAGAAATTACAAAAGGATTTACCATACAAGAAAAACACACAACCATTGATACCTACTATGCGAATACAAAAAAGAGTACCCATACTTTTGATTCAATCGACATCATTATCGTAAAACGCATAGTGCCGCTCCCTTTCGACTCCATCAGCTGGTTAATAAACGGAGAGCCGTATCCTATTATGGAAAATACAAACCATACAAACACATTAAATTTCCCTGCTTTGGCATTATCTCCGTGCGAAAATACCATCAGCATGTTGATACATTCGGGAGGAATAATTGATACACTGATAGGCAACGTTTGGCTGCAATTCTTAATACGCGGCACCATGTTTCCGTTTGTACATACAGACTGGGATGAGCCTGAATATGACAGAGTATTCAACGCACTGTTTCCCGTTACTGCTTCTTTATACGAATTGCCGCCCTTCGGCAAGGACGACCCGATAGAGGAAATACATAAGAGCGCTCCTATAGAAACCGTACGAGCTGTTTATTACGACGGAAGCACGTATGTTCCCGGAACACCGAAGTATCCGGGAATAATAGGACGTACAAATCAACCGGGTGTTCCGATTAATTGGAGTAGAATAAACAAGCAACAAGATACAACAACCAACTACACACCAGTTACTGGAATAGGTGATATTCCTATAGGCTCCCACGCAGTAGGAATGTTTACGTTCGAGGATGCTGTAATAGGCAAAGATTATATCCTGTATCTGCACAGACCGGGACATTTGGCGCGGTACGCAAGAGTAACCATCACGTATGGCGGTACACTGGGGCATAGATTTTTGATTCCGGGAGATTTGAACGGAAACGGTAAAATAGATTCGCAGGATATATCTCTATTGAACAGTAATTTCTCGGCTTACGGTCGCCCGGGATATAATCCCGACTTTGACTTAGATGCAAATGCAAGGGTGGAATCGCATGATGGTTCACTGATTAATAGATTTTATTTGAACAGTACGCAGAATATTTATTCGGATACCTTTGATTGGATTATAGAATATTATTTGCAACCAAGCCCATAAGCATTTAGAAATACCGGGTATTTGCCGATTTTTTTGTATATTTGCAATAGGTTGATGAATTTTAAGTAATAAAATCCGGATTGCTTCGTTCCTCGCCGCTCGGCTTTGCCGCTTGGCTCTGACAAGAATGTGAAAAAAACAACAGGAGCGCGTCATTGCGAGGAACGAAGCAATCTATAGTAAATGAACAATAATGATGAACAAGTTTAAAAAACTCATACTATACTGCTGCTTATTGACCGCAACAACCGCGATACAAGCACAATTTTCCGGTAGCGGTTCCGGTACACCGAATGACCCTTATATAATTACCACGCCAGCGCAATTGGACGAAGTGCGAAACGATATGGCGGCGCATTATAAATTGTATAATGATATAGACCTTACCGATTATCTCGCTCCCGGAGGTGACGGTTACGCTCAATGGGGCAATGCCGGCTGGAAACCGATAGGGCATCTTGGTCGTGATCCATTTATTGGCAACTTTAACGGCGCGGGCTACAAAGTCATCGGATTATGGATGGATCGTCTCGGCGAGACGTTTGTAGGTTTTTTCGGAGTGACCGATTATGCCACCATAGACAGTCTCGGTATTGAGATTGCTGAAGCAGGTGTTAAGGGATCATGGTGTACTATAGGTGGGCTGGTAGGTTCGCAATCAGGTTACGGCGACAATATTAACCTGTGTTATGTTACGGGTGGTGCCATTAGTCAGTACAACACCGGTAGCACCTCTTCTTCTATTGTTGCTGCCGGCGGATTGGTGGGATTTAAAGTCGGAAACATCAACCGGTGCTATGCTACGGTTGATGTCTACGATAACGCCGGAGGAGATGTTGGCGGACTGGTGGGTTGGAATGGCTTTGGCAATATCAGCAATAGTTATGCCATCGGCAATGTCACTGGTATTCGTAGTATTGTCGGTGGGTTGGTAGGAAACCAAGACACTGGCACTCGCATCAGCAATTGCTATGCTGCGGGAAATGTTAGTGGTATCAGCATGGTCGGCGGGTTAGTGGGACAACGACAAGGTGGTGCTATTATTACCAACAGCTTTTTCAATACCCAAACCACCGGACAAACAAATGCCGTAGGCAATGGTATCGAAACCGGCATAACCGGTAAAACTACCAAAGAAATGAAAATGAGAGATACCTTCGAGACTTGGGATTTTTCCGATGTATGGGGCATTTACGAAGGTTACGGTTATCCGTATCTGAGAGGTTTCAATAACGATATGTTGATTGTTCCCGAAGGCGGCAGCAAAACGTATGACAAACAACCCGTGCCAATGCCTATTGCATATAATGTCAGGTCCGATAATCCCGAAGTTGATTGTACCGAAGTCAAAGCGCGATTCACAGGCGAACTTGCCTATTCGGTAGAAGCGCCTGAAAATGCAGGCGAATATGCCATAATGCAGCATACGCTATATGCTCCGCATTATCAAATTTCGTTTAAGCACGATGAAACATATACCATTATGCAACGTCCGCTTCGCGTCGAAGCTGTCGATGAAACCATTGACTGTGGAGAAACGCCCATATTGGCTTACAGCATCATGCCGGGTGATTTGCTAAGCGGCGATGCGGTGAGCGGCGAGTTATATGTAGATAATTTGGAGAAAGGCGAACATAAGATTATCCGTGGGACACTAACCGCCGGCGACAATTATTTCATTCTCTTTACAGCCGGTGTGCTGACCGTTTTGTGTAATGGAGTTGACATCAACAACATGTTAGCAGACAAGCAATCGTTGACGGCATATCCGAACCCGACAAATGGTCAATTAATAATGAATAATGAACAAATAATAATTAATAAAATACAAGTTTTCGACCTTAACGGAAAATTGATATTACAACCAACTACAAATTCATTTGACATAAGTCATTTGCCCAATGGAACATATATGGTAAAAGTAAATGAAGAAGTAATAAAAGTAGTGAAGAGATAAAGAATATGTTTTGAAACAGTGTCCGAATATGCAAGCCGTTAGGTTTGCGTCGCTCGGTAGAAAGACGAATATAACACAACCGGCAAGCTGTAGGTTTGCGACCAAAACAAGCAAGGTTGCGTACCTAACGGCACGCTGTTGTGTGGATTGTTACATTTTTCTACCGAGCTGTAATGCCTAACGGCATTCAAAATATGTCAATAATTATTTTCTGTTACTTAATGCCACCAAGCAAACAATATGAACCACATATTTCAAAAACTGTTTCTCTGCTACTTCTTGCTAACCACAACAACGGTGATGCAAGCACAATTTTCCGGTAGCGGTTCCGGCACGCCAAGCGACCCTTGTATCATTACCACGCCGACGCAATTGGACGAAGTGCGCAATGGATTGGATAAACATTATAAATTAGCCGGCGACATTGATCTTACCGACTATCTTGCTCCCGGTGGCGACGGATACGCTCAATGGGGCGATGCTGGTTGGAAGCCGATAGGACATCGTATTACGGCATTTGATTGGGCTGAATTTACCGGTAGTTTTACTGGTGCGGATTACAAAATTATCGGATTATGGATAGACCGCCCTAACGAAAGACATGTTGGTTTTTTTGGATACACTTATGATGCAATCATAGACAGCCTCGGTATTGAGATTGCTGAAGCAGGTGTTAAAGGAGGATGGATTGTAGGAGGATTGGTGGGAACACAAGCAAGTTATGGCGACAAGATTAGCCACTGTTATGTTACAGGCGGTGGTGTTACTCAGTATGGCATAGGTGATGCCACTTCTATCTTTGCGGCTGGAGGATTGGTGGGACTTAAATTCGGCAACATCATCAATCAGTGTTATGCCACTGTGGATGTCAACAGCGACCAAGGAATTGTCGGCGGGTTGGTAGGATGTAGTTCCTCAAGTAATATCAGTAATTGTTATGCCACAGGAAACGTTAGTGGTACAAGTTTGGTAGGCGGACTGGTAGGACAAACTATTTTAAGTAATATCAGTAATTGCTATGCCACAGGAAGCGTTAGTGGTATAAATAGGGTAGGTGGGTTGATAGGAGAACGACAAGGCAGTATTACCAACAGCTTCTTCAATACCCAAACTACCGGGCAAACAAATGCCGTAGGTTTTGGCATGGATACCGGCATAACCGGTAAAACTACCGAAGAAATGAAAGCTGGAGCTACTTTCGAAGCATGGGATTTCTCCGATGTATGGGGCATTTACGAAGGTTACGGTTATCT
>Ga0099364_10003810_pt1 | contig 23172 bp, 18 predicted proteins | sample TergutTh196P3_FD_73070 | JGI IMG/M metagenome (GOLD analysis project Ga0099364, IMG submission 73070) | Microcerotermes parvus P3 segment gut microbial communities from Pointe-Noire, Republic of the Congo - Th196 P3 | ecosystem: Host-associated > Arthropoda: Insects > Digestive system > Gut ...
CATCTTAGTACATCAGATTGCCTTTTTAGTCCTAATTGCTCCGAGTGAACAACGTAATAAGCAAAAAATGATAATTGCCTCTCGGCGGTTACGCTTGAATCGAGCTGCCTTAGCGCTCCCGCAGCGGCATTCCTTGGATTTGCCAGTAATGGTTCTTCCGCTTCTTCCCGCTGGCGGTTAAGCTCTTCAAAGACATTTTTGAACATGAGGACTTCTCCGCGAACTTCAATTTCCGGAGGAAAATCTCCATTCAATTCTTTAGGAACGCTTGCTATTGTCTTTATATTTTCCGTCACGTCCTCCCCGATTTTCCCATCGCCTCTCGTTGCGCCTATTGCAAGCTTTCCGCGCTGATAAAAAAGAGAAACTGCCGCGCCGTCAATTTTCATCTCGGCAATATAAGGTACTAAATGGTCTTCAATGCCGCCAATAGGAAGAGGCGCATCCGGGCTATTTTTAGCGGAATAGATTTTGGTAAGAGTTGAACGGACTCGCGTGAAAAAATCCGCCAATTCACGCTTATTTAGCGCGTTATCAAGGGAAAGCATGGGGGCGCTGCGCGTAATTTTGCTGAATTTCGCGTTTGGAGCGCCTCCTACGCTTTTTGTGGGAGAATTCTTATCCGCTAGCTCGGGGTACATTTCCTCAAGGGTTTTCAGTTCTCTGAAAAGCTCGTCATACTCGCTATCCGGTATTATCGGCGAGTCGTCCTCGTAGTATAGCTTTTGATGCTTGGCTATTATCTCTTGTAATTCTTGCAGACGCTGTTTGAATAACATTTTAAGACCTATCCGTCAAGTTCTGCATGAACCAAACAAGCGCTGTCCACGTTTTCATATCCTTAAAAGCTCCGCTTTTGAGCAAACGCGGTATTTCTGAAACGGGGATTTCCACTGTTGATAAATCTTCGTCTTCATCATGATTAAGCCTTGATGGTATTAAATCTCTTGCGGCAAACAGGATTAACATTTCTTCGCAATACCCGGGTGAAACATAAAAACGCCCGATCTCCTTTAAATCCTGCGGGTAATATCCCAGTTCCTCCTGCAGTTCTCTTATGGCAGTTTCACTGAAGCTTTCGCCTTCTTCTACGATTCCCGCGCATATTTCAAGCATATCCATGGCGGCTGCGTATCGGTACTGTCTTACAAGCAATACGCTATCATTTTCGGTAATGGCAAGCACCCCAACGCCAGGTCTATGCTCGATTACTTCCCTTATAGCCTTTGCGTTTGATACCGTCTCCACTTCGTCAACGCGAAGATTAAGTATTTTCCCTGCATAAACTCTTTTTGTACTAAGCCGTTTTTCTTCTCCCAAAATTCAACACGCCCTTAGTTATTTTTTATGTATATGATAATATACTTTTAGTTTAAAATCTCGGAATCCAAATTTTAATAACTAAGGAGGAATATGTCATGGTTGATCTTAAGGGAACAAAAACGGAAAAGAATTTGCAGGAAGCCTTTGCGGGAGAGTCTCAGGCGCGCAACAAGTATACTTATTTTGCTTCTGTAGCTAAAAAAGAAGGATACGAACAAATAGCCGCTATTTTTTTAGAAACGGCGGACAACGAGAAAGAACACGCAAAATTGCACTTTAAGGCGCTTAACGGAATTGGCGATACAGCGGCGAACCTTGCGGCGGCAGCGGCAGGAGAGCATGAAGAATGGACTTGTATGTATCCCCGCATGGCAAAGGAAGCGGAGGAAGAGGGGTTTAAAGAACTTGCGATAATGTTCGCCGGTATAGCTAAAATAGAGGCGGAACATGAAGCGCGTTATAACGAGCTGGCAAAAAACCTCAAAGAAGGACACATATTCATGAAGGAAGGGAAAGTGTTCTGGAAATGTCGTAACTGCGGCGCCATATACGAATTAGGCGCTGCACCTAATAAATGCCCTGTCTGCCAGCATTCGCAAGCTCACTTTGAAATTCAGGCAAAGAATTGGTAGCCAAGCGCGGTCACTTCAGGTAACAATTATCATAACAGTATTATATTTAGCTGATAGGAGCAAGACATTATGGAAGACTTAAATCTACTTATGCCCGATGTTTGGAAGCTTTGGTTGGTTGCGGGAATTGCGTTTATGCTGATGGAGGGGATTACTCCTATAATGTTTGCATTCTTCTTCGCAGGGCTCGGCGCTTTGGCTACAGCTTTGATATGCTATTTTCACTCAACTACTGCAGCAAGCTTGACGCAGCAACTTTTGGTTTTCTCAGCTATGTCTTTGCTCTCGCTACTCTTCATTCGACCAAGAACTCTTAGATTTATCCACCGAAACGGGATTCGGCTCGACGGTCCTGATGTATTAATTGGCAAACAGGCAAAGGCGTTGACTAACCTACAAAGAAACGGTATTGAAACAGGAAAGGTTCAGTTCGAGGGTACAGAGTGGTCAGCTTTTCCAATCGAAGACTCTCCCGACATTCCATCTGGAAGCGTTGTGGAAGTCGCGCGAGTGGAAGGATTAACATTGTATGTAAAGCTTGTTCAAACCAGTAAAGAATTTGGAGGTTAGGAGTTATGGATTTTATACAACATATATTTTCGATGATTATTAATAATGGGTGGTCCATCACCATTATGGTTTTCGTTTTGTGGCTTATTCTAGCTCATGTCCGTATAGTGCCGCAACAAGTGGCGTTTATAATCGAGCGCTTGGGGAGGTATCACAATACCTTCCATGCGGGGCTACACTTTTTGATTCCATTAGTGGACAGAATCGCTTACAAACACTCAATGAAGGAGTACGCTTTGGACGTTCCCCCTCAGAATTGTATTACTTCAGACAACGTGGGAATCGAAGTTGACGGAATACTTTATATGCGTGTGGTCGACCCGATGAGAGCTTCGTATGGCATTCAGGACTACGATTACGCGTCAATACAGCTCGCTCAGACAACCATGCGGAGTATAATCGGAACAATGCCGCTCGACAAAACATTCGAAGAAAGGGAAAATATAAACCACAAGGTCATCACGGCTGTTGACCTTGCTACCGACCCATGGGGCATCAAGGTTACGCGTTATGAAATCAAAGCTATCACCCCGCCAAGGAGCATTCAGGACGCAATGGAAAAAGAAATGCGCGCCGAACGGGAAAAGCGCGCCCTTATCGCGGAATCTATAGGCAAGAAAGAGGCAAAGATCAACGCTGCTCAGGCGGAACGCGAGCAGTTGATTCAATCGTCCGAGGGCGAAAGACAGCGCCGGATCAACGAAGCGGATGGAAAAGCTTATGAGATCAAAGCAATGGCAGAAGCTACATCTCTGGGTATTAGAATCGTTGCTGAAGCTATAAACGCGCCCGGAGGCAAAGACGCCGTTTCCCTTAGAATCGCCGAACAATATGTCCAAGAATTTGGCAAGTTAGCGAAGGAGAACAATACGATGATCATTCCTTCTAATTTAGCCGAAATCTCTTCTTTCATCGCAGCCGCCACTTCGGCTATCGAATGGAAACGCAAGGATAGTCCAACAAAATAATTGCCCGTTGCGGCTTTTGTTGTACCCGGATTATGTAACTTTTTGAATTAGCACAAAAAACCGCCTAACGGCGGCTTTTTTTGTGTCGCGAGTATGACGAGGCGTCGCCCCCCTCAATTTATGAAGGGGGGGATGTCGCGCGCGCGACAGGGGGGAGCAGGACGTTTTGGGGTGTATTTTTGGATTTGGTATTTCGTATTTCGGCATGTATTCATTCAAAACAATTACATTGAGATTGGGGTGTTATATATAGTAAAACTTCCGAACTATTATTATGCTAAGTAAAAAAGGGCTGTAACAAAAGTCGAAAAACGACTAACCCAACCACTACATATTATGGATATACCGAATCGGGTCTACTATACGTAGGGAATGGCGTCCTCGACATCCCGCTTTTGTTACAACCCTATAAAATGGAGGTATAAGGAAAATGGGGTTAATAATTATTTTAGCTTTATGGCTGTTTGTTGCGCCAATTATTATTATGAACAATATAGGAACTCTCAGAGAAAATCTTTCTAAGAAATTGGATAAAAGTGTTTCCGATATCGAAAATCGTATGAAACAACAAATGAACGAAATTCGCCTTGAAATATCGCGAATGAGAGAATTCGTCGCTTCAAGGAAAGCGTCCGTTACACCAACTGCAGAAAGCTTCTCGCAAACGGAAAAAGAAAGAGAATCTGATTATGCAGCTTACTCGTTGTCACCGGATTACGCTGCTGTACGCATCCCGGCAGCTCCGTTCATCCCTGTCGCAGAGCCTGTTCCGGCGCTTGAATCCGACTTATTCGTCCATACAAAAGAGGCGACGCCCGAAGCTAAGCTATTAGAGAAGGCGGACGACACTCCTGCTGATACTTTGGAAGAAAAAGTCGAGACGGGCTTTGAGGTGCTTTCTGTTTTTAATGACGGATTCTTCGAAAAACATGATAAAAAAGTACCCTTGATCATTGAGACGTCGCCAATCGAAGGTTTAGCCGGCGCCAAAACTCCAGACAAAAGTTTCGCCACTGAGGAGGCGCCTCTCGAAAGCATACTTGAAAATGGCGCGCCATTTAAAGTGGAACAGGAGCAAAAAGCAACGGCGCCGCATCATTCTAACAAGCTGGTCAATGAGTTAAAAACAAGCGAGCCGGATGTTATTGAACTGGCTTTTCTAAAACTCAAGTCTTGGCTATTGACGGAGGGCAATATTTGGGTATGCGCAGGCGTACTCCTGTTTTTAGTTGGCTTTGGGCTGCTGTTCAATTACGCGATTCAGCGCGGTTTTCTCACTTTGGAAATGCGTCTTGCGGCAGCTTCCATCACCGGTTTAGCAATGGCAGGATTCGGGTTTAAGATTCGAGAGCGCCGCCAAACCTACGGGCTGATTCTTCAGGGCGGAGGCATGGGCATACTCTATCTTGTCGTCTTGGCGGCGACTAAGTATAATCTGCTTTCCACGGGACAACCCATCCTGACTCCCGCGTTCGCTATCGTCGCCATGCTCGTCCTTTCCATATTCACCGTTATGCTGGCTTTGCTGCAAAATTTCCAGCCTCTTGCAATCTTTGCCATTTTGGGCGGGTTCGCCGCGCCGCTCCTCGTCAGCACCGACAGTGGCAACTATGTGGCTCTGTTTTCTATCTATACTCTTTTGAACTTAGAGATTCTGGCGCTCTCGTTCAAACGCGACTGGCGTCTTTTGAGCCGCATGGGTTTCGTCGCCACAGCCGCTATTGGAGTGACATGGGGCATTAACAACTGGAGTCCCGAGCTTTTTATTTCCGTGGAACCCTTTTTGTTGGCATTCTTCGCTACTTATACCCTAATAGCTTTAGCCAATCCAGGCTTTCCCGATTTCATTTTAGCAGTGAGCGCGCCTTTTGCTTTTTTCTTCCTGCAGACGCAGGTAGCAGGGCATTTAAAATACGGAATGGTCATAACCTGTCTGGGGCTGGGCTTGTGGCATCTGCTTTTTGGAGCGTGGCTGCGCGGCAGTGGCAAGCTTCAAAAAGACCGCGTCACATTATCGCGCATTTACATGTTTCTGTGCATTTTATTCTCAAATCTTGCCATTCCATATCTGTTTGATAACACTCTATCCTCCGCGATATGGGCAATTGAAGGGGCGTTTTTGATAGGCGCGGCTTGCCGTACCGGCAGTTATAAGGCGTTGATCGGAGGAATAGCGCTTCATATCGGCGCTATGGCGCTTTATGCCCACGAGTTACGCGGAATGATTTGGAACGCGGGCGAGCGCATTAGCCCAATTCTTGTAAGCGGCATACTGTTTACGTTTGCTCTCTTATGCAGCGGCTTTTGTTCTACGCGTTTTCGTCCCGATGCTGACAGCTCTGCGCATGACAAATGGGAAGAGGCTATGCAAAGGTCTTTTGGAGACGGCGACTGGGCGCGTGAAGTCCTGCCATGGGTATTCACTATTCTGGGGTCTTTTTGGTGGTGGGGTACGATTTACGACCAAGCTATCAGGCTTGACGCCGCCTATTTTTCACTTTTTACGGTCTCTTGCGTCACGGCGCTGGTTGGAAGTTTGATGTCCGTCAAACTCAACTGGAAAGCGGCTCGGTTTACGCTCTTATGTCCTATTGCGATAGCTTTTATTGAATCGGCTACAAAAGTAATACCTTTCCTGGGCTACACTTCTTTGAATAGCTTGATTCTGTACGGGATTGGTCAATATATTCATATAGACGCGCTCTTTTACATGGTTTTTGTCGGCGCCGCCCTTTACGTCCTGCGCGGGGAGGAAAAGACGTTTTCGTCGCCCGTCACGCTATTCTCCGCATCGTTGTCGGGAATATACATGGCGGAAGAAGCGGTGAGTTGGTGCGTTATCCGTTTTGGATTCAATAATGATTTAGCTTTGCTTTTTTCCATTCTGCCGCTTTTCGGATTGCTTCTTTTCATGAAAAAATTCTACTTGAGCGACTTGGAAATTACCCAAAGAAAAAATGTTGCGAACCCTATTGCTTGCGCCACCGGTATATTTATGTTCTATAAGGTTTACCATTTATTCATAAGTATTCATATGCCGGGCGCCGCCTTCCTCAGCGTTTACATCCCCATACTTAACCCTTTGGAATTGTGGCAGGTCGCCGTTTTGTTTTCCCTTGCCCTGTGGATAGGAACTTTCGTTTTGGAAGGTCGCTCCTTCGTGAAATGGTCGAAGTCGTTCCAATGGGGGTTCGCCACGTTGTTATTTGTATGGTTGAATCAAGTCGCCATACGCGCAAGCTGGCATTATTGGGGCGAAACGCCATATTATAGGGTTTGGGAAGTGTTCTTTACCACAAGCTGCCAAGCCATTATCGCCATTTTTTGGGGTTTCCTGGGACTTTTCGCTATTCTTTACGGACAAAAAACGCGCTCCCGCGATTTGTGGCGCGCGGGCGCTATTCTTCTCTCCGCCGACGTGATAAAGCTGCTTTTTATAGATTTACGCGGGTCGGAAACTCTGGTTCGGATAGTTGCGTTCCTTGTTCTTGGCGGACTGTATCTCCTGATTGGCTGGATAGCGCCCTTGCCTCCGAAGGAAGAGTAGGGGACAGGACGATGCCCACATCGTCCCGCGATGCCTACCCCCGTTGGAATATGGTAAGGAGGTGAAAATGATGTCAGAACAATTTGATCAACAAAATCAAAGCGGTATAAATGGAGAAAACGCTATTTATGAGGAAAAGAAATGTGATGAGACAGAGGTTAAGGAACAGACGAAGCAAGATAGAGTACCTGCAGGTTGCGGTTGCATGGTTATGATACTGTTGTTAATAGTTTTTTTTCTATTGTTTTTGCCTGCTTTAAAGCAAGATTTAGGGCATGCATTAATGAAGTCATTCTTGATTGGATTTTTTGGAGGATGTGGATAGAATCCTGTCGCGGCGTAGGGGACGATGCCCACATCGTCCCGCGATACCCGTATCGTCCCGTTGGAATATGGTAAGGAGGTGAAAATTATGTCGAAACAATTTGATCAACAAAATCATATCGGTATAAATGGAGAAAACGCTATTTATGAGGAAAAGAAATGCGACGAGACAGAGGTTAAGGAACAAACGAAGCAAGATAGAGTACCTGCAGGCTGCGGTTGCGTAGCTATAGCTATGATACCGGTGTTAATAGGTATTTTTATAATGTTCGCGTTTACCACTACATTATCGGGATGTCGATAAAATCCTGTCGCGGTGTAGGGGACGATGCCCACATCGACCCGCGATGCCTACAGTCCCGTTGAAATATAGAGAATTATTTTTAGGAGGTATTATTATGCGTAAGTCGATTTTAATTATTCTTATTGGGTTGCTACTCGCAGCGTTATCATTCTGTATGACGCCGCATTCCGCGCAAGCCGCGTTGAATTTTCGCGGCACAAGGAGATATTACCCGACTCAGCCGCGTCCCGCGAGAGTCGCGCCGCCTATTCAAGAGAAAACGATAACTACGGCAAGTATAGCGGATTTCGCTCATGCGTACGAACTTAAGACAACGCTGGAAGGAGCTATTTACAAAACCGCGCTTCCAAAATTCGTCTACGAGGGTTTGGTAGTGTCGCAACGACGCGACCTTGCCGTGTTCAACGCGGATGGGCTGATTGTGCCGTTTACTCTGCGCGAAGCCGTCCCTACGTCAAGTGTCTCTGTGAGAACGTCCGAGTACCGCTTGCCATTTTACGAACTGCCAACCGAGGCGCAAACTGTCAGCACGGTAGGGCATCTCGACGTTTACGTCAAAACCGACGCAAGCGGACACGTCGTCTCGGTCAAGAGCGACGGCAAGAGTGGAAGTGAAAAACGAGACAGAAGCTACATTTTGGATTTATCTTCCATAATGGGTAACAAAAAAACAAACGATGGCGAGATAGTGAGGCGCGAACTGCGCCTCCGTTTGCCGGACGTAAAGCTTTCTGTAAAGTTGTCGGTTTTAGAGAGCGCAAACTTGCGCGATTGGAAAACGATTTTAACGGACATTCCGCTGCTCCAACTGAAAAATGAAAAAACGCGCCTTACCAGCGACAATATAGAACTGCCGCGTACTCCAAATCGTTATGTTCTGCTTCAAATACGGGGTATTGACCAGTCGTTCGAACTGAATGGCGTCGATTATTACGTTACGGTACAGGAAAGAAGCAGTTCTATTCGGGAAGAGAACACAGAAATAGGCGGGACGATAGTCTATGATGATAATCGCAATGTCAACGTCGAATATGACGCCTTTGGAGCGTTTCCTATATCAAAGCTCAATTTTGTGCTGCAAGAACCCGGGTTTTACAAAGTCGCGTATTTTTCCCGGCAAGACTTGGATAGTAAGTGGCAGGCGCGTGGCGAAATGGAACTAACTATGATATTAAGCCAGAACGGAAGTGTGATATCAAACGCCCCTACGTCAATAAACGAGCGCGAGGACAGATTCTGGCGAATTTCGTTCGAAGGCGCGTTCCACGGCGCGCCACCGATAATGAAAATAATCTGGCGACCAAGCGACGTATTTTTTCTTGCGCAGGGCAAATCGCCATATGTTCTGGCATTTGGCAGCAATGAGGAAGGATTATCGCTTCAAAACGGCGCGTTTTTAAAGGGTGGGTACGCTATTGAAGCGGAGTTAGGCGCGGCTGTTATTATTCCTTCAATACCTGATATAAAACCTGCCCCTGTAATCAGCAAAGAAACCCCCGAGTGGCAACGCTACATGGTATGGGGGCTTCTGGCTCTGTGCGGCTTATTGCTTTCCGGCATAGCCTGGAAATTGTTGAAGTCGTAGGATTAGTGACATGTCCTTACATTTTTCGCAATTTGGGAAAAATCGTCGGCCACTGAACAAAAAACCTCCCTAAGCGCAGGGTCGAAATGAGTTCCAAAACCGTTCTCAATAATTTTTCTCGCTTCCTCGCTAGAAAAAGCTTTCTTGTAAGGTCGCGCGGAAATCAGCGCGTCGTACACATCGCCAATGGCCATTAGCCGCCCTTCAAGAGGGATGTTCAATCCCTTAAGTCCAAGGGGATAACCGCTACCGTCCCATTTTTCGTGATGTGTGCCGACTATGTACAGCGTTTGACGCAAAAAGCTTTGTTCTTTTTCTTCCGTGTTATTCATTATTCTTTCAATGGCGTCCACTCCCACGGTTACATGGGTTTTCATAATCTCGAATTCTTCGTCCGTAAGCCTTGAAGGTTTATTTAAAATGAGGTCGGTTATAGCAATTTTCCCCACATCATGAAGCTGCACTGAATGTATAAAGAAATTTGTATCCCATTTTGATATTTCATCTTTATATATCTCCATGTTGATCATTTCATCAACTAAAGTTTTCATATATAGTTGGGTACGCGCGATGTGCCCGCCGGTGAGGTTATCGCGAAATTCAACCAAATCAGCCACAGTTGAGAGTATAGCGTTTTGAAGGTTGATTACCTGCATGGTCTTTTCCATTACTCTTTTTTCCAGATTTTCGGTGTAATCTTTCAAAGTCGACTGGCTGCGAACTATTATTAGCTGATTTTCTATACGTTTTAGCAATAATGGGGCGGAAAAAGGCTTGGATATATAGTCGGCGGCGCCAAGATCAAAGCCTTTAAGTTCACTATTTTCATCACTTTTAGACGTGAGAAAGATGACCGCGATGTTAGCGTAACGCTCGTCGGCCTTTAGTATTTTAATAGCTTCATAGCCGTTCATTTCCGGCATTTCGATGTCAAGAAGGATCAGATCGGGTAAAACATTTTCAAGAATCTCAAAAAGCTTGGCGGCTGATGGCGCAGGGTAGACTTTATAGAAAGTTTTGAGTATGTTTTTACCTTGATCCAGATTGGACATGTTATCGTCGACCAAAATAATTTTGTATCGTATATTATCCATTTAGCACCCTCCCTCCAATCAAAGTTGAAAGCTTTTCGATAATTTGAGTATAATTCATCTGAGCAACGTTATCGTGCAGCCAGACGGCAAGTCCGTCGTCAGACTCGTATTCATAGCTTTCTATCTCCGCTATGGCTGCGTCTATTTCGTCAATATCATAATTCTCGCAGGCGACTAAAAGTTTTGACAGCAATTCTTTTTCCGGCATATCCTTTTTTGGTTTTGAGGAGAGCGCGTCAATTCTGTTAAGCATGTCCTCTATATCCGCTATAAGTTTCCAAGTGGTTTCAAGGAAAATAGGATTGTTGGTTTTCACAAATACAAAATCTCCGGACTTTGCGGCTTTTTCCAAAGCTTCCGCTTTATTCCCGGCTACGATTGCATAAATACCCAAGCTGGAGCCTTTTATTCCATGAACAGTTGTGGCGTATTCGTCCAGATTATCCATATTTACGTTTTCTATCTTCACAAGAAGAGGTTTGGTATTCGTCGCAAAGGAACGCAGGATTTTAAAGTAAGTTTCCTCATCGCCGCCAAAACGCGCTATTCCTTTATTTATATCCATACCTCCAATTCTATTGCCGTACCGTACGCTTGACCGTCTGTCAACTCCGCTCCGCCTGTTTCCAAGAACCCGCCTGTCATTTCCGCTGCGAACATCCAGAAATGTTTGTCCATTTACCTCGACTTGCTGCTTAACAAGAGTTTTTTCAAGCTCTTTATCGCGCACCCACTGCATAATAACAGCATCCAGTCGAATCATTTCAATTGGTTTAGAAATAAAATCCTGAAAACCGTTGCTTAAAAACATTTCCTCGTTCCCAATAATGGCGTTTGCCGTAAGGGCAATGATTGGAATGTTTTTGGCATATTCAGTTCCAATTTCTTCCCGGATTATTCTTGTTGCTTCCACCCCGTCCATCTCGGGCATCATATGATCCATGAAAATAGCGCCATATCGAATCTTTTCAGCGCGAACGGCTTCAACAGCCTCTTTTCCGCTTGTAACGCAGTCGATTTTCATCCCGTAGGGTTTCATCATACCCCTGGCAACGCTCAGGTTGGTTTCATTGTCGTCCACCACCAACACCCGCGCATATGGCAAGTGTACTCGCGTTAGATACGTGTGTTCGCGTTTACTATTTGAGTAATGGAAGTTTTTCAAGTTATTGGCAACATCATTACCGACCGTTGTGGATTTGACATATTTCTGTTTAAGTACTACCGTGAACACGCTACCTTTTCCGAATTCGCTTTCCACGTTGATTGAACCATCCATTATCTCCACCATTTTTTTGGTAATGGATAGCCCGAGTCCGGTTCCTTCAATGTTACGGTTTGATTTTGTGTTCAATTGGTTATAATTAGCGAATAGTTTCTCAATATCGTCCTGTCTGATGCCTATTCCGGTATCGCGAACCTTGGCGGTCATCCAAACTATATCGTCCTCACGTTCGCAACGTACGCTGAATTCTACTGTTCCTTCTTTTGTATATTTAAAAGCGTTTGATAGCAGGTTATTGAATATCTGCTTGATTCTGAGTTCATCTCCATAAAGGTGCGTTGGCAGGTCGCCGTTGATATCAAGGTTGAATATAATGGGCTTTTCATTTATACGCAGAATATTCTGGGTAACAGTGTCGTTTATAAGGCTGGGGATGTCGTAAATAACGGGAATAAGCTCAAATTTTCCAGCTTCTATTTTGGAAATATCCAATATATCATTGACCGTGCTTAGGAGAGTAGCCCCGGCGTTGTATATCTTCTCAAGGTTTGAAAAAGCTTCGTCAGGCAGCATGCAAGTCTCAAGGGTCAATCCGGACAAGCCGATAACCGCGTTTAACGGCGTGCGCATTTCATGACTCATGTTGGCAAGAAAGTCGCTTTTAGAGTTGTTCGCATACTTAGCTTCTTCAAGCGCCAATTCTAATTTGACGGCTGAAGCCCGATTTTGCAGCATCATATCGTGGCGAAACAGAGCATTGGCAATCAGCATACTGCTGGAGCGCAGGATAGACTGCTCGTTTTCAGAAAATATATGTTCTTGATAACAGTTATCATAACCGACAAAACCCCAGAACTGATCCCGCAGAAAAACAGGAACCACGTACAGTGACTGAATGCCCTGCGGGACCAACTGCGCTTGTTCCTCGCAAGACATATCGCGCACCAAACTATTGATGCAATTCCCGCTAGAAAGCTTTTCCTTCCACCCGGGGATTATTTCATCATAGGGAATATCTATTGTGAGTTCCTTACCTTGTTGCGACTCGACGCCTGACGACCATTCAAGTAATTGAGTGCAGTAAAGCCGTCCTTCAATTGTATGGTTTTTCCAGATGCGCACGCGATCGACGCATACAGCTTTAGCAATCAACCCCATACAGTGGTACAAATCGCTCTCAAATTCGTCAGTTTCCGACTTAAGGAGAATTGCAGCAGCGCTGTTCACTGTATCCAACAATTTATCCCTATATTCAAATTCTTTCATTATTCGCTTATGTTCTCTCAGATCCCGGACATACGACGCAACGACGTAACCATCTCCATATTTTAGGCGCTTCAGCGTTACTTCGCACGGTATTGGCGTACCGTCCAGCTTTTGGTGAATCCATTCAAAAACCAACATACCTTCCTCGAACGCTTTTTTAACGGTAATATAACCTGTTTCGCGGGAATGTCGCCCGTCGGGTTGATACTCTGGGGATAAATCGAAAAATCGTTCCGAAAACTCTTTCCTGTCGCTTACTTCAAATAGCCTGAGATTTGCTTCGTTACAATCGAAGACCTTAGTTACATCCTTATCCCACAGATGGCAAGAAAGAGGCATCGCGTCCAGTATGAGTCTGGCGCGGTCACGCTCCTCCTGAATTTCAATTGCCTGCGCCTTGACGGTTTCATTAAGTCTCTCAGATTCGTAAAAGGGATTCACAATGTAACCTGAAAACATAATTGCTATAATAATATTGAAGATAAAGAATGCTACAGCCACAAAGAGAATGTTGCTTTGAACTGATGAGCCAAGTCCTTCAACAGTATTCAAAGCGCCGGAGGTTTCCTTTTCCATCACCTCTTTCTGACCTTGGCGAGCAAAATAAATATTAGAGCCAAAGTTAGCCGCCGTAATCACTAATGCGATAGCTATGATTATCAATGTAATCCGCTTTCTCATATGCCTTACCCCTTTCAGTATTATGTATCAAGTAAACTCTTATACCAGCTTATAAGAGAGCAAACGGCAAGCTATTCTCAACTTTGGACTTCGTTTCACTTATTTTCGCCAAACACGCCTCAAAACTTTAAACAAAAAGAGTTTCTCCCCAAAAAAATAACTCCCGGGAGACGAGCTACTCTACTTCCCAAGAGCATTTCACAAGGTTTTCGCAAAACATTAAATAACAATAGTCATACTATAAGGCTAATTTCGAAAAGTACTAAAACAGTTTTAATCTACTGCATTTTTGAAGAAAAAAAGACTTTAAACTTTTTAATATTCGATAATTGGACGCAATGAAATCACAAAAAGATATCGAGCTTTAACAACATTCACCGCTACCACAATCGCAATTTGGTTCGCTTCCCGTGAGCCATCCTATGATGAATGCCGCCGCACAGCCCACACCCGCGTTTACTTCTATTGCGTTCGCCGGGCAATTCAGCGCGCATGCCCCGCACTCCATACACAAATCCTTTTCGTCAATCCGCGCTATATTACCGACCAAGCTGAACACGCCATGCGGACAAACTTCACAGCACATTCCACATCCGGTACACTTCCCGTCGTCAAGTGAAAGCGTCGCCACGTCTTTTAAATATGTAAGCGTCATTGTTTTTCTCTCCTAACCAATCAAATTATTAATAAGTACCAACGCTGCGCCAACGATGGATGAGCAAACTATCAGCGGCAAAGCTATTCTCATTTCCTTTAACACGCCGGATGGTGACGTAAACGTCGAGCAACCTGTAAAATTCAAAGCCAGATACGCAGATATGGACGGGAGTAGCAGCAGATATCCCGCCGCAAGCAGCCAATAGCCTTCTGTGAACAATCCTATAGACAAAGCAGTCGCCCAGCACAGTCCCAAGAGCCAGCCTTTCCATGAAAAAGCCTTTCCATGAATTAACGGGAGCAATATAGGGGTAAAGAACGCTCCCATAAAAATCGCCCCGATGTAGGCGACAAAATCAAACATGCCAAATGGTCGAACGGCGAACAAGTTAAGCAGAAACAAAACGCCGAAAACGAACATTGATTTTTGAAAAGCTATGACAAGTTCCATAGGCGTCAGCACGAGTCTATCCCAAAACGTGAATTTCACCATCCGCATTTCTTTTGTCGCATTAAAGCCGGATGAGATGAACCCCTTGATGTCGCTTGCCCGAACCGGACCATAAGCGACAAAAAAGCCCGTTCGTTTTGCTATCTCGTGAGCGCTCACGCCACTTGCTCCAAGCTGCGGTAAAACCAGTTTTCTATGCTTGACGACATTGGAAAGCTCAACCTCTTCAATACGATTGATCAGTTCTTCCGTTCCAAAAGTTCCCTTTCCCGCCGCGCACCATACGTTAACCCCTTTCGTGTCAAGCGCCAGAATCCAGCAGCTTAAGCTGGAAAGATTTTTCCGAAGCTTGTCAAACGAGAGTTTGTAATTTGCGCTAACCAAGACAGGGGAATTATCGTCAGGCTTTCCAACAGCATAAAGCCCCGGTTCTATTTTGTAATCCATCCGCCCTATGCCAACGCGGACTTTCCATTCGCCCAGATAATCTCTAAATGTCAGCTTTGTTGAAACAACCTGTACGCTCTCATCACCGCCGGAATTACAACAATCATTTTCCAAACAGCAACAGCTATTGCTCACGCGCAACACCCCTCATCGCCGATATAAGATTCTTTAACTGTTACCGTAGTTAGTTCTTTCAGCATTTTTACAGCATTTTCGCTACCCGTCTCGTTGATGGAATAGTATGTCCACTTACCCTCTTTTCGAGCGGTGACAATGCTACTGTCCACAAGGGTTTTCATGTGGTGAGATAATGTTGATTGCGAGACGGGAACCTCCTCTAAAAGCACGCAAGCGCATTTCTCGCCTCTCTGTAAAAGCGACAAGATCATGAGTCGCGTTTCATCGCAGAACGCCCTGAAAACACTTGCATTTGCCCTATGTTCTTTAATACTATTCACTGCTCATCCTCCTTTAAAAATACATATTGATTTTTATCGATATTATAACATTACATCGAAAAACGTCAATATGTAATCCTGATTTTAGATTTGGAGGAGTAATAGAACCATTGCGTCAAATAATATCAGGCATTTCATGATAGTCTATGTAGATATGATAATGATTGATTTCAAGAGTTCGACGAACCAATAAACTTAAGGTTATAATATAGTTAGTTATAATTTGAATAAAATTTCGCTATAGGAGAAAAATATCATGCCGATAACCGGAGCGTTTATTATGCCGCACCCGCCTATAATCCTACCGCAGGTAGGACGCGGAGAAGAAGAGAAAATTCGAAAGACAATAAACTCGTGCGAAAAAATCGCGGAACAGATAGCCGAAATAAGGCCAGAAACGATAGTGTTAGCTTCGCCTCACAGCTTGATTTACTCCGATTATTTTCATATATCGCAGGGCCTCCGGGCAAAAGGTAATATGCGTAAATTTGGAGTCAGCGAGGATAAATTTCAAATCAATGTTGAATATGACTGTGATTTTGCATCGAATCTTCAGGAAGAAGCGGAAAGACATGGAATAGCGGCTGGAATGATTGGAGAGCAAGATCCATATCTCGACCATGGCACAACTGTGCCTCTTGCATTTATACACCAACGTTTTCCTGATTATAAGCTAGTACTCATTGGGATTTCCGGATTTTCGCGCACAGAACACTATAAGTTCGGCATGTGTATCGCAAAAGTTGCCGATATTTTGAATAAAAATGTCGTTTTCTTAGCAAGCGGAGATTTATCCCATAAAGCGTCTCATCAGAGTCATTACGGTTTTGCAGTTGAAGGAGTAATGTTTGACGAACAGGTTACGGAAGCTATGAAAAATGGCGATTTTATGAAATTCCTTACATTTGATGGAACTATGACGGAAAAAGCGGCCGAGTGCGGATTACGATCATTCATAATAATGGCGGGCGCGTTAGACGGCAAGGAAGTAAAGTCAGAGCTGCTCTCTTACGAGAATACTTTCGGAATTGGATACGGGGTGGCTTCATTTATTCCCAAAGGAGAAAATAATGACAGAAAATTTCTTGACGTCTTCAAAAAGCTTGAAAATTTAAGATTGAAAGAAATTCAAACAAAAGAGGACGAATATGTCAAGCTTGCAAGGTATTCGATAGAAACCTACATAAATACAGGCAGAATTTCAGATTTGCCAAAAAGCGTTCCAGAGGAAATGCTTCTTCGCAGAGCGGGAGTTTTCGTAACACTAAAAAAGCATGGAAGCCTTCGCGGCTGTATTGGGACGATATCTCCCGAGTCAAAGAGTATTGCTAACGAAATCCTTATGAATGCTGTGAGCGCTGCAACGCATGACCCGCGTTTTGAGCCAGTAAAAACTTCGGAATTATCTGAAATAGAATACAGCGTTGATGTATTATCTGCTCCGGAGCCGATAGACTCAACCGATTCGCTAGATTCGAAACGTTACGGGATAATAGTGACGAGCGGTCATAAAAGGGGTCTGTTGCTGCCTAACCTTGAAGGCGTAGATAATGTGGAACAGCAAATAAAAATAGCTTGCAGAAAAGCGGGTATTAGAGATGATGAGACGTTTAACATTGAGCGCTTTGAAGTGACGCGGCACCACTGAAAAAAATATCATATGGGCGGCGAACCCCCTGGGGGTCGCCGCCCATATGGTATTTATACACTTAATTGTAACGCCGTTTCCTACGGGAGACCATTACACACCCGTAAGAGACGTGATGCAACGTGTCTCCTTATCTCTTTCTTGCAAGCGGAACGAGCGCAAAGATGGCGAATACAAGAATTCCAAAGCCAGCGTTGCATCCGTGTTCGTCAAGAATATGTTCAATTTTATCCTTTATTTCTTCCTTAATTTTATCCTTAATTTTATCCAAACATTTCTCGTCGCTTAATTCTACGCGAGGATTGCTCCCCTCGAAACGATAGTATGGATAGTTGTTGGTAAGCGAATCGTGGAATATAACAGCTAAACCTTCAGAGTCGTTCAGGCTCTGAACTACCGTTCCGTTGAATCCGTTAGAATTGGTGACGTCGGGTTCAAATGTACACATTACGACCGCTCCCGCAACCTGATCCATTGGGATAACGTAAGCGCCGTCCTTGAAGGACACCGTCTCTTCGGGGCGCAAGTCGGCTCTGAGTACGTTATTATTAATAGTAGCATTCATCGTAGCCGACGCCGTCCCAGCTCCCGATACGCGATAATACTGGCGAAGGGGCGCCGATGTCTCCGGTGAGAGTTCATAATACTCTATCCTATTGGCTTGCAGCATCTCAAGAAGGTAAGCGTAATTAATCGCGTAATCGCCATTGTTAACTGTGGTGTTAGTTAACCCTTTCGGGATGACGTAAGCAGTAGGACGAGTTCTGTCAAAATGCGACGCGTCGTTTATAGCAAGAGATTTTTCAACCATGTTGTTGTCGGTGGGGTTGACCTTAACAAGTTCACCAAGCATATTCGCCTGATGTCTTCTTAATTTATAGTTGCTGTATTTTGACCCCGGGTTCTCCGCTCCTTGAGCATAGTGAGCTGGTGTAGCTCCTGATGCATACTGATAGAGGAAAATCTTTTCGTTCGGGTCAAACTTCTTGCCTTTTGCAATTGTGTCGTCTCTACCTTTTTTGACGAGCGCTTTAATCGCTACGTCATTTGCATAGAGGGTTTCCAACAGTGACTTCGCAGCTAAAACATGAGCCCACGCTCTTCTTGCCATTAAATGCGTTCCGCCTCCGCGAACTTCGACCAGGAAGGATATCGAGCCCATTAAGCCGTAGTAGGCGCGACCGATACCGTGGTTGGATGTCCAGCCGTTGCTGCCGTTTTCATAGTGGTTGGAGCGGATGCCGCCTGTTGCTAAGTCGGCGTGCAGCTTGTTTGCAACCGTATTCATCGCAAAATTGTTAAGCTCCATCGACGGGTTGTTCATGCTGCTGGAAGGCGTAGACTCCAGGTCGGTGATTCCGCCCGTAGCAAACGCGTCGGCTGAAGCTGTATTGGTGGAGGAGGCTGTGAAGTAACCTATTTCGTGCCCGTCCATAACGGCTTCCGGCATAATCTCCAAGTAGGCTTTGTGTACCATCCGGACTTCGGGCGCTCTGGATCTAAGGTGATCGCGGTTCATGTCGATAACCGGCGTTAAACTGCTGCGCGTATTCCGCGCGGCGCCTTCAACGTTGAAACGCGGTATGACGACGACGTCAACTTTATCAAGGAATTGCGCGCCATACGCGCCCGCCATCTCCAGAATGAACGCCAATGCGCCTTCAGCGGACGAAACTTCGCCGCCGTGGATATTTCCCTGATAGAAGAAGGTAACCTTATTGTTTTCGCGAATTATCTTGGCCGCTTGCTCAAATGTCGATCCAGCGGGGATAGCGGAGCTGGTGAATATGAGGATCGGTATATCGTAACCCAGAGTTTGCGTCTTGCCGAGGCTGAACAGGTGAATATTCTGACTGCCGGCTGCAACATCGGTGACTAATTTCATCAAATCCGCCTGCGTGGTATGCTGCCACAATCCTTTGACGGTTGTGAACACGGGGGTTTGCAGCCCGCCGACGGGGAAGTCTTTGAGTCCTGCTGTACCGAACAGTTCACTAAGAATCTGATCGGTGAAAACGCTGGCCGAACCCGCATCAAATGTTTCTGTGCCTGTAGGTCTCTCTCCTGTCAGAACTTCCATTTCTATTAAGACGTTGTTATCAATCTGGTCCTGCGTGAAGTGAAGCAACTTGGTTACTCCATAAAAAAGAGTATTTGGACTTGATGTTACGCGGTAATTATACGTGCCCGCGTATGGGAGCAGATAGACGCGCTGTGTAGCGCTGCTCGTTTCAACCGGCATTGCAGCCGAATTCCCTGTTCCTTGATAAACGGCAAGTGTCAAACCCGTAGCTTCAAGACTTACTCCAGCCGGCGCCTTCAACACAAGGTTGACATGCGCCAGTGCGCTTCCGGAAAACATCAGTAACATGGCAATAACTACAAAAATAATAATTTTTCTTGATTTATTAAACAATACTATCATCCTTTCGGTATTTTTAAACATGTGCTGCTCAAGGCTATGCAAATATAAAGCAACTGCTCCCTATCACACTCATTCGTTGGACAACCAATCCGAACATCAATAGAAAACCTGTAACTGTATAACTTGCAGCTTGAACGATCACGCCAAAAGCCATCGATGCCGCCACTATCAATACATTTCCTTTGCTTCTGTCGTCTCCTTTCAATATGGCTATTATTGTAAATTTTCAATACTATTTTCTATAAATTATTGTGGTTTAGTTATTATATTATATACGCTTGACAAGTAAATATATAGTATATAATATTTCATTTTTTGGGTTTTTATTAAAAAAGCTCCTGAGATTTGCTTCTCAAAGAGCATAATTGCAAGAGTTTTGTATGAAAAATCTTTGTTAAGAGGCTTAAAGAAGCGTTTCGAGCATTGCCAGAATCTCGTCAAAACCGTTTTGGGATTCCATAACGATGCCCAAATGACCAACAGTCTGCGTACGAACGTTTATTTCAACATCGTTCTCGTTGTACTTAAACAAGTAATCGCCATCGCCGTTTTCCACAGGGTCGCTTCCTTCAATGCCTTGCGATATAGCTTTAGCGAATGTATTTCCATACGACGCTTCATGGCTGACATATAGGAACGTTATCAATTCAGTCCCGCCTATGCGCCCGATAATAATCGCTCCATCCGGAGAATCAAAATCAAATTTGTTGCTGAACTTGTCCTCTGTGACAAACCAACCATCCGGCACATCAAGAGTAAATCCATGCGCAGCAAATTCCTTAAATTCGTATACCGCCGCTTGCGCGCCACAAATAAACGCTCCTGTAATCAACATTACAAGCGTCAATATCAATAACTTCTTCATCGCTTCTTTGCCTCCTTTCAGAAAGAGATGATTTCAAATTATTATATAACATAGTTTTATACTAATTATGTATATTTTATGTGTTTTTTATTATTTACGCCAATCAATTGCAAGAGGTATCCAAGAGACGCTTTTTTTCGTCCAGTATGGCGTCCTTTATCTCGTTTTTATTGACGCCTTTTGATTCCTGCATAATTTTTTCCGTTATATCGCGAACGCTCATTCCATTTTTAAGCATTTCAGGAATTTGCAACTTCCAATCGTTAACCAAACCGGTATTCGTGGCATAATCCTTATCGTATCCTGAGACTAAAAGAACAATTTCTCCTTTGACGCCTTCGCCCAGTCTGTCGCGTATCGCGCTGAGCGTCGAAAGCGACGCTTCCTGATAAATTTTGCTTATCTCCCTTACTATAGACGCCCTTCTGTCGCCAAACACTCCAATCATATCGTTTATATGTTTGGCGCCCTTGTGCGGGGAAACATAAAAGCAAAGCGTATATGGCAATGATAAAAGTTGCGAGAATAGCTCCCGTCTTTCGCCTTCTTTCTCCGGCGGAAATCCATAAAAGAAAAAAGGATATGGGGGCAAACCTGACAGAAGAAGCGCGGGGAGTAGCGCGTTCGGTCCCGGCAACGCGTCTATCTCAATACTATTCTCAAGAGCAAGCTTCAGTATCGTATAGCCCGGGTCGGATATTCCCGGAGTCCCGGCGTCGCTTACCAGAGCAACAGTTTTTCCCTCAAGAAGCTTGTCAAGTAAATTTATGCCGCTTGATCGCTCGTTGTGAGCATGGTAGGATACCAGCCGTTTTTTTATATTGTATCTATTAAGCAAAATGGAAGTTGTCCGCGTATCTTCGCACGCTATTACATCGGCGCCGCGAAGTGCCCGCAGAGCCCTTAAAGTTATATCTTCAAGGTTTCCTATTGGCGTTGGAACGAGTATCAACGGCATTATTCACCGCTCCTTTCGGATTACCCGAAAAACAGGCGCGGCGCGAGACAATAGCCTCCACCGCGCCTGTTTTTATGCTTTATTACACAACTGACGTAAAGAGAGCCAAGCTCTAATATTCCCAAAATATCTTTTGAATTTCTTTTGTGTCTTTAGTTTGAGTCAAAGCCAGCATTAAGAGTATCCTTGCTTTTTGCGGATTCAGCGTGTCGGAGACGATAAAATCCAATTCATCGTCATTTGCTTCGCCGTTGCGGGCTACCATGCCGTTTCCTACCCTTGAGCTGCGTACTATAATAATTCCTTTTGCGCGCGCGTCTACAAGACCCTTCTCTACTTCATCAAAAAGGCTGCCATTTCCCACGCCCGCATTAACAATGCCATGCACGCCGCTTTCAGTTAACGCATCGACAACTATTCTGGTAGCATTCGCATAACCATAGACAATATCAACCCTTGGCAGCACATCAATAGCCATAATGTCAAACTGGCTATCTACCGTATGACGCCTGACTGGTACCCGATAGAAATGCGCCTCATTCGATTGTATATAGCCAAGCAAGCCCAATTCCGGCGCGCGGAAAGTGTTTGTCAAAAATGTGCTGGTTTTGGTCGTCTCTCTGGCGCTGAGAATTGAGTCGTTCATAGCGATAAATACGCCCTTGCCCCAGGCATTTTTACTCGCGGCCAATACAACGGCGTTATAGATATTTATGGGACCGTCGGCGCTCATCGCTGTTGAAGGGCGCATCGAGCCTACTAAAACCACTGGTTTTTGGCTCTTTACAACCAAATTAAGAAAATAAGCGGTTTCTTCCATAGTATCTGTTCCATGCGTGATGACAATTCCATCAACATCAGGGCTTGCCAGAAGCTCGTTAATCTTTTTCGCCAGCATTAGCCAAATTTCGTTAGTCATATTATTGCTGCCAATTTGTACTACCTGCTCGCCTGAAACATTTGCGATGTTTTTCATTTCAGGCACCGCCTCAATAAGCGCTGCAACTCCAACTGTCGCCGACGTATATCCAACGGTAACGGTGCTGCTTGCGCCTGTTCCCGCTATTGTCCCTCCGGTAGCTAAAATCACGATATTTGGCAAATTATCCTGTTCGTAAGCCAATCCCGTCAAGTTGCCGCTAAAAACAAATACCAAAAATACCAACACGAAAACTAAATAACGTCTTGCTTTCATTACTAAATCCCTCTCTTTCATTGATATTGATATAACGCAACTTCCAGACAGAAATAGTCGATAAATGTATGCGAACACCAACTTAAGAGGCGTCACAAATCCAGTATACGTTACATTTTGGGGCGCTTTTACGTCTGGAAGTTGCGAAATAACTAAGCTATGCGACTACGCCGAAATAATAACATATAATTTCAGTACATAGTATGGGTTATTGGGTTATATGTCGTAATACTTTTTTCGAGGATACTGATTCGCTAATCATACTTTGGCATATACGAGTACTTCCTCCTCTTCAATAAGATCATAATACTAAATTTGAAAGGCCTTTAATAGTATACCTATTTCTGGAAGGTCATTATGCATGTTTACAATTTTCGCAACGGGCAAGTCTTTATATAGGAATCGCATAAATCTAATCCGGGTGTCGCTTGCCGCGCTGAATGACTGGTATTTGGCATAGTCAAGCGTCCGAAAGAGATGGCAGCGGCAATGACCAAATGAGCTTAAGGATGAGAATAGAACAAGAATGCAAAGAGGCGAATCCTTTTA
>Ga0099364_10003811_pt1 | contig 23171 bp, 22 predicted proteins | sample TergutTh196P3_FD_73070 | JGI IMG/M metagenome (GOLD analysis project Ga0099364, IMG submission 73070) | Microcerotermes parvus P3 segment gut microbial communities from Pointe-Noire, Republic of the Congo - Th196 P3 | ecosystem: Host-associated > Arthropoda: Insects > Digestive system > Gut ...
TCAGACCATTGTAAATCGAGGATTTTTTCACAAGCGGGTCTCCGCATAAGCAATTTCCATTTTTCCGTTAGATACCTTAAGCTGTTCAGTTTTTCCCGGGAAAAACCATCGAAAAACAGGAATACAGTTCTTTGTTATAAAATCCCTTATACGAAGGGTTTCTATATCTGCGATATTTTTTTTTGGCATAGCCGGCTGCACAAGAAAGACAGACACAGGCCTTGGTATACAGCCTAGAAGAAAGGCAGGCAGGGCTGTATCGCAGGCTGTGGAAAAAATAAACAGCTCACCCAAACTTCCCATTCCGGTAAAAGTTTCGTTTTGCGGGGGAGAAAAAGAAAGAACAGCAAGTTCTTCCAGAAATGCATCCAATTCATCTATATTTTCTATTTCCCAGTGTTCCCGGGCGCTGTGTATTAGAAATATAGTATTACTTTGTTCCTCCATAAGGCTGCGCAGAAATAAAGACAGGCGTGCTTTTGCACGGTCCAAAAGCCATAATGTATCCAGTGCAGCATAAACAGAAGGGCCATAATTACGGAAGTATACTTCTATTCGGTTTACTTGTTCCTGGTTATCCGGAGAAATGCGGGTAATGAGAGTATCTATACGTTCCGAACTTTTCCAGTTGATATCACGCGAACGATCTCCTGGATTATATTCCCGCATATAATACCGTTCTTCGCTGCCCGAGCTTTTATAATGTCTGTCTTCTCTGCCCGATTGTGCATTTATGGGAAATTGTGCTTTATTTATGGGAGCGCTTCTAACGGCAATGGTTCTTTGCTGCGGTAAAAAACAGGGAAAAGAGAAAATACCAAAGATATCACGAAGGCGGCAGTAAGCTGTCCCCATACATTTTCCTGACATTGGAAATGAAAAGTGTATCTTCCCTTCGTTTTTATTCCGGGGGATGCCTGTTTCTGTAAAAAACCTTAATCCTATCGAGCCTATCGAGCCTATCGAGCCTTTGGAAGCGGAAGGAAAAAATCGGCCATGTAGTATAACATGGATACGAAAAAACAAGGGAACGGGCAGTTGGGGAACGGCAATCTGGGTTTCTTCTTTTGTATTTGCAGTAAAAGGAATAGGAATTTTCCAGACGATTTCCTGAGTTTTAAAATGCCGTGACTTCCAAAAACCAAAAAAGCCAAGTAATAGTAAAAATAGTAGTATTCCCATACCCAGCGCTGTTTCATAGGAATTACGGGTAAGGAGGGCACGTATTAAAATGAACAATGCTATAATTAAAACAGCGGCTCCAGCAGGTGTAAAAACAAATCGTTTTCTCATGTTTTCTTTTGTTCTACAGCAGCCGAATTTAATATACTTTCCAGAATGAGCTCCGGAGCTATGGAAGGATCCCTGGTAACAATACGGTGGGCCATGGAAGGAATAAATAGTTCCTTTATTATATCAAGCGGTACATAGTCCAAATCCCTGCACATGGCAAGAGATCTGGCCAGCCTTGAAAGCCTAACACCGGAACGCGGGCTTGCCGGTGTTTCTATATCGGGATGCAGTCTGGTTTGCCGTATACAATGTACCATATAAGAATTAACATCGGGATGCATTTGCACAGTGTCAACCATTTTTTTCCATCGAATAAGGTCGGCGCTGTCTATAAGCGGTTTAAAATTATCCCAGGCATCTGTTTTGCCATGCTTTTTAATAATTTCTTCTTCATCCTGTGCAGAAGGATAACCCAGAGAGAGCCGTATCATAAAACGATCAAGCTGCGGTGCGGGAAGAGGAAACAGGTGAAGGCCTTTTAAGTTCATTGTAGCAATAATAAAAAAAGGATCATGCAGGCAAAATAATTTGCCTTCTATGGTAATATTCTGCTCTTCCATTACCTGTAAAAAACTCCCTTGCGTTTTTGGAGTAAGCAGGTTTATTTCATCACACAGTACAAAATGGGCAAATATCGGCCCTTTATTAAACAATACCTGCCCCGATTGGCCTATAAAACGGTAATATCCCAGAATATCCTGCGGCAGAAGATCCACGGTACACTGGATACGGCTGAATCCTTCCATTTGAACATCGCCTATAATACTGTCGCCGGGCTGCCAGCGAATAGACTGAGCAAGTGCCCGTGCAAGGGATGTTTTTCCAACGCCATGGGAATCTGCCAAAAGTACATGCCCCCCTGCAATGAGGGCGGAAATGATATATTCCAGCTTTCTTGTATCAATAAAAATAAGCTGTTTAATATGGTTTATTAATTGTTCAATACTGTATTGTATTCCTGTATTCATATCTTATACAGTATGACTAATCGAAAAAACATACAAGAAAGTAAAAAGCGTTCTTAGCTTCCAGGGGTAATCTGAAACATAATCCGCTCATCACCTGCTTCCAAAAAAACAAGCAGTTTATTTCCGCTGAATGGAACAGAAAACTGAAACACTTGTTCGGGCTCCGGGCTAAAATTAATCCATTCAATATGAACAGGGCTTTCTTCCATGGAAAGGGTAACCAGAACGGCAAGCTCGCCGGTATAATATATTTCGCCCTGTTCTGCTCCGGCTGTTTTTTTTAGGGTTAGATAAGATCTGTCTCCTGCTATTACTGCTGCAATGGAAATGGTATTATTGCCCAGTACTTTTACCGGATCGCGGCTCATAATACGGCTTAAAATAAATACAAATACGCAAAAAAATACTATCGAAAAAAACATAATTTTTAACGGGGTTGTAGCAGTAAGAGCCCGTAATAAACCGCGTTTTGGAATTTTTGATGGATCGTTTATGTCCTGTACATTCTGTGAAGCTCTCCTTAGACGGGCTTCACGGTCATAATAAAAGGTGATTCTTCCATTTTCTCTTGTTTCATTATTGTTGTGCACCTTTAGTCCTCCATAATACTTGGCAGCCAGGCTTCTCCTGCAAGTTTTGCAGCAGTTTGTGCCAGTTCCAATGGATCGTAAAAACGCCGTCCCATATTTTTTGAAGCGGCAATAAGTAGGGTTCCGGCAGCAGCAACAATATCATAGGCATTAACTGCTGCGTTTTTTTCTGTAGCATTGATCCTGCCGGCAATACCGGCACATAAACCGGCAAGCAGATCTCCGCTGCCTCCTGCTCCCAGGGCAGGATCCATGCCGTCTATAAAACCAAGAGAACCATCCGGCCCGGCAACAATCATAACATGACTTTTAAAAAGAATGACAGCATTCATTTGCCGGGCAAGCTCTGCAATACAGGCCGGCTCGGAAAGAAGCTTTTCTTTTGGAATACCGCTAAGCGCTTCTAGTTCTCCGGCATGGGGGGTAAGGATTGCAGTATGATGAAAAACAGGCAAGTCTTTATTATAAAGTATTTTTAATAAACCAATGGCATCTGCATCAAGAACTAATTGCCTGTTCGGCTGTTCATTCTCTATACTGTGCCGTAGCAGATCCAGGCGATCTGTTCCCCTGCCCCAGCCAGGTCCCAAGAGCACGGCATTGGGTTTAAAGCGCATGTCCTGTATCTGGTTTTTGTCTGCATATACTTCGGCAGACCAGGCAGAAACAGGGACTGCCATAATTCCTCCAAAGGCAGGCGCCAGAACCGGATAAAGGGAATCGTCAACAATAAGACGTACCAGCCCTGCGCCGGAAGCGGATGCCCCGGCAGCGGCAATGCGGGCAGCGCCTGTACAGCCGCAACTGCCTGCATGAATTTCTACAAGACCGCGGCGGTATTTATATGCAGTAGGAGCCAGCGTAGGAATGGCGGTATGTTGATCTTTCCAATACAGTAATTCGGCATCTTTATAGCGGCTTAAAAGCTGCGGTGGAAAAATCCCCTTAACTCGAATTATTTTTCCGCAAAAAGGCCGGATGGCTGGAGTATATAAGGTAGTTTTAAGGGGTTCTATTGCCAGAGTATAATCTGCATGTACCAGGGGAAAGGATGGTTCCCAGTTGCTGCCTGTTCCGGAAGGAACGTCGATAGAAACAACTTTGGAACCATTTTTTGAAGCAGCTTTACAGGAAAGAAGACGATTGTTTATTGCATTTGCCATTTCCAGGGGAATTCCCTCCAGAGGACCTTTAATACCTGTTCCGCTTATACCGTCGATAATTAATGAGGCATCCCGGAGCAGTTCTTCGGAATCTTTCAGATCATTCCAATTCATTATTTTTATGCCCATGGATTGTAATACTTTAACAGCAGAAATACGGGGTTCTTCGTCAGAAAAACGGCTTAATAATACAGTAACTCCGGCAAAGCCGCTATCCTTAATTGAGTTTGCAGCAGTTGCATTTATAAGAAGAGCGCGGAGCAATACAAGAGCATCTGCACCGTTATTGCCAGGTCCGGCACAGACAATTATTGGGCCCTGTATCAAGTGCCCAGCATTATTATTAATAAGTTCTTTTTCCAAAATAGATGCACAGGCGCGGCCTGCTGCTTCTACAAGTGCAAAAGAAGAAAGACCCCAGGAGTTTGCTTCCCTGTCCAATAAAGCAGCATTTTCCGGAGTAAGTAATATCACAGATTAACTTCTCCCATTAGTCTTTCGGTACGCCACCATACCAGCCTTGCTTCCCATTCAGTAGCCAAAAGGCCGGAAAGTATCCCTTCTGCAGAAAGATTAAAGGCATTATATTCAAGTTCTTCATTTCGTACCTGGATAAAGCCTGCCCTTCTGTCTCTGGATCCCGCTGCAAGAACCAAGAGGGAGTATCCTCCGTCTACAGGAAATGATAAAAACACACGGGAATTTCTTATTACTCCCAGCATGGTATACGGTAAACTCTGGGTTACCTTGGTTTCATCTTCTGTAACAGTATGTTCAAAAAGGGGAACTCTTATCGATTCTATGTATAAACCAGTTTCTATATCCATAATCCATATTACCGAAGAATCGGGAACTATAGTGGTATTGTTATGTTCATCGGTTGAATTCCGGTAGTAATCAACCTTAAAAAAAAGCCTTCTGCCGTCCGGGGCAGCGGTAACATTTTCTACCGATGCATAATCCATCTCTTCATCTATAGGCATGGGAATATTATCGTTTCGCAGGTGTACCAGAAAGATCAAAGTTCCTTCTGTATCAAACCAATAAATATTCCAGCCGGAAACCAACAGGCATACTACGGCAATTTCATCATCCTGGGAAGCATAAATACCCATTATACGGGGAAATGGCCTTCCTCCAATCCCTTCCTGACCCAGAGATTTTTCAAAGCGGCCGGATTCATTAAAGTGAAGCACTACATTACTTAACAGAGTTCCATCTTCGGCATCGTTTAACCAGCTTTCGTCATCTGCTCTATCTGCTGTATAAATATGTTTGCGGGAATCTACTGCAATTGCTCCAGGTTCCCGCAACGGATGGGGAATAGACCAGCGTGTAGCCATTCCTTCTTCTTCTGTCCCGCGGCGCAGGGTGATTGGGGGAGGATTTGTTTCTTCGCAATAAATTACAAAAAGCAGATCGCCATAGGAATTATAGCTGACAATTTTATTGCCCGCAGTATCGGATATATAAAAAAATCCATCCCTCATGATTAGGCTGGTGCGGTTGGATCGTAAGGCAAGATCAACAAGATTAATTTGATCCTCCATAGGTCCGATCTGTAAATTAAATAAATCTATTCTGGCTACAGAAGAAATCCGGCCCTGTGAACAGCCAAAAAGAATAAAGATTCCCATAAAAACCGTACAAATACTATACTTGTGTTTTTTCATGCTTCCGCCATAAGTGCAATAACACGCCGTTGATAATTTGCAATCATATCATGGGCTGTCTTTTCGTCCAATATACCGCAAAAGCTTTTTGTTTCAAAGAAGCGTTTTGGCAGACGAACTGTGTTTAGGGTAAATCCCAGCGCTTTTTTAATTCGCAGCTTGGTTTTATAGTTACGCAGGGCTATCTCGCTTAAGTCCTTATCTTCCAGATTCCAGCCAAGGGAATTCAATGCCGACAGAACAGTCGGCCTGTCATATATCTTGCGGGCAAACAGGCACATCACCAGTGAATTAAGCATGCAGCGTTCAATTTCTTCCTTTTCCAGCTTGTCTAGCATAAGCTCCGCATCAAATTCGCTGCCTTCCTGATCGATAGAATATCCTCCGTTACATAGATGGGAATGACGGGCGCCAACAGCCATACCTACCAGCGCGCCATAACCTGTATGATACCCTGACATCTCGTTACCGGCAATTTGCATGGCAAAATCCTCGCCGCCATAACGCCTTGAGGCAGCGCGTACACCCATGCCAAGCAGTTTGTAAAATTCGTTTACCGGCTTTGCAATATGATCAATGGCACAAAGGTAGGGTTCCTTTTCTCCAAACTTTAAAGGAACACATGTTTCTTCTTCGGTAATAATACCCTTTTCCAGAGCTTCAGTTGCCCAGCCAAGAGCTACGCCGGTACTCATGGCATCCAGCCCCGTCCTTTCTACAGATTCTATCATCTCCAGAATATCGTCACTTTTCCCTATGCATAAAAAAGTACCAAGGGCAAAGATCAATTCATAGTCATAGGCTTCTTTTACGGTCTCATATTCATGACCATGTTCTGCAAATTCCCTGCGAAACTGGCCAATATGTATGCAGCCCACCGGACAGCCGACACAGGCTAGTTTACGGGCCAGGTTTTTTTTGGAAAATGTTTCTCCGCTTATCTCTGAAGCCCCGTCAAAACTGCTTTGACGCATATTTTCGGTCGGCAGCGCTCCCATGGTATTAAGCGGTTCGATATTAATAGGTGTACCCACATCATGATATTTTGCCATCATATCGGTATTTACACATTTTTTAAATATATCACGGTAGGTTTTAATATATGTTTTATGATCCTTAATTGGAATACTTCTGCCCCCGGACACAGTAATGGCTTTAAGATTTTTTGAACCCAATACAGCACCAAGGCCCAATCTTCCAAAATGGCGGTAGCTGTCGACAATGACCATTGCATATGAAACCAGATTTTCACCGGCTTTTCCAATGCGGATAATTGAGCGCTTTCCTCCTCCCGGTTCCAATTCTCTTAGAATTCTTCCGACATTGTCCTCGTCACTGCCGCCCCACACTGCCCGTGCATCCCTGAATACCACATTGTCCGGCTTAATAGACAAAAAAGACGGACGGCGGGCTTTACCGGTAAGAACCACAGCATCAAATCCGGCGGAAAACAGTATGGTTCCAAAACGTCCCCCGGCATACGATTCTCCCAACTCTCCTGTCAGCGGAGAAATAAACATAGCTACAGTCTTGCTCATTACAGGAAATACATAGGTTAAGGGGCCGATAGCGAAAATGACAGGCTGCTCTGGATCAAGGGGCGAAAGTTGAGGGCGCATATTTTCTTCCAGAAGCCGGGAGGCTACACCCACACCACCCAGATTTTTTAGTAAATCTTCACGCTGATCTATGCGTATCTTTTCTGCAGCAAGATCGATATTTAATACACGAATATAGTTCTGGTAAATCATTCCGGCAATTCCTCCATGGTAAGACAGTTATGAGGGCAGTATTGTGCGCAAATTCCACAGTGCCGGCAGATAAGAGGTTTGCCCATATCTTCATCAAAATCAACAGCTAGGGCAGTGCAAGCATACACACAGCGCTTGCAGCCTATGCAAAGATCTTCTTTAAGGTTTACACCGCCGCCTTTACGAAGCAATAAGGCTCCTGTAGGGCATACTTCTTCACAGGCAGCCCCATCGCGGCAGGCCAGACAAACTGTGGATATAAAACGTCCTTCCAGCCCGCCTGAGGTTTTAATATGTATACTGCTTTTTTTAAGGGAATGATCCATGTGATTGAATGCAGCGCATACATTCATGCAGGAAAAGCAGCCGATACATTTGGACATATCGTGGGCGCGCAGCGCTTTTGGCATTAATCTACTCCTTCCTGTAATCTATCATTATTTTAAGCAGTCTTTCAACACAGTTTGGTTCTTGTATCTTGCCGGTTTTGCCCAAAAAAAGTACAGTAAAGCCATGGTAGAAAAAATCATCAAGGCCTTTTTTGGTTCCCAGCACGAACGTGATCTTAAAAAACTGCTTCCCATACTCCATAAGGTAAACGAAAAAGAATCCTGGGCTACAGCAATTGCCACAGAACATTTTCTCCGGATTACCGAAGAATTCCGGGAGCGTCACAGCGCAGGTGAAAGCCTGGATTCAATTCTGCCGGAAGCCTTTGCCCTTGCACGGGAAGCAAGCCGGCGTATGCTGGGAGAGAGGCCCTACGATGTACAGGTTTTGGGGTCAATTGTCCTTCACCAGGGAAAGATTGTTGAAATGAAAACCGGCGAAGGAAAAACCCTCATGAGCGTTGCAGCAGCCTACCTAAATGCCATTGCCGGAAAAGGGGTTCATATTGTAACGGTAAACGATTATCTGGCAGGACGGGATGCCGACTGGATGCGGCCTGTTTTTAGCTCTCTTGGAATTAGCGTTGGAACTATCCTTTCCGACATGGACAATGACAGGCGAAAGCTAAACTATGCCTGCGATATTACTTATGGAACAAACAATGAATTTGGTTTTGATTATTTAAGAGACAATATGCTGTGGGAAAAAGAGCGGCGGGTTCAGCGGGGGCATCCTTTTTGTATTGTAGATGAGATCGATTCGATCCTAATTGACGAAGCCCGTACTCCGCTTATTATTTCCGGCGCTGCCGAAGACGATACCTTTAAATATGCCGAAGTAGACAAGCTTATTTCTGCTTTGGATGAAATACAAAAAAAAGAAAACGGCGAATACCCCGACGAAACACAGGGGGAAGAAATAATCGGAGATTATAAAATAAACGAAAAAAACAAAAATATTTCCTTTTCCAATTCCGGGCTTGCAAAAATAGAAGAAATTTTACAGAAGCGCAATTTAATTAAGGGCGCCATAGTAGATGAAGAAAACTTTGAATATATTCATTACTTTACCCAGGCCCTGCGCGCCCGTAAACTCTTTCATATAGATGTTGATTATGTAGTAGAGGACGGTCTGGTTCAAATAGTAGATGAATTTACCGGACGTATACTCCATGGACGGCGCTACTCGGACGGCCTCCACCAGGCTATAGAAGCAAAAGAACGGATAAAAATTGCCCAGCGAAACCGCACCCTGGCAACAATTACCTTCCAAAACTATTTTAGGCTGTATCAAAAAATCGCAGGCATGACAGGAACTGCAGATACCGAAGCGGTGGAATTTTCCAAAATATATAAACTTGAAGTAGTGGTTATTCCAACAAACCTGCCTGTTGCCCGTGACGATGAAAACGATGTTGTATACTTAAACGAAGCGGATAAGTTTAAGGCCCTGTGCGATGAAATAGAAGCTGCCAATAAAAAAGGCCAGCCCATGCTGGTAGGAACCGTGTCCATAGAAAAGTCCGAAACAATATCGGCGCTTTTAACCAAACGGGGAATACGCCACGAAGTACTTAATGCCAAAAACCATGCCCGTGAGGCGGCAATTATTGCCGAAGCAGGAAGCAAAGGCGCCGTTACCATAGCCACCAATATGGCAGGCCGCGGAACGGACATTAAATTGGGGGGCAATCTTGAACACCGCATACGCAAGCGAGCCGGAACCGATGCAGACCAGGAAGCATATACAATAGCTTATGAAGCAGAATACGGAAAATGGAAAGCTGACTATGAAGAAGTAAAAACTTTGGGAGGGCTGTATGTAATCGGCACAGAGCGTCATGAAAGCCGGCGTATAGATAATCAGCTTAGGGGTCGTTCCGGCCGTCAGGGAGATCCGGGACGATCGAAGTTTTTTATTTCCATGGACGATGACCTAATGCGGCTTTTTGGCGGCGAAAATATGAAAGGAATTATGGGAAAAATGGGCATGTCTGGAGGAGAACCTTTATATCATCCCTGGCTTAATAAAAGCATAGAAAAAGCCCAAAAGAAGGTAGAAGAACGGAATTTTGAAATTCGCAAGCACCTTTTGGAATACGATGATGTATTAAACCAGCAGCGAAAATTTATTTACGAACAGCGGGATTTTATCCTTGCAGATAATGACTTAAAAAAACGGGTTAATGACGCTACTGCCGATATGGTAGGTCTGGCCATGGAAGATTACAATGCCATGCGGGATACTGCAGAAGCATTAAAAAGTCTATTGGGTTTTTTAAAGGAAAAGTTCAACTATATTCCTCCTGTAGGCGGAGATTCGGCGCTGTCATCTGATGGAAAAATAAAAAGCTCAGATGCGCTGGAAAAACAGTTATTGTCCGATCTGGAAGCAGACATAGACAATAAAGAATCCCTGTTGGGACCGGAGGTTATTAATGCATTTATTCGTGCCCAGTACTTACAGTTTATAGACCGTCAATGGCTGGATCATTTGGAAAATATGGAATCCTTGCGTGAAGCTGTATACTTGCGCGGTTATGCCCAGAAAAATCCCTTAACAGAATACAAACTTGAAGGCTTCCAGATATTTGATAAAATGATCGATACCATACGCCAGGAAATCGCTTCCCGCATACATTTGGTCAGGATCCAGGCAGCAGGAGACCGTGAAACCAGAAGCCGTATGCAGGTTCAGTCGGCAAGCCATGGTACTGTTACTGCTTTTGGGGGCGGAGCGCCAAGGGCTCCTGTACAAGGCCCAATGCCGCAATCCCGCACCCACATGGGGCCGCGCTCCGAAGCCGGTCCTGCTGCAACGGTTGTAAGGGCGTCCCCAAAATTAGGCCGTAACGATCCCTGTCATTGCGGATCGGGGAAGAAGTTTAAACATTGTCATGGGCGCTAATTAACTAAAGACACAATATCACCTTCCTGTATCCCAACACGGCTAAACCAGTTTTGGGGAACTTCCAGTGCATAACGGACAGAACGGCTTGAATGAACAGGAGTTAAATCGTAGGGCTGCATATTCCGAATATCAATAATTGTTCCGTCATAAGCAATATAGGCAATGGACAGCGGAATTTGGGTATCTTTCATCCAAAACGACAGAATTTGATCTATTTCAAAAATAAAGAGCATACCCTTGCCGTCTTCCAGTTCTGTCCGGAACATTAAACCGGTACTCCGTTCTTCATCGGTACGGGCAAGTTCAACTTCAATACTGACCGGCCCTTGGGCAGAATGTATGGTAATAATGGTAGTTTCCAGAGTCGTATAGGGTCTGTCACTACTATTAGTACGGGTATCGTTTGGATTAGCTTTGCAGGCAATACATAAAAAAATAAAAAAGAGAAAGCACAGAGGACCCAAAGACGAAGTTTTAAAATTCATCTAAAAATCCCTGGCGTAAAAGCACTTCCGATGCAGCTTCTGCTCTGGCTTCGCCCACGATGGCAGTAAAAACATCCATATCTATATATTTTATTGTCAGCGGCCGTTCAAGTGAAATCCTGGTTTCATCGTTTTCCCATACTGCTTCCTGAGGATTAAGACTTGTTGGTTCGCCGTAGTTTTGAACCAAAGTGACAAAAACCGAATAATGATCGATTCTCCGGCTGTCCAGGCTAAAAGCCATAATAAAGACTTGTTCTTCCCTTAATTGAAAAAAAGCCCGGCGTATAAAAGACAGGCCGGTAGTTTCAACAAGGTTTTCTTCCCTGGCAGGAAGGAAAGACACATCGGGATCTCCGCGAAAAACAAAAAGGCCGTCGTTGGTCAGGGCTTCTTTTAACTGATCAAGGTTCATACCCAGCCGGAGTTCCCGAAAAGACCGGGGAAGCGGATCTGAACCGGGAATTATCGAAGGTCCGGTCCGGGAAGGGATAAAGATGTCGAAGGAATCCCCCGGATTCCGGGTATCACCGGGTAAAAGGGGATCCGGAATTTGTGAATCCTGAGACATTAAAATAAACGGTAAAAAAAGCAGTAAAACCAGAAAAAAAACCGTCTTTTGCTTTATCATTTGATTCATAGTAATATTATCGGCTTATGGTGCCCATAGCACTATTTAATTCATACTATCCAGGCGGCTAATCTGCCTGGGTGGCTGATTAAGTAACTGACCTGCCGATTTTTTGCAGTTTTTTGTACATTGCAGCCTGCTTAAAAATATCGGATATATCCATGGTATGTATTTTATCCTTTTCCTTGTCTTTAATGGTTTGTAATTTCTTGTTTTCCAGCAGTTTTCGAAGCATCATTGAAGCTTCGTTCATGGGAATACCAACCATATTTATCAACTCCCGCGGGCCAAAATCAAAGGTATAACCGGCAGTGGATATTTCTATACGGTTTTTTTCCAACTGCATTAATAAAGCATCGTACATTCGTCCCAATGGATCGCTAATAAGGGTATTGGCCAATTGTTTATAAATAAACCAGATGCGTTCTGCCAGGAGTGTGGTTAGGCGTGCAACAATTTGAGGCTGTGTACTGACCATTCGTTCAAAGTTTACCCGGTTTACCGCCATTACATGGCAGTCTTCATACGCAACTGCACAGGCAGCCCGCGGCTTGGATTCCAATAGGGCCATTTCTCCAAAAATATCTCCGGTTTTAAGTACTGCCAGAAGCACTTCGTTATTATCTACGATTTTGGCAATTTTTACCGATCCTTTCTGGATAATAAATAATTCTTCTCCCGGCTCTCCCTCCGAGAATATCATGGTATCTTTGAGATATACCCGGTTAAATTCATCAGCTTTAAAGTCAAGTTTAACCGATTTTGCATATGGGGCCATTTTCATCATTAACTCGCGTGCTTTATTAACATTTTCCCCCTGCGAACAGTATTTAACATATTGATGGAAGGCATAATATGCCTGATTATACTGGCTCTGACGGCTGTAATATTCTCCAACCTGATAAAGGTGAGAAACATCTTCCTGCGCCGTACTTTTTAAGGTTAAGCGGGTTAATTCATCGTCCAAATAACGCATACGTTTGGAAAACTGGAGGATAATCTTCATTGCCACCGGAGTATTATTCTGAATAAGCTGGCCGTATTGCTCTTTCATAACAGAAATAAGCGTTACATCGCTTATAGCCTGGGCAGTTTCTATTTGGCTGTGGCTGGACATGGTAGAAACAACGCCAAAAAAATCGCCGGGTCCCAGGACGCTGCCTCCCTCTTCTTCGACCACTTCCACATCTTTAAAGAGCCGTACTTTACCTTCCCGGATAATATAAAACCGGTCGGCGTTTGACTTGCCTTCTACGGTAATATATGAGTCTTTTTTGTAATTTACAAAGGTAAGCTGCAGCAGCCCCGCCATAGTGTTAAATTATAGAAGTTAAAACAGGCTTTGGCAACAGGATAAAAAGCTCTAGGAGGCCTTCTTTAGGTCCTTGGGGATAACGATTCGGGCTATTGTTTCTCTTTCGGTCTTTAGTATATCAAAGGCATCGGATCCCATGCCCAGTTTTTTTAGCATAATTACCAGCATAACCAGCCCCAATCCGGCACCTTCCGAATCATCCAGCATGTGAATAAGCGCCTCTTCCATATCATCATATTCCTTGGCTTTTGTAAGACGCTGCTTTATCCGATGGAATTCTCCCAATGTAATAGTCGAATTATTCCTTACTTCTATGGTAATTCGGTTATTTTTTAAATGCAGAATTAATTTAATATACAGCCCCTGCTGGCGCTGGAGCTCAAGGTAGTAATTTATATTATTTAGTGTATCATCCTTAAAACTTGCCATACCCTGGCTATAATCGTCATGATCATTCAAATCCAAGCCTCTGTCTATAAAATAAACCCGTTTGGTATTGGCTTTTTTGGCATTTACAACCAATTCCTGAATACAGTAGATTACATTGTCTTTAAGGCGGCTCTGCTTAACATTATCCAAGAAGATAGCAACCACCCTTTCTATATAATGCTCTACCTTCCGCGGCAGAGTATAGGTTGTCATTATCAACGGTACTTCCATTTTGATTGCTTTGTTAACTTTTTCTACATCAACAATAATTTCATCAAAATCGGACACTAACTCCCCCAAAAACATAGAAAATCGTGCTGGATAAAACCGTATTTTGAATAATATGTACAGATAGTATAATACATAAACAAAAATAAAACAAGCAATCTTTGATATTTCATATAAATTTTTAACAAATTTTAAATAAATAAGATTTCCCGTTCAAGAGTTAAACCAAGTTCCGTTCTGGCCCGTTCTTCCAGCGCCTCTACAAGGGCTAAAATATCCGCCGCACTGGCTTTCCCCTTATTTATTATGATATTTCCATGCCAGGGAGCAAGCTGGGCATCTCCAATTGTCAGCCCTTTGCAGCCCAATTCATCCAGTAGTAAACCAGTGGATTTGCCAAAGGCCGGGTTATTCTTAAACACAGAACCGGCACAGGGAAAGCGGTAATGGCCTTTTTCTTCCCGGTCTTTTCTATATTTGTTCATTCTTTCCAAAATATGGGCTTTTTCCTGCTTTTGCAAAGCAAAAGACATGCCAAGGATTAGACAGTGTCTTGTTTGAAACGGACTTTTCTTATAGGCAAATTCTTTCTTGTCTATAACTGCTGTCAATACAGTGCCGCCCTCCAATAGCTGAACCTCTCTTACACGATCGGCCATTTCCTGTTCATAACAGCGGGCATTCATCCACAAAGCGCCGCCAAGGCAGCCGGGCATACCAGAAAGAAATTCCAGCCCGGATAGACCCATACTGGCTGCATAATCTACCGCATCATCCATTGTAGTTCCAGCGCAAAAATACAGTTTTTCTTCCGCACGGGAATCTGAAACCTGCATATCAAATGCATCCCTTGCTCCGGAATAAGCTGTTGTATCCAGAACTATGCCCCGAATTCCCTGGTCAGAAACCACAATGTTTGCTCCGCCTCCCAAAATAAACACCGGTATTCCTTCATTTCGGGCAGATTCCAGCAGTATAGAGGAAAATTCGGGAAAACAATCTCCTTCCGGGCGTATCAAAACTTCTGCCGGCCCGCCAACCTTAAAGGTAGTATGCTCGGACATAACTTCGTTGTAACGAATTAAACCCTTAAAAGGCGGATTTTGGGAATTGATTTTATCCAAAAATGCAGTTACAGTAGACACAGAGTAACTATATCATGCCTCTTCGATTTTTTAACACCCTTATCCGCAAAATGGAAGAATTTATCCCCATAAAAGCGGGTGAAGTTGGTTTTTACGGCTGCGGTCCTACGGTATATAACTATGCCCATATTGGAAATCTTCGTGCCTATGTAACCCACGATATACTAACCAGGGTTCTTCGTGAACGGGGGTATACGGTAAACCATGTCATGAACATTACCGATGTCGGCCATCTAACAGGAGATGATGATAGCGGTGAAGATAAAATGGTTAAAAGCGCAGCAGAACGCAGCAAAACAGTGCTGGAAATTGCCGATTTTTATACCAAGGCCTTTTTTAACGATACTGATAGAATGAATATAAGCCGGCCTTCCATTGTCTGTAAAGCAACCGACCATATTCCGGAAATGATAGCCTTGATACGCCGTATCGAAGAAAACGGCTATACCTATAGTTCGGGGGGAAACCTGTACTTTGACATTAGCCGTTTTGCACATTACGGAGACCTGGCTCAGCTTCGTATGGAACAGTTGAAACTTGGAACAAGAACGGGAGTAGATCAAAACAAGCGTAACCATGCCGATTTTGTTTTATGGTTTACCAAAAGCAAATTTGAAAACCAGGCTCTAGTCTGGGATAGTCCCTGGGGACAGGGTTATCCGGGCTGGCATATCGAATGTTCGGCCATGAGTATTAAATTCCTGGGAGAACAGTTTGATATCCATGCCGGAGGTATCGATCATATTCCCATCCACCATACCAATGAAATAGCCCAAAGCGAAGGCGCTACAGGAAAAAACCCCTGGGTAAGGTACTGGATCCATAATGAATTTTTGATCATGGACAGGGGAAAAATGTCCAAGAGCAGCGGAGCTTTTCTTACCCTGCAAAGCTTAATTGATAAGGGATACGATCCCCTGGATTACCGTTACTTTTTAATAGGCGGACATTACCGCAGCCAGCTTCATTTTTCCTGGAACAGCCTGGAAAGCGCCCGTAATTCCCGTAAAGCCCTAATAGAAAGATTATGTATCCTGGCAAAATCTGCCGATTCTATTAAACAGACAGCAATAACCGGAGCAGAAAAACGTCTTGCAGCTTTTAATGAAGCCCTGGATGAGGACCTTTCTACACCCCGTGCATTGGCCGAATTGTGGGGGCTTTTACGGGATAATTCCATAACTCCGGCAGAAATTGTAAAGACTGCCTTATATATGGACCGGGTACTGGGATTAGATCTGGAAAATGCAATAAAAACTGCACTGGAAGAAAAAAACGGTGATAAAATCGAAGAAAACCCAGAAATAGAAGCATTAATAAGCCAGAGAACAGCAGCAAAAGCTGCAAAAGACTATAAGCGGGCAGATGAAATCCGTAATGAACTGGACAAACAAGGGATTATCCTGGAAGATTATGCTAGCGGAACACGATGGAAGCGTAAAAGCTAATGAAAAAAAATATAATGTTACTATGTAACATTTAAGGGAAGAAGATTGTTTTCAATTTTGAAGGAAGATGTATCTCCGCAGGAAAAATTTAGTCGTTTATATACGACAGTTTTCCCTATTTTGTTCCGGGTAGCATGCCGTATAACCGGCAGCGAGGAAGCAGCGGAAGATCTCTGCCAAGAGGCATTTTTTAGGTATCATGAAAAGGGGATGTCTTTTCCCAACTCAGATGAGGCCAAATACTGGCTTATACGGGTGGTTAAAAACTCGGCCCTAAACTATGCCAAAAGAAAAGAACGGGAGCGGCGGGCCTATCAAAAGGCTTTTCGGGAGGATAATAGAGCCGCACAAAACGGAGAAAGCGACTTATTACAAAAGGAAGCCAGGCAGGAAGTAACGGAAGCACTGGAACAGCTTCCCGAAAATCTGCGGATTGTGTTAGTATTAAAGGAATATAGTGATTTGAATTATAAGGAAATAGGCCGGGCTTTGGGCATTAGCGAAGGAAATGTCAAGGTACGGGTATTTAGAGCAAGGGAACGCCTGGCGGTTATAATGGGATCGCCCAGCAAAAAAGAGCCGGTGGAATTCCCTAAAGACGGCGTATAGGTAAGAGGGTTATATGTGTCCTGATAGACAAATTCTTTCAGTTTATTTTGACGATGAGCTTGATTCCCCCTGGAAGGAAAAGCTTGAAAGCCATTTGGAAATTTGTTCTTCCTGCCGTGAAGGATTGGCAGAGTATCAGTATACACGGCAAAAACTTAACGCCGTTTCCGCCGACACCGAACAAACCATGGAACAAACCCTGGAACAGGCCATGGGACGTGTGTGGCAAAAAATTGATTTAACAGTAAAACCAAGACGCCGCTTTTTTTCCGGCTCAATTTCCGTCCCAATTCCCCTGGCAGCCGCTGCCGGTCTTGTAATGGTTCTTGCCATGGCAGCCCTTATAGCCCTTAGGCAGCCTGCAACAATAATAGTAAGCGAACCTCCGCAATTGGCAGGTATGGAGATACAGGAAATGATCCCCACCTCCGATATGGCAAGTTTTTTCCATTATCTGGGCAATGAAAGTTCCAATGACCTGGTAATTATTCGCCTGCCGGAAACCACCTTTATGAATATTGGGGAACCCCGTATGCTTAGAGCGGCAGATTTTTCCAGGGACGGCGGTTATTGATGATCAGCGCTAGGGTACTCAGTGCTATCGGAATTGTATTATTATGTGCAAGTCAAAACCCTCTTGTAGAAGCGCAGAGACTGCCTGTAGACGAATTACCGGCGCTTCGGGACAGGGCCATGGTATTGCATATCACTACAAAAATAGAAGAAAATAACCAGGAACTTTGGAATGCCTTTGATTCCAGAGTAACCATGCCCGGCAGACCGGTTATTATTAGACTGGTTGGAGAAAACCTTAATATACTTATACAATTTACTCCTTATCTGCAGGACGATAAATATACTCTGGTAGCACAAAGTCAAATTTGGATAAATATACCTGAACGGGGGATGAGTTATAGAACGGCTAATCATTCTATTCCCATAGATTTTGGCGAATCTATTTTATACTTTCCATTGGGTTCCGATAGGACTCCCGATACCCCCCTTATTGAATTAAACCTTACCATGTACCGGTTTGGAGAAGAACCGCGTCTAGAAAATACAGATAATCACAGACCAGGCAGAGAACACAGAAATAGAGGAAACCCGAATTAATGGTTACAGTTATTTCCCTTGGCGGATCCATAGTTGCTCCTGACGGAGTCGATGTCCCGTTTCTTAAGGAATTTCATTCCCTTTTAGGAGACTATTTGGGCCGGGACGAGAAACGGCGTTTTATTCTGGTAGTGGGAGGAGGCGGTCCTGCCAGAGCCTGGCAGCAGGCCTGCCGTGAAATAACTCCTAATGTAAAAGACGAAGAAGCGGACTGGATTGGGATCATGGCAACCCGCCTTAATGCCCAACTGGTTAAGGCAATGATGGAAGACTGGTGTACCCAGCCGGTAATTACCGACCCAACCTTGACTGATCCGTTTGTTGGACGAATCCTTATTGCAGCAGGCTGGAAACCGGGCTTTTCTTCGGATTACGATGCAGTTCTTCTTGCAGAACGCTTTGGCGCAAATATGGTAATAAACCTGTCCAATATCAAACAAGTCTATACAGACGATCCCCGCAAAAATCCCGATGCCAAACCCCTGGACAAAATCTCCTGGGAAGATTTTAGAACTATGGTTGGAGATGAATGGACACCGGGTAAAAACGTCCCCTTTGACCCAATCGCAAGCAAGCATGCTGCAAAATTGGGCCTAAAGGTAATCTGCGCTGCAGGTAAAGACCTTCCCAATTTGCGATTAATTCTTGACGATAAACCTTTCCTGGGCACCTTGATAGGGTAAACCAGGATTTACCGCTATCTCGTTTCCTTTTTTTTAATACCAATCCGAAGAAGGCCTCATCACTGCTGCAAAATTAATCGTTGCATTTCCATTGGTAAAGGTAATAGGGCTTATGTTCATGTAATAGTCTCCAATATTACCTGTTGAGGTTGTCAGTTCATCAAGCATTATACCCGGACCTTCTTCCAGATCAGCCGTCGTTGCATGTATAGTAGCATTCCCTGTGTATGGAGTCCAAGACATGGAAGACATATTAGCTACATAAACATTAAGGGTTATATTACCGCTTGAAGGTACTCTTCTTCTGGCCGCAGTATTCCCGGTAGGTCTGCTTGTAGAAAACATCAACATTTCATAATCACTAATTTGTGCCCCCCCCGAAACATAATAACCAACAGTAAGCTCGTCAGAAAAGTTTGTAATGATTAATTGTCCGCCGCCGCCGCTCGTAGTACCATTACCGCAGGCAGACAGGGTAAACCCGATTAAGGCTGCCAAGGCAATAATTGTTACGATTTTACCTGCATTCTTCATAAAAACTCCTTATGTTGTGACTCCTGCAAAAATTCCAGGAATTTCGGATGCAATAATTAGACGAGCGTCTAGATGCAGCACTTTTCTGCATTTTCCGGTATTTCCTCGCACAAAGACGCCAAGGCGCCAAGGAACTTTTATTAGTATTCTCTCACAGCGGCACAGCGAACACGGTGAAAGAAAAGATGTGAATCTCTTCCACTGTGCCTCTGTGAGCGCTGTGAAGCCGTCCATCGCCGTAAGGCGATGCTAAATCCTTCCTATCGGCTCGCCGACCGAAGGGAGGCATAAACCTTTTCCTATGAAATCTTGGCGTCTTTGCGTCTTGGCGTGCAAAAATACCAGTAATTTGTGTGGTTCGTGGTAATAAATACTGATTATTTTGCTTGAACTATAGTTAATTTATTGCTATGATATTGAAGTGTAGGGGTCCTTGATTAAGGAATTCCTGTAAATTCTAGACGGTCATCTAGATTTTACAGTTAAGAAAAATTTAAAAAGCTCTTTATGTTTTGAAGGATGGGTTTGATGACTAATGACGACCGCTTTACATGGAAAGAAGAGTATTCTGTAGGAATCCATGAAATTGACAAACAACACAAGGAAATATTTACTTTGGTAAATGATTTATCACAGCTTTGTGCCATCGATGATACAAAGAGTTATGGCACATTCAAAATAATGCTGTCCAGCGCCATGGAATATTTTGAAAACCATTTCTGGGAAGAAGAAAAATATATGCAGGAAAAAAATTATCCTATGTATTCGGAACATAAGAATGAACACGGTACTATGCTGCGTGAAATAAAAGAAATGGCGGTAAAAATCGGAAAGGATGAAACAATAACGATAAATATCATAACATCATATTTGAAGGAATGGTATATGGCCCATTTTTTTGGAGCAGATAAGGAGATGGGGGATTATTTTAGGAAGGTAGTCAATCCTGCCTGTTCAGGTACTTAAGCGGTAAAGCACATATTGGTTAAGTGAGACTCCTTCTTTTTCTGCTTCCATAGCCAGAATGGCATGAAGTGTTTTGGGGACTCGAAGACTAATCCTGCCGCTGTATTGGCGCTCGTCAATTGATTTAGGTATTATTTTTGTATATTTAAATTTTAATTTCTTTGTTGTTACACAATTTCTCGGCATACAATTTCTCCTCAATATTCTGTCATTATATATGATGTTATATATAGTGTCGTATATGATGACATTTGTCAAGATATAATAGCAGGATTTTACTATACATGGTAAGATGCACCTAATGGCAGTCAAAAAAAGTGAATTATACTCAAGTCTCTGGGCAAGCTGTGACAGCCTGCGTGGGGGCATGGACAGTTCGCAATACAAAGACTATATACTGACTCTTCTTTTCGTGAAGTATGTTTCTGACAAATTCAAAGGCGTAGCTTATGGTGAAATTGAAGTTCCTAAAGGCGGCAGCTTTGACGATATGCTTGCACTCATTGGTGATAAAAATATCGGAGAAAAGATGGACAAGATTATTGCCAAACTTGCCGAAGAGAACAATCTTCGTGGTGTCATAGATAACGCACACTTCAATGATGAGAGTAAACTTGGCAGAGGGCAGGAAATGGTTGAAAAACTGGGTGAAATGCTCAGTATTTTTCGCGATAAGATGCCTGATTTTAGCCGTAACCGTGCTGATGGAGATGACATCATTGGCGATGCTTATGAATATCTTATGCGAAACTTTGCTACAGAGAGCGGTAAAAGCAAAGGGCAATTCTATACTCCGGCGGAAGTGTCGCGTATTCTTGCCCAAGTTGTAGGCATAGATAGGGTAAAAAGAAAATCCGATAATGACATAACCTTATATGACCCGGCCTGCGGCTCGGGCTCGCTTCTTATTCGAGCCGCAGAAGCTGCTCCTTTTGATGTTGCAATATACGGGCAGGAAAAAGAAGGCACTACAGCAGGGCTTGCCCGCATGAACCTTGTTTTGCATAATAAAGCTACTGCTGATATTAAGGGTGGTTACAGTACCTTTTCCAATCCTCAGTTTAAACACACCTACATTGACGATAAAGGAAAAGAGCAAACCGATGACTCTCGCATTGAGTCTTTCGACTTCATTGTGGTCAATCCGCCTTTTTCCGACAAGAACTGGACTCACGGTCTAAATGAATACGGACGCTTCGATGGATATGGAGAGCGCCCACCGCAAAAGAATGGCGACTTTGCCTGGCTGCTTCATGTTTTAAAATCATTGAAACGCAATGGCAAGGCAGCGGTAATACTTCCTCACGGTGTTCTCTTTCGCGGCAATGCAGAAGCAGCCATTCGCCGCTCCATTATCGATCAAGGTTTAATCAAGGGAATCATCGGTTTACCTGCAAATTTATTTTTTGGCACGGGCATCCCCGCCTGTATTATCGTTATTGACAAGGAAAATGCAAAAGAACGTGATGGTATCTTCATGATAGATGCAAGCAGAGACTACATCAAAGACGGTAATAAGAACCGCCTTCGGGAGCGGGACATATATAAGATTGTGTCTGTGTTTAATTCTCAGCTTGAACTACCTAAGTATTCGCATTTTGCGAATAACAATGAAATCAAGGAGAAAAACGATTATAATCTTAATATTCCACGTTACATAGACAGCGGCGAAACAGATGATTTGCAAAGTATCGAAGGACATTTAATAGGCGGTATACCAAGCGTAGATGTGGAAAGTCTGTCACTTTTTTGGGAAACTTTTCCGGACTTGCAAAAAAAATTGTTTAAGCCTTCTCGCAAAGGATTTAATATGCTTGCAGTGAGCGAAGATAAAGTGCGAGATACCATTTACAGTGATAAAGAATTTTCCTCTTATGCGGATAATGTAGAAACCGCCTTTGAAAGATGGAAATCAAAAGTTGACAAGAAACTTAAGGGTATAAACAGTTCAACCAAGCCTAAACATCTTATTGTTGAAATTGCTGATGTAATTATAGATGAGTTCAAAGCTGTAATGCTGGTAGATAAATACGATGCTTATGAAGTGCTGCTTTCTTACTGGAATAACACAATGGCTGATGATGTTTATTTACTTGTGGAAGAAGGATATAAAGCCACCCGTGATACAGAAAATATAATCAAAATCAGTGAAAAAAAGAAAAAAGACGGCACAAAAGAAACCAAAACCAAAATTATAGGCTGGCAAGGCAAACTTATTCCCAAAGCTCTTGTGATAGAAATGTTCTTTTCTGCGGATCAAAAAATAATTGATGATACTGAAACTGTGATAACAGTGGCACAGATTGAATTGGAAGAAATTATCGAAAATGCTGAAGAAGATTCGGTCATTAATGAAGTGTTGAAGGATAATGGCAGTCTTGATAAAAATGAGCTAAAGAAAAAACTGAAGGATAAAACCCTTGAAGCAGATGAAATGGCAACTCTACAGAATCTGTCTGACTTGGTCATAAAAACAGATGAAGGGACAAAAGCTCTAAAAGACCTTCGTGATACTCTCGATAAAAAAGCTCGTGATAAATATACAAAACTGACTGACGCAGAATGTCTAGAACTGCTGCTTGAACGAAAATGGTACAGTGCAATTACTAGTGGTATTTACGAACTTTACACAGCAGTGCATCACTGGATTGCAGACCGGGTAACAGAACTCAATGATCGTTATGAGGAACCCTTACCTGTGCTGGAAAGCAAAGTTGCGGAACTTGAAGGTAAAGTGAAGTCTCATTTGGAAACAATGGGGTTTGCATGGTGAATAAGCATTTTTCGTTGTTTTTTCACACGGAGGCACAGAGGCACGGAGAACACGGAGGAAGATGGGAAGATTTT
>Ga0099364_10003812_pt1 | contig 23167 bp, 16 predicted proteins | sample TergutTh196P3_FD_73070 | JGI IMG/M metagenome (GOLD analysis project Ga0099364, IMG submission 73070) | Microcerotermes parvus P3 segment gut microbial communities from Pointe-Noire, Republic of the Congo - Th196 P3 | ecosystem: Host-associated > Arthropoda: Insects > Digestive system > Gut ...
TTGAAAATTTTCCCCAAAATGGTATTACAAACCCAAAAAAAAAAAGGGGCCATTTTACAAAAAAGTTTTTCCCCCGCCCCCAAGGTTGATATTATTCCCCCCCCCCCCCAGTTGTTCACTTCATAACATACCTGACAATGTAAACCCGCTTAATCACTCATTAATCTGCGAAAATCTGCGTAATTTGCGGACCCTATTCCTCTTAATCTTCGGACTTTTCATGAAATATTCTATTAATGCCTGTTTTTTAACACGGCATATCAATGAATCTATGCAATTGGAGGCAGTATGAAAGGAGTACCAAAAGTAGGCCTGCTGATGCTGGTATCGCTTGTGGCAGCGGTGCTGATGATGGCAGGAATTGCGGCCTGTAGCAGGGATGGAGGTTCCCGAAGGCAGGGGCGGGGCGGACCCCAGCCCCAGGATTTAGGGGGCATGGTTTTCAGGATTGCGGACTTTAACCAATACCGGTTTTTTCCCTCTCCGGGTGAAATCGGCACCCCCCTGGGCGATGCCAAATTGGCAGTCATGGAAAGCATTCAGGATGACTTCAATATTACCTTTGAAATCATCCATGTACCGGAAAATGATATGTTAGTCCGCCTCTCCCCGGCTGTCTGGGCCGGCGATATGTTTGCTCACATGATTATCACCACCATGTGGGCCTATGGACGCCTCCTTGGCGCGGATCTTATGGGAGACCTGGGAACAGTTCCTACCCTGAACCTGGACAGCGATTTGTGGGTGCAGGCAGTCCACCAGGCTACGTCCATTCGAGGTGAAGTACTGGCCACAGCGGGTATTTTTGAACATTGGGACAGAGTATGGGCGATCTTTTTCAATAAGACTTTATGGAATGAATTAAACCTGCCCGACCCCTACGAGTTAGCCCGCAGGGGAGAGTGGACCTGGGATCGCCTGCAGGAATTTGCCGGTATTGCTGCCCAGGATTTAACCGGTGACGGCGTGGTGGACAGCCCCGATGATCGCTGGGGGTTGGTGGCAACTCCTGATGATTTAATTCGCGCTTGGTATGCCAGCATGGGAGGCCGGTTTTTTGATTTTAACCCGGCAACCGGTCAGCTGTATGCACCGGTTGCTACCGGTGACGGGATAGCTATTGCCAATTGGATGCGTACTTTCAGCGAAGTACCCGGCTTGCGTCATCGGGGAGCTGCTCAGACCACCGCCGACCGTATTGGCATGTTTGTGAATCGCCGTGCCTTATTCTATCCGCAGGCCCTGCTGTTACCTGGTGCGCTTCGTGCAATGGATGATGACATTGGAGTGCTGCCCATGCCCAAGCGGAATGTACAGCAGCAAACATATCTCAACAGTGTTAACCACAATGCGGCGCTTATTGGCATAACTAAACCAAATGATCAGCTGGAAGCAACGGGCATTATCATGGAAGCCCTGGCTGCCCGCTTTGCGCCGGTACGGGAACTGCAGAGAGCCGAACTGGAAGATATCATCCTGCGTTCGGATGAAGATGTACAAATGCTGGATTTGATTATCCCCTACGCTGTCTATGATATTGGCCATATTATGGGTCCTGCCGGAAGCGGGTTTAACATACCCATTACCCTGCTGAACCAATATATAACCAACCAAACCATAGGCGACTTTTCCTCCGAAATGGAGGCTCATCGTGATGCAATGGAAATTGCAGTTAATGAAATGTTTTTTGGCAATTAAAGAACTGTCAGTTCTTTTAACAATAATGTTTTGAAAGGAGTTTGGAATGAAAAAGTTTTTTGTGTTTGCATTGAGCTGCATTGTTGCAGCGGGAGCATTTGCCAATTTTGAATTTGGCTTATCTCAAGGCATTACCGGTTATATGTTCAGCAGTATCAGCCCGACGGGATTGTATGCCCAAAAAGCCATACCTGATCCGCTTACCGGCGATCCGGTACACAATAACGGTGTCCCTCAGGGCACTTTGGCAAGGGGCCTGTTATTTCCTTTGAGGAGCAACAACACAGGCTATTTTACCCCGAGCAGCTATAGTTTTTTTACAACCAGGGTATATCCGGAAACTTCATTGGAACCAAACGGATCTTGGGTTCGCGGGCAATTCATGGGGCTTACCGTGCGTTACAACAGCCCGAATTTGTTTCAGGCTTATGTGAGATTCCATGGAGATCAACTGCTTGACAGCTTGCTGAACAGAAGCAGCAGCGCAAACAGCATGAGCGGCATACTGGGGTTTTTCAGGATTGATGAATACTGGTTCAGGGCAAATCATCCAATGTTTATGCTGTGGTACGGCGAGCGGGCTTTTCCGACCAAGGTTGAAGTGTTTCAGGATTTTTCTGACTTCAGCGTCAGGATGAGGGTTGATGCTTTAGGTGTGAACATCCCTGCATTAGCCAACGTTGACCATTATATTTTCGGTACAAGATCGAATAATTTATTTCGTGATGTGATAAACCCCATGGCGGTGAACACATTTGCTACAAGCGGATATTTTGTCGGGAGTATCAAGCTGCTCAATCATTTTTTCCAAATTCCTATTACTGTTGATGTGGGCATGGATTTGGGCAATGCCGTACAAAGTGCCATTAATAACAGCGCCACTAATTCCGGCCAAACACGGATTGCCGGCGGTTTGAGGGTCAGCGGTGAAAATATTGCCGGAATGCTTAACTTTGATGTGACCTATAAGATGAGGGGCGGCGATGCAAGCAGGGATAACTCCTGGGATGAGGATATTCCTGGCGGCGGAGGCGTTCAGCCTGACGGTACAGGGGCAATGTCCCATGTCCTGGGTGTGGCGCTTGGCTTCCCCACTCTCATTCCGAATATAACCATTAACACAGCGTATACCGCCATGTTTTTTACCTTTGAAGACCATCTCTTTGGCCTGCATTCAACACCCCCGGTGGATGATCCCTATACTCTTACTAAAACCGGCCCGTTGTATAACGGTATAGATCTGCAAATGCGTTACACTGGTGTTCCAAACATGCGTCTTACTCTGAATAATAATATCTCTTTTGGAAGCGCCGGCGAACCTTTTTACAATGATGATGATTTATTACTAAAAAACAGTGTTGGTTTTGGTAATAATAATCTTGCACGGTACCGATCAGAATCATGGCTGGCTGTCTATAATGCACTTGCAGTCCGATATCGGGTAAGCGGCATTATGACCGCATACCTGGAGGCTGTACACAGGACGGGCAGAACAACCGAAAACAACAGCGATGAAGACAGGACCACGTGGGGTAAAAGCGTACGGGTAAAGACGATGCTGACAACATCAGCGTTTGTTTCTTTAAGCCTTTCCAGAAGCGTTGTGTTTGATGTTGGAGCCAGCCTGTTTTATGAAAATAACAGCACACAATTAAGCAATTACATCGACAACCCTCCCGATGATACTTCCTGGTCCGGCGGAGCTGTTGGCTTTGCTATTCCGATGCGATTGATTTTTAACTGGTAAAACATAGCCCCGTAGGGGTGTTTAATTTTCTTATTTAAGGAGAGATGTATGAAAAAGACGAATGTATTGCAGAATGGTTTTGCAAAGATTATCATTCTGTTAATCGGCAGCTTGATGCTGTTCACCGGCTGTCCCGACCCCAGTTCGCAGGAAGAAGATTCCCGCACACGGCTGGCCGCCGGGCCTGCGGTACAGATTAATGCTGACCAGACAGAGGCTGTGGTTACCTTTACCGGGGCTTCAGGGCTTGAATTGGATGAGACAGACTTTGCTGTAACCACAGGCGCTTCCTTCACAGACGTGGATGTTGACAATGGCACAGTCTCATTAACAGTAACTTTCCCGGTAAATACCGATGCAGGACCAAAAATCTATACGGTAAGTATTGACCGGTCCAGTGAAAAAATCAGAGGTGCTGGTACAGTAGTAATTACTCAATACGGCACAGACGGGGCAAGCGGGGTTATTGTCATGAAACTCGTTAACCAGTCTGCAGGGTCTTCAAATACGCCGAATAATGACTCATTTCTTACCTTGAACAAGGTGAGCGGAGAGGAGAAATGGCAATGGTCAGGGAATCCGGTTCAAATTGTCAGTGCAGGTAGTCCAAGGATTGATGCCAGCGGTACAGCGAATGATTCGGGTATAATAGACGGTACCTTGCTGTACGCCGATATAGTCCAGGATGGTAATTTTACCATGGAAGCGAGAATGAGAATTACCCAAAACACCCCTAATGTAACCGGGGTTGTTGTGGGAGTGGTTGGCAATGCTCCGGGCTTTTCGGCTTCCGAAAACTTTAAAGGATTTGTCGGATTGGTTCATCGTGCGGGAGAATTCAGACACATGCATCCTTTCGATGTTGAGGGCGGCATCGGTCTGGGCGTAAACAGTGCTAACAATGATGTGCCTTCTACATCTGATTTCTTTACCTATACCTATACCATTAATGGTGATGGTACAATCGGAGGTCATTATTCAGGCAGCATTATACGGGGAGGCGGTTTAGCAAATGTTCCCGGTGTACCGGGAGGCCAGGCATTAAGTGCCATAGTCGCCAATGCAAGCCGGTATCCTGGTATCATTGTCTACAATGCCACCGTTGAAATTACTGAAATCACCTTAACCATTGACACTTCCGACCCCCGTACTGTACTGACTCCCGGTGCAGCACCGACAATACTTTCCGGAACCACCGAAGTCAATGTTACCTATACCGGAGATGCAGCCGAGCTTGCTGCCCTGAACCTTACGGCGGCTGACTTTGACATAGCAAGCAGCGCAGCCATTGACGGCGTTGATGTTACCAACAACACCGTTACGGTTACCATAATTATTGACGATCCTAATATGACTGCCGCCAACCGAACTTTCGTGCTGAGTACGGACAGTGATGACATTGTTGCAGATAACGTTACCATCACCCAAAGTCCCCGCAAAGAACCTGTTGCCGGAGGCGCCGTTGCTGTGGATGCCGATGAAACTTCTGCCAGTGTTACTTTTACCGGCGTACAGGGATTGACCACCGCTGATATCGAAGACGATTTTATGGTTGTTACTGGAGAGGCAAACATTGACAATGTCAGTGTCAATGGAGATTCAGTGACAGTAGACGTGACGTTTACCGCAATCGGTGCCGGGGATGCAATCAGGACATTTATCATCGGCATTGACACGGACAGTATCCATATCAGGGGCAATGCCACGGTAACCATTACCCAGGGCGAAACCAGGGTATGGCTGACGCCAGGCGATCCGGTTTCCGCAGACGATGATGCAGAAGAAGCAACGGCTACATTTACCGGTGCAACCGGGCTCACCCTGACAGCCGGAGATTTTACCGTCATTAGCGGCAATGCAGATATCGGCACCGTCAGCGTCGACGATGATACGGTGAATGTACAAGTAACATTTGACGCCAACACCGATACCAGTTCCGCCAAAACTTACATAGTGGGTATAAATCCTGCCAGTACGGTAATCGTAGGGACTGATGCGGCAACAGTAACCATTACACAAGCGGCAGCGCCATTGCAAAGCATTGTCATGAAACTCATTAACCAGCCTGAGGCCACTAACACCAATACGGCGAATAATGACTCATTTCTTATCCTGGAGAGGGTAGGCGGACAAAATGCATGGCGATGGACAGCGCCAAATGGTGCTCCGGAAACAATTGTCAGCACAGGGAGTGGTGGTATTGCAGCCGGCGGCAATTCGAATGATATAGGTATAGCTAAGGGTACTTTGCTCTATGCCGATATAGTCCAGAACGGTAATTTTACCCTGGAAGTAAAAATGAGAGTATTCGACAACACCAACAATCAAACCGGAGCTATCGTGGGAGTGATTGGCGATGCTCCAGGCTTTTCCGCTTCGACTAACACCGACTTTAAAGGATTTGTTGGCCTGCTTCATCGTCCTGGTCAATTTAGGCACTTGAATCCCTTCGATGTTGAGGGCGGTGTCGCTTTGCGCACTAACAGCAATGATGATGTACCTTCAGGCTTACTTACCTATACTTATACTGTTAATGGTGATGGAACAAACAGAACTCATTATTCAGGCAGGATTGTTCAGGGAGACGGCTTACCAGATGTTCCCGGTGAACCGGGAGGTGAGCAAATAAGTACCATAGTCACCGGCGTAAACCGATACCCTGGTATTATTGTGTTCAATGCCACCGTTGAAATTGCAGAAATAACGTTAACAGCTATCACCCCATAGGGGTGACCCCATAGGGGTGACCCATTAGGGGAGAACTTTACCAAGACTGCCCGGCGTATTTGTATAATTACACGGGCAGCTTAATCTTCAGGAGGTTTTTATCATGAAAAAGATCACAATCATTGTATTTATTGCCGTACTGTTTACCGCTTGCGCCACCGGCGGCGCCCGGGATTCTTCACCCGGCTTGCGTTTTGCCGAATCAGAAATCGCAGCCCGCGCGTATATAGATTTCAGCGGGTATTCCGGTCCTTCACCCATTTCTGCGCATCAGCCGCCGGAAGGCACCCAGGGGTCCTTTTCTTTAGACAATGGAATCACCGGGGACGGTTTGAGGATCAGTAATATCGGCGACCGCGCCGGTCAACCTCTTCCCGCTCCGGTAAGTATTGAAAGATTCGGTGAATGGATGGTAGCGTATAACAGCAACTATTTGTACTTCTTTATTGACAACCCCGAAATCAGAGAAGCAGATACTCTCTTCATGAATGTTACATTTTATGATGATTCTGCCGGTACTTTTGATGTCCAATATGTCAATTCCATTGGCCACAACCCCAACTATCGGCCGATAACTGTTTCAAAGCGCGGCAGAAGGAATTTAATTACCACAACGGTTCAGCTGGAAAACTGTAATTTTAACGGCGATGTTCAAAACCAGGATGCACAGTTTCGTATCAGCGACGCAGCACGAATTCAAAGAGTGGAACTTATACTGTTAGACCCCTCCGCAGACAACCGTCAAACAGATGATGATTTTTAACAGGATAATTACCATGAAAAAAGCCTATTTTTTGTTGCCCGTTGTACTTCTTGCCTGCTGTGCTACCAACAGTAATGATTTTCCACCCCGCGGGTCATTACCGCAGGTGGATGCCGGCGCTTATATAGATTTCAGCGGGTATTCAGGCACTTCACCTCTCACCGCGCATCAGCCGCCGGAAGGTACCCAGGGGCCCTTTATTTTAGACAACGGAATCACCGGAGATGGCCTGAGGGTCAGTCACATAGGTGATCGCGGTGTTCCGATTTTTATTGAAAGGTTTGGTGATGGAATGGCTACTCAGAGCGAAAATTACACTTATTTTTTCATTGACAATGCTGATGTCAGAAATGCCGCCACTGTCACCATGAAAATAACATTTTTTGATGATGTTTCCGGGTTTTTCAGGATTCAATATCTGAGTACTGTTGGCAGCAACCCCAACTATACCGATGTACCAGTCCCGAAAAGCGGCAGCAATACTTTTATTACCATAAATGTTCAGCTGGATGACTGTAATTTCAACGGCGATGTTCAAAACCAGGGCGCGCAGTTTCGTTTTGATCATAATGGCGCACTCATTCAAAGAGTGGAAGTTACCACAGGAGGTCTGCCTGAACCTACGGCAAGCACCCCGCCGTCATTCGCCCCTGCAACTGATTTGAACAACATGATTGGCAAAGTAGTTTCCGGGTATCAGTTATGGTTCAATACGATCAACTGGCAGCACTGGAGAACGAACAATAATTCCCACATGCCCGGTCCCGGAAATGTCCACGTGGAAATGTGGCCTGCAGGATGGGAAGATTATCTTGCCAATAGCGCGGACCTCCAAGACACCGATTTTAAAATGCCCGACGGCAGTGCCGGCCGGTTGTATAATGGCCATGATACAGAGGTAATCCTGACTCATCATCAGTGGATGCGCGATGCCGGAATAGACGGATCGGCGATTCAACGATTTTTTGAAGTTACCATCGCAGCAGACTCCGGTGATGCGCCGAATCATTTAACCAAAATCCGGGATGCAGCGGAAGCAACAGACCGAATTTTCTATGTTATGTATGATATGTCCGGAGCGGGCAGAAGTGACCAGAACGCTTTTGTACGGCGGATACAGCTTGACTGGATATACAATGTTGAAAACAAAGGCCTTGTCAGCTCGCCGAACTATGCCCAGGCGGACGGGAAGCCCGTTGTGTGCATCTGGGGTGTATTCTCCATTGAAAATGCAGACAACAACCGTTTTCCGCATGTAGGTGTTACGATTGAGCTTATTCAGTGGTTCCGCGACCGGGGGTACTATATCATAGGCGGTATACCTGATAATACATTTTGGGAGACAGGCGGCGGCAGACACCGGCGGAGCCGTGAAATGTACAGTCTTTTTGACATGATTTCACCGTGGTGGGTCGGCAGAGATGTGAACAACATTTTAAGCGGTGACAATTTTCTTTCCAATGGGCTGGCTTTTACCCGTAACAACCCCAGAAGCTGGGCGAATAACCGGCCCATAGATTTTATGCCCACTATATGGCCCGGTTTTGCCTGGACGAATATGGACAGAACCACCGGACAGCAAATCCCGAACAGTGTTATTAGAAATGCCGGCCAGTGGATTTGGCATCAGATCCGGGAATACTTAAGACGCGATACGGACAATGGTATTAACAGTTTATATCTGGCTATGTTTGACGAATATGATGAAGCAACAGCCTGGATGAAAGCAGGGACTGACTTTTTTGACATACCTGTTGATCAGTATTTTTTGACCCATGCGGCGGATGGAACATGGTTGTCATCCGATTATTATCTGCGGCTGGCCGGGGCGATGGCACAGGCTTTTAAAAACAGAGGCCCCGGAGGCAGCGATATAGGCCCCTTGAACGACTATGGCAACTCAAACTCGGTCATTGTGGAACATTCCCAGGGGCCGGTGTTCTGGCGCAATAGTTTTGAGCGGCGGACCGGACGGTTAAAAAACTACAATATGCCCAACTATGTCCCTCTGCAGAATCTGCAGATTGATGTAGGTGTTCCCAATGGTACGGTAGTAGGTACTCCGTTAAACGTCACGGTAAGCGGGGCATTCACGGTTAACAGGCCCGCTGTCGCAAGGAGCGCTGTATCAGATAATTATGCTCCTCCTTCCACAACCCTTGGCATGGTGTATGGTTCTGCCAGAAGCGGCGATTCAGCCTTCCGTCTGGCAGGTCAGAGAACGGCCGGGACCAATGCCTTGTACCGGTACCGGATTGCCAACACCAGGATCAGGATAGAATCCGGTATGCGGTTAAGCTATTGGGTGCAAGCTACCGGTCTTGGGACAAATGTCATTGTGGATTTATTACTGGACAATGGGGTGTATGTCAGCGATTCTGTATCTGCACAGAATACCGGTTCCCCGCAGGGAGTCTGGCAGCAGAGAACCCTGAACATTCCTGCCTCACTAAACGGCAGCTTTATTACCGCTGTTATCATTGCTTATCGGGACAGCGGTACGGCCGCCGGCGATTTTGCAGCGCTCATTGATGATATTGTAATCGGGAAATAACTGGTATGCCATCTTTTGCGCACCGATTATACTCGATTAGAATACAGGTAGGCGGCTTTAGGGAAAAAACGGGCTTTGAGCATACAGCCGGGCCCACAAGGCAAATGCAGAACTCTATAGCCATGCCGTCTGCGGAAAGCAGCAGGATTCTCGGACAGTTGGAATTTGCCCTGCACTTGTCCCAGGCGCATGACGGCAAATTCGACGGCGAGATAGACAAGGCGCTGGGTATTCTAGAACACTCCCTGCAAAACCAGGGAACGCTGACCCGTGAGGCCTGCAGGGAATCGGAGCACACACTCCTGCCCCTGCATAGCGCTTCCAAAGAGTACACGGTACTGTGCGCCGCCCATGCCCACCTGGACATGAACTGGAAATGGGGCTGGCAGGAAACCGTTGCCATGACCCTGGCAACGTTCCGCACCATGCTGTCCCTGATGAAGGAGTATCCCGATTTTACTTTTTCTCAGTCCCAGGCATCGGTGTACCATATTGTCGAACACTATAACCCGGCAATGATGGACGAAATTAAACAGCGCATACAGGAAGGCCGGTGGGAAGTAACCGCTTCTGCCTGGGTGGAAACCGATAAAAATATGCCCTCAACCGAATCGCTTCTGCGGCATATCCGGTATACCAAGGATTACCTGGCGAACACTTGGGATGTAGACCCGGCCTCGTTGAATATTGATTTCTCACCCGATACATTCGGACACAGCGCCCATATCCCCGAAATTGATCATTACGGGGGTGTTAAGTATATGTACCATTGCCGGGGCTTTAATGAACGGCATGTGCTCTATCGCTGGAGGTCCCCTTCGGGCAATGAAGTGCTGGGGCACTGCGAGCCGTTTTGGTACAACAGCGGTATAACTGCCGATATCGGGGTGGGCGCCGTTGAGCTGGCGTCCCTGTGCGCGGGGCTCAAAACATCGTTAATTGTGTATGGCGTTGGGGATCACGGCGGAGGGCCCACCCGCAGGGACATTGAGCAAATTATGGACATGGCCGGTTGGCCGGTGTTCCCTCAGGTGAAGTTTGGCACGTTTGCCGAATACTTCAAGGCGGCCGAAACAGTCAGGGACAAACTTCCCGTGGTCGACCGTGAAATCAATTTTATTTTTACCGGATGTTACACTACCCAGTCCCGCATCAAATTGGGTAACCGCCACAGTGAAGCGGCCCTGGTGGATGCCCAGGCCTGTGACGCCATGAGTACGGTGCTGACCGGCAAACAGTACCCGCCGCAGCGATATGTGGAAGCCTGGCAGAATGTATTGTTCACCCATTTTCATGACATCCTGACAGGCGCCTGTGTCCGGGACAGCCGTGAACATGCAATGGGCCTGTATGCGCATAGCATGGCCGTTGCCCAGTCCATGCGGGAAGCGGCCGCCCTGAATATCGCCGAGCAGATTGATACTTCATCCATTGATGTTAGTGATGTTCCGGGAACCCAGTCCGAAGGGGCCGGCGCCGGTTATGGCGTTGGTCATTTCCAGGGAAACCCCAGTCCCGAACGCGGACGCGGGCATGTGAGGATTTTCCATGTGTTTAACCCTTCCCCTCATGCGCGCAGCGAAATGGTCGAGTTTACCGTGTGGGACTGGACGTATGACATGCGCCGCATCGAGGTTACGGATTGTACCGGAAAAACCCTGCCGCACCAGTTGCTGGATAAAAACCAAATCAGGTACTGGAGTCATTATTACTTCCGTTGTATTGTCCCTGTTGAAGTTCCCGCATGTGGTTATACAACAATAGTCCTGCGGGAAATGGAAATGGGCAGCCGGTACCCGTTTTATTTTCATCCATGTAACCAAAGGGAAACCTCACACACAGCGGTAGTTCTGGAAAATGAGTGTATCAGAGCGGAATTTGATTCAAAAACCGGCTCTGTACGTTCCCTGTATGATAAAGAAACCGCAGTAGAACTGCTTGCCCCGGGTAGTACAGCGGGTTTAGTGCTTAACTGGGCGGAAAAAGCAACGAATAATGCCTGGATGATTGGCCGCTTTCTTGCCTGCGAGCCGGTTGTCAAGACCACACGCATTATTCCGTCAACCGGAAATCCCCTGCGGGATTCCCTTGAGCTTGAACAGACAATACTCAATTCAAAAGTAAAGATGACCATTTACCTGGACAAGGGTTCGCGATCGCTGGCGTACCATTTTACCATTACCTGGAATGAAACCGCCGGATCCCATGCCCATGTGCCGGTGCTGTGTTTTTCCCTGCCTTTGAGTAAAAAACCTGAATGTTTTCAATCCGATGTTCCCGGCGGTATCCGAAGCATTCCTCCGGAAAACCTTGATCAGCCCTGCCTGCAGTATATGGCAGCAGTTAACGGGCCTGATGCCCTGGCCTTTATTACCGACTGCAAATACGGCTACCGGGGAACTGAAGACAGCCTGAGCGTCACCCTGATCAATGCGGCCCTTGACCCTGACCCGGACCCGGAACGCGGCGAACATAGCATACGTCTCTGGATTACCCCGGCAGCCAGTGATCCCAAGGCTCTTGCCGAAATTGCCGGTTCGTATTGCCATCCTGTCAATATCGTTTCCGGCAGTAGACAAAAGGGGAAACTCCCCTTGCGCAGTGAAGTCTTTACATTTGAAGCCGACAGTACAGTATTGTCGTCCCTTGGAGCAGTTGATAAAAATACGGTATTGATCAGAGGGTATGAAACCGCAGGCAAGAAGGATACCGTAAAGCTGACAATGCTGTATGCAGTCAAAGGGGCCCGGCTGGTTGATTTGGACGGGAATAATACTGGCGGTGATATTACGGTGAATGGCACTTCGGTTACTTTTACGATCGCCCCTCACCTGATATTTGGGGTGCTGGTTAATGCAGAGGGGTAGAAGCTGCTAAAAATGCAGGATCATACTATTATCAGGTGGTTGATAGAAAACCGCAAAACATGAGACAATACCAGCAATAATGCAGAATTTGCTGGGTGGTAAATGAATAAAGTTCTTAATGAAAAAATTATGGAAGCATTCGGTGCTGTGCTTCCCATCACGGTGATAGTGCTGGTAATCAGTGTCGTTTTAACGCCGATACCATCGGGAACCATCTTAATGTTCCTTGTCGGGGCTGCACTTTTGATTGTGGGAATGGGTTTTTTTACCCTGGGCGCGGATATGGCAATGATACCCATGGGAGAGGGTATCGGTGTTCAAATGACCAAAAGTTCAAAACTGGTGCTTATCATTGTCATCAGCTTTGTGATGGGGGTTATTATCACCATTGCCGAACCAAACCTGATAGTGCTGGCACACCAGGTTGAAGACAGCATTGGCTTTTGGAATATGGTGCTGACTGTTGCGGCCGGTGTGGGAATCATGCTGGCTATTGCCGTACTGCAGACATTATTTAAAATCCGGCTTGCGATATTGTTTATCGTATTATATGCGATCAGTTTTGGATTGGCCTGGTTTACCGATGCTTCCCTTATCCCCCTTGCCTTTGAATCCGGAGCAATAGCCACAGGCCCCATTGTTGTACCTTTTATTTTAGCAGTAGGTCTGGGTCTGGCATCGGTGCGCAGTGATAAATCTTCTCTGGATGACAGCTTTGGTCTGGTAGCCCTGGTACTAACCGGGCCGGTTCTGGCCATGCTGCTTCTGGGGTTTTTCCATGATTTATCGGGAGTTGCAATAGGAACCATGCCCATTCCGGCAGCGGTTACTTCCCGCGATGTGATTGCCCTTGTTGCTTCCAAGCTGCCCGGGCAGATAAAGGATGTATCTCTTGCCATGGGATGCATACTGTTGTGCTTTTTTATTTTTCAGCTTGTTTCCCGGCGGTATACCAAGCACCAGCTTGTCCGCATCGGTATAGGTTTCCTCTACACCTCCCTGGGACTCATTTTTTTTCTCACCGGGGTGAATGCCGGTTTTATTCCGGTCGGCCAGTTATTGGGTTCCGAGCTGGCAGCTTCTCCGTTCAGATGGGTGGTCATCCCCTTAGGAGCGCTGATTGGCTATTTTATTGTAGCAGCTGAACCTGCTGTCCATGTACTGAACAAGCAGGTGGAACAGATATCCTCCGGAGCCATTACGGCAAAAATGATGAAGCGAGGGCTTGCCATTGGTATTGCCTTCGCCCTGGCGCTGACCATGACGCGAATTCTTCTGGGCATCCCCCTGTTGTGGATATTAATTCCCGGTTATTGCATTGCGCTTCTGCTGTCGTTTTTTGTACCCAAGATATTTACCGCTATCGCCTTTGACTCCGGCGCTGTATGTACCGGCCCCATGAGCGCTACTTTCCTTCTTCCCCTGGTATTGGGGGTTGCCGACGGTGTAGGCCGGAATTTAATGTATTATGCCGTCGGTATTATAGCCATTGTTGCTATGACACCAGCAGTTGTTATTCAGATAATGGGCTTGTTGTACCAGATAAGGATGCATAAAGTATCGGTACTTGGTGATCAGCACGACGCCCTGTTCCGGGCAGTGACCGAAGGAAGGGCTATTGATTGGGGCGGTGTTACCGTTCTAAAGGATGATTAAGGAGAACTTATGGCACAGCAACCCCGATTAACTAAATTGGTTTTTTTCATTGTCGACTGGAATCGTGCCCATATTATTACTGATGTTTTAAAAAAAGAAAAAGTCCGTTTCTATTTTGTCAGCCAGGGTATGGGAACCGCACGATCCGAGACGCTTGATCTTCTGGGGATTGGCAGTGAAACCAAAGCTGTCATTACCTGTCTGGAGCAGGCTGTATTGGTCCCGGTGTTAATGAAAGAAGCGCTGCGCAGGCTCAGATTTAACAGCCCTGGCCAGGGAATTGCCTTTACTATTTCCCTGTCTGCAATTAATGACCCCATCCTGCTGGTCTTTAAGGAAAGTATTTTAAAAAATGAAAAAATTACCGCAGCCGGAGCAGCAGCGCCGGTTTCCCATCCCATGAGAAGAGGAGATGATATGGCAAAATTACACGACCTCATTGTATCCGTCATTAACAACGGTTACAGCGATGCATTTATGAACACCGCACGTGAGGCAGGAGCAGCCGGTGGTACGGTGCTGCATGCACGGGGCCAGTCCCATGAAGGGATGATAAAACTTTTTGGCATATCGGTTCAGGAAGAAAAGGAAATTGTGCTTATCCTGACCAAGCGGGAAAAGAGGGATTCCATCATGCGGGCAGTTTGTGAAGCCCATGGTCTTAACAGCGAAACTCATGGAATAGTGATATCCCTGCCCGTAGATGATGTCATAGGTCTAATGTCGGAGTGACCTTGTATTTTAACAGCAAATATATCAGAATTAACAGGGTTATCCACAATATCCCAAGGAGAAAAACATGAAATCCAGGCGTTATTTTTTTACATCAGAATCGGTAAGCGAAGGCCATCCGGATAAACTCTGTGATCAGGTATCAGATGCGATTCTTGATGCCTGCCTTAAAGACGATCCCACCAGCAGGGTAGCCTGCGAAACATTTGCCTCTACCTCTCTGGTGCTGGTCGGCGGCGAAATAACCACCAGTACTTTTGTTGATGTTCAGGACATCGTCCGCAAAGTGGCGCGTGAAATCGGCTATACCGACCCTGCCTACGGTCTTGACTGTAATTCAATGGCCGTTCTGAGCATGATCCACAGCCAATCCCCGGACATCAGCCAGGGAGTTTCCGGCACGGGTCTGAAAAAATACAAGGGACAGCAGGGCGCAGGAGACCAGGGCATGATGTTTGGGTTTGCCTGCAATGAAACAAAGGAGTTAATGCCCCTGCCCATTACCCTGGCCCATAAGATTCTTTTTCATGCGGCTAAACTTCGCAAGAACAAGACTATCAAATGGATGCGCCCTGACTCAAAAAGCCAGGTAACGGTGGAATACGAAGGTTTTAAACCGGTTCGCATTGACTCGGTGGTTATCGCCCACCAGCATGATCCTGATGTTAACCATCAGGAAATTGAATCAACTATTATCGAAAAGATTATCAAACCGGTGCTTGATCCAACCGGCCTTTTGGATGCAAAAACAAAATACTATATCAATCCCACCGGCAGGTTTGTCGTGGGCGGGCCTTTCGGCGACACCGGTTTAACCGGCCGCAAGATCATCGTAGACAGCTACGGGGGCATGGGCCGTCACGGAGGAGGCGCCTTCTCTGGCAAGGATCCCACCAAGGTTGATCGTTCAGCCACCTATGCGGCCCGCTATGTTGCTAAAAATGTCGTTGCCGCTAAACTTGCTGATCGCTGCGAGATTCAACTGGCATATGCCATCGGCGTGCCCTTCCCCGTCTCGGTCATGGTGGATACCTTTGGTACGGCAAAAACCGAAGAAAACCGTATTGAAGCGGCCATAAAAAAAGTCTTTGACCTGACTCCCGCAGGCATTATTACCACACTTGATCTGCGCCGGCCAATTTATCAAAAGACCGCTTCCTACGGGCATTTTGGCCGCACCGAATTCCCCTGGGAAAAAACCGACAAAGCCGAGGAATTAAAGAAAGCAGCCGGGTAGCTTTTTATCAACTAGTCTGTTAAACTAGTTGATGGAGGCTTGTATGGCACAGATTATCGGGGCTTTTGAAGCCAAGACCCATTTTTCACAGATTATCGACAAGGCAGAGAAGGGAGCAGACTTCATTGTTACCAGACGCGGGAAGCCGGTGGCTAAAATTATCCCTTTCGAAAAAGAAAAAGAAATGACCCGAAAGGAAGCATTGGAAAAACTCATTGAAATGCGTAAGTTTTATCGAGGTGAGCCGGGATCATTTAATATCCGCGAAGCGATTGAAGAAGGGCGAAGGTAATGATTTATACTTTTGATGTGTCTTTTGTCAGTGCGCTTGTTATTCCGGACGAAAAAAATCCAAGAATTGAAAAGATTCGAGCATCTATCAACGAGAGCGATGGAGTTTTTGTACCTCAGCTTTTCTGGTACGAAATTGCAAACATTTTTCAAAATTTATCCAGACGTAAACGTTATTCTTATAATGAGGTTTTACAATTTTTTCCTTTTGTGGCTGCAATCAAGCTGACAACAGATCATGAAAAAGGAATCGCCTATACACAAAAACTCCTGAGTCTGTGCAATACATACAACCTTAGTTCTTATGATGCTGCTTATTTGGAATTAGCGGATCGCAAAAATGCAATGCTCTGTACACTGGATAAAGGCTTGTGCGCCGCCGCGAAAAAACACGGCATTGCAATTTTAAAGTAGCCTCCATGGATACGATTCTTCTGCGGCAATCGATCCGCAGCGCTGCAATTGCAGGATTTTCCCGATCGGGCGGACCCGGAGGGCAGAATGTCAATAAGGTTAACACAAAAGTTACGCTGCGCCTGCGGTTTGCCGACATTAAAGGTCTTACCGAAAATGAAACGGCACGGGCAAGGGAAGTACTGGCAAGCCGGATTACTGCCGGGGACGAAATTGTTATACACGCTGACGAGGAACGTTCACAGCGCACCAATCTGGAGCGTGCCTGGTTCCGGCTTGAGGCTCTTGTTTCCTCAGCGGCAAGGCTGCCTAAATACCGCCGGCCAACAAGGCCTTCGCGTGCCGCCCGTGAACAAAGGCTGAATACCAAACGCCTGCACGGGCAAAAAAAAGCCTCCAGACGCTTGCGGCCTGATGAATGAGCGCAATACTTCTTGTTACTATCAACGCCAAATGGATACACCCGTCACTGGCCCTGCGGCTGCTAAAAGCCAACCTTGGCGCGCTGGAAGAACAATGCAGAATAGTTGAGTTTATTCTGCGCCAGCCAATGGAGGAAAGGATCAATGTAATCCTTGCCGCCCAGCCGCAGATCCTCGGCATTTCTGTTTCCATTTGGAATCATGGAGAAACGCTTAAGCTGCTCAAAGAGCTGCACAAAGCATGGGAAACAGACGGGAGGGCGCGGCCTGTTATTGTTCTGGGCGGACCGGAAGTGTCATACCTGCCGCCCGAATCGGAAATTTTTAAGTTTGCCGATCATTGTATTGCCGGAGAGGGAGAAACAGCATTTCGCATATTGTGTGAAGGCAAACAAACTCAACCGGGGGAAGCCTTTCCTGCCAGGAGCGGCTATCATTTATACACCGATGAAGATCTGCGCAGAAAACTGGTCTATGTTGAGGCAAGCCGTGGTTGTCCATACTCCTGTGAATTTTGCCTGAGCGCTCATTCGGAAAAAATACGGGAGTTTCCCCTTGAACCATTTTTTTCGGAAATGGACACATTGATTCAACGGGGAGCACGTACATTCAAGTTTTTGGACAGGTCGTTCAACATGAATATCAAGCGGGCGCAGCAGATCATGGAATTTTTTCTGGAAAGAATTGAAAAGCATACAGATTCCCTGGTCGTCCATTTTGAAATGGTACCTTCACGATTCCCTCCCGACCTCATCGAAACCATTGCCCGTTTCCCGCTGGGAACACTGCGCCTGGAAATCGGTATTCAAACCCTCAATCCCGAAGCAGCCGCCCGTATCAGCCGGTCATCCAATCCCCAGCAGGAACTGGCATCCATTCGCCTGCTGCGGGAAAAAACCAATGCCATCATTCACGCCGACCTAATCGCCGGACTTCCCGGCGAAGACATGGCATCTTTCGGCAGGGGTTTTGATGCATTATATGCTGCATTGTCCGTACCGGCGGACGAACATGCGCATAACACCCTTGTTGAAATTCAACTGGGTATACTAAAACTCCTGCCGGGCGCTCCCATTGCCCGGCACACTGCTGCATTTGGCATGTGTTATAATCCCGAACCTCCATATGAGGTGATGGAAACTTCTGTTATTTCACGCTGCGACCTGGACCGCCTTAAGCATTATGCCCGTTTTTGGGAGCTGCTCGTTAATCGCCGGCTTATCACCATGGGCGGATCTATGGTCTTTGATCGATTCATGGCGCTTTCTGATTCTCTGTATGCACATTTTGGGCGCAGCTGGGGTATACCAAAAAATGAACTTATCGAAGCGGTTATGTCCTTGCCGCCGGTTCTTCTTGAATTGGTTTCATGCGAAAACGCACGTAGCCGAAAGTGTAAAAATATGGCAATATAGGTATTACCTGCCTTTTATGAGGAGAAAGCATGGATAATACAATATTTGAAGCCAATGAAAACACTTTGAGGTATCACCTGCTTGGTGCTGTTGGTGCTTTTCTGGGTGCAATTCTTGGAGCCATTCCATGGGCTATAGTGTCATTGGCCGGTTGGTTTGTTGCCTGGCTTGGTTTTTTGATTGGATTTTTATCTAAAAAAGGATATGAACTCCTGGGCGGGAAGATTGGAAAGCAAAAAATATGGATAGTATGCATTGCCTCTGTTTTTGGCGTTATTTTTGGAAGTATTTTATCTGATTTTTTGGATTTTGGCCAATTGATTTATAATGGTGAAATAACAGGCGTAACATATTCTGACATTCCTCAATTATATATCTATTGGATATCTGATTTTGAAGTATTAAGATCAGTATTAATGACTATGGGTATTGGTTTATTTTTTGGATTACTTGGTATTTTTTCAATCTTCAAAGAATTAAGACAAAAAAATCCGCCCAGCCGTTTAAATCAGGAGGAGAACAGTGAGATGTAAATTATGGAAAATTATTGTTGTTACACTGGCATTTGGATTGTCAGGGATTAACAGCCTTTATGCCCAAACAGATACCCTTCTAAATGGCACATGGGGTATGAATGTGGCCGGCATAGAAACGGAAATCACCTATGATAACGGGGATTATGAGCAATCAACCGTTTTGCAGGAACTAATGGGTATGACCATACGTGTAAGAGGTACGTATACTACCAGCGGCGATACATTGACCATGGCACCAAGTCATGTTTATGGCGGAACCATTGGACTTGAATCAAGGTGGCTTACACAAAATGAACTGAGAACAGGATTATCAAGGATGGGAATGCCTCTGCCTGATTTGGATCAGGCTTTTGGAGCTCTTTTTATGCAAAATAATTTTACTTACACAATAAGAGGTAACTCACTTAGTTTGTCGCAGCCGCAGGTTTTCACCCGAAGGTGATTACCAAACTTGTTAATATAAGTTAAGTTATTCGCAAGTTTGCAGTTTTTCGTAAAAAACATGAATAGTATTTTCTATATTTCAAGCAATTAACTCTCTTGTAATCAAACAATTTGATGTGATATAATGTCTTATGCCTTTATCATGGAATGAAATAAGATTAAGAGCCTCAAATTTTGTCAATGAATGGCATAAAACCGCCCTTAATGCAAGGGAAGAAGCTGATGCGCATGATTTCCAGACGGATTTTCTCAATATATTTGGCGTTACAAGACGACAAGTAGCAACTTTTGAACATAGAGTAAAAATCGGAGCAGAGATAGACGCACTAGGAATTGCCATAAGCGGCAGGCGAGGTTACATCGAACTCTTCTGGAAAGGGCATTTCATGATTGAAATGAAATCACCCGGGAAAGACAGAAAAAAAGCCTATATTCAAGCTAAAGAATATGCCGAAACCCTTCCTCAAAAAGACTTGCCGCAAGGTATTCTTATTTCCGATTTTGTAACATTTGACTACTATGATCTTGAAAATCATAGTGAATTGACATCATTTTCTTTAGCCGAGTTACCACAAAAAGTAGAAATGTTTAGTTATCTTGCAGGATATAAGGACATTAAGTTTGAGGCAATAAGCGCAGTAGATATAGAAGCGGCAGAACGTATGGGAGAATTACATGATGCCCTGAAAAGCAACGGATATGAAGGACATGAACTTGAAATGTACCTTGTTCGTCTTTTGTTTTGTTTGTTTGCTGATGATTCAGGCATTTTTGATGAAAAAAAAGTTTTTTATAAATATATTTTGGAAAAAACCAATGAAGACGGCTCCGACCTTGCAATACATTTAGGGCAGATTTTTGATACATTAAACGAGCCTAAAGAAAAAAGATTTAAAAATATTGACGAAACATTAAGCAAGTTTACTTATGTTAACGGGCAGCTTTTTGAGGAACGGCTAAGAACAGCGAGCTTTGACTCCGAAATGAGAAAAACCCTGCTTAAATGTTGTACTTTAGATTGGAGCCAAATAAAACCGGAAATTTTCGGGGCAATGTTCCAAAGTGTTAAAGACAAGGAAAAACGCAGGGCGCTAGGCGAACATTATACAAGCGAAACAAACATCTTAAAAATTATTCGCCCTTTGTTTCTGGACGCTCTTTGGGACGAATTTGAAAAAATCAGAATTCTCAAGTCTGCAAAAAAATTACAAGATCTTTTATTATTTCATACAAAATTACAAAAACTAAAATTTCTAGACCCTGCCTGCGGCTGCGGAAACTTCCTTGTTGTAAGTTATCGTGAACTGCGTTTATTGGAATTGGAAGTATTATCAGAATACTTGCGGTTTCAAAAAGTTCTTGATATAGAATTGTTGGTCAGAGTGAATGTAGATCAATTCTACGGCATTGAAATCGAGGAATTCCCTGCCCGTATTGCCCAGACCGCGCTTTGGCTAATGGATCATTTAATGAATATCAAAGCATCAGAGAAATTTGGCAAGTACATTATTAGAATACCGTTGACAGCAGCCCCGACAATTCGCCATGGAAATGCTTTGATGAATGGCGATGAATTTGATTGGGACAGCTTGGTTTCAAAAAACGAACTTTCGTATATTTTTGGAAATCCACCATTTTTAGGTTCAAAAATTATGAATGATAGACAACGAAAAGAAGTTTCTACCTTATATTCAGGTGTAAAAAACTGTGGTATTCTTGATTATGTAACTGCATGGTATAAAAAAACAGCAGAATACATTCAAGGGACAAATATTGAAGCTGCATTTGTTTCGACAAACAGTATTTGTCAAGGCGAACAAGTTCCGGTTCTTTGGTCAGAATTAATAAACAAGTACAGTATAAAAATAAATTTCGCTCACCAAACATTCAAATGGAACAATGAAGCAAAAGGAAAAGCTGCAGTGTATTGTGTGATTGTCGGCTTTGCAATCAACGACAGGCCCAAAAAGAAAGTATTTCAATACATATCTGTTACAGGCGATCCAATGGAAGTTGCGGCAAAACAGATAAACCCGTATTTAATAGATACAGATACAGTTTTTATCCAAAGCAGATCATCACCTTTGTGCGATGTACCGCCAATGAGTTTTGGAAATATGCCTCTTGATGGCGGTAATTTACTTTTATCAGACGCAGAAAAAGATAAACTTATTAAAAAAGAGCCGATGGCTGAAAAATACATTAAGCCTTTAATTTCTGCAAGGGAATTTCTTAATGGAATGCAGCGTTGGTGTATATGGCTTGTTGGCGTTGAGCCTGGTGAAATCAAGAAAATGCAGGAAATTCAAAAAAGAGTAGAAGCGGTTAAACAATTTAGATTGGCAAGTGTTGCCCCTTCAACTCGTGATCATGCAATTGCCCCTTCCTTGTTTAGAGACAGAAACAATCCCGATTCGTTTATTGTTGTGCCGCGTGTTTCTTCGGAAAACAGGGATTATATACCGATGGGGTTTTTTGACAAAAATTCCATTCCAAGCGACACATGTATGCAAATTACAAATGGAACTGTTTACCATTTTGGTGTATTAACATCTGCAATGCACATGGCTTGGACTCGTTATGTCTGCGGAAGGCTTGAAATGCGTTACCGCTATTCAAAAGATATAGTTTACAATAATTTTCCTTGGCCCACTCCGACAGACAAGCAAAAAGAGGAAATTGAAAAATTGGCACAAATTGTTTTGGACACTAGGTCAAAATTCCCGAAATCAACTCTTTCGGATTTATATGATCCTGTTTTAATGCCGCCTGAACTTGCAAAAGCACATAAGAAGCTGGATAAATCTGTTGAAAATGCGTATGGACGTACTTTTGACAATGACAGTCAGAGAGTGACATTTTTGTTTGAACAGTATCAAAAATTAACCGGTGATATGTTTGTTGAAGAAAAAAAGCAAGGAAAAGGAAGGAAGAAATAAAAAGGTAGGGCTGCTCTTTCCCTATTTCCCTGTGTCCGCTGCACCGCTGTGAGAGACTTAAGAGAAGGCCGTTACTTGCAATATCTCACACGAAGGCAAAGCTGTTCCGCCAAAGGCGGACAGCAAGGCACAAAGAGATTAAGTTAACGGATTAATAAATTGCCTGCTTATTTCTTCGTGTCTTTGCGCCTTTGTGTGATAAATTTCCAATAATGCTGTGACTGTCACTTTCACTCCCCGATAACAATTAATTCAGCACATCTATATGTTTCCCAAGCTGATGTTGTTACAAATACAGGCATCCTTGTAGATGCATAGGATTCGCTTGTGATCCTCTCTGGCGTAATTCCATAATTTTGCATAAAGAATAATCTGCAGAAAGTCGCCCTCCAATCACTGACCATAACTCTGCCTTGTGGTGTACCAAAAGGAGCAGTGTAAGATCGAAGGAGGATGCGCAAAGATGGGTTTGCTTGTAATTGCCGTCCTATCGTTTCTAAGGTTTCGCGAGATCCGCTTATAAGGACTGCTGTGTCAGGTTCGAAGTAAATCGAAACTAATCGTCCTCGGATGCCTCCATCCAAAACAACATAGCGGTCTGGCCCAATATCTTCATAACCTGGTGTCTGTGAAACTGCTGGGCCGGTGGTTCCTGCTGGGCCGGTTGTGCCGGTGGTTCCTGCCGGGCCGGTTGTGCCTGGTGTACCGGTGACAGTAGTTCCCGC
>Ga0099364_10003813_pt1 | contig 23160 bp, 19 predicted proteins | sample TergutTh196P3_FD_73070 | JGI IMG/M metagenome (GOLD analysis project Ga0099364, IMG submission 73070) | Microcerotermes parvus P3 segment gut microbial communities from Pointe-Noire, Republic of the Congo - Th196 P3 | ecosystem: Host-associated > Arthropoda: Insects > Digestive system > Gut ...
TGGTTTGCCCGTGAAGGCCGGGACCCCACATTGACAGAACTCCGTATGCTGGACACCTACTGGTCGGATCACTGCCGGCACACTACCTTTAACACCATTCTGGAAGAGATCAATATTGAAGACAGCAAGGAAAAACCGGCCCTGAAAAAAGCGCTGGAACTTTACGAAGAAACCCGCAGGGAAGTTTACGGGGAGGCTCAAAAGCCGCAATCCCTCATGGACATGGCGACCATAGGGACAAAGGCGCTCAAAAAAAGGGGGCTGCTCCCGGACCTGGATGAATCGGCGGAGATAAATGCCTGCACAGTCAGGGTGAAGGCGGAATTCACATCTGACAACACTGCCGGCGGCGAATCAGAGCCCTGGCTGCTTCTTTTCAAAAACGAAACCCACAACCATCCCACCGAAATTGAGCCCTTCGGGGGGGCCGCCACCTGCCTGGGCGGCGCGATACGGGACCCTCTTGCGGGCCGGGCCTATGTTCACCAGGCTATGCGCGTAACAGGGGGCGGCGATCCCAGGGCCAGGCTGGAAGATACCTTGCCGGGCAAACTGCCCCAGATTAAAATCGCCCGCCAGGCGTCGGCCGGGTATTCGTCCTACGGCGGTCAGATAGGGCTTGCCGCCGGGCAGGTGTCCGAGTTCTACCACCCCGGCTTTATCGCCAAGAGAATGGAGCTGGGGGCGGTAATAGGAGCTGTGCCTGAGGCCTGGGTGCGCCGGGAAGAACCTGTTCCGGGAGATGTGGTTATCCTGGTGGGCGGCAAAACCGGCAGGGACGGCATCGGAGGCGCGACCGGCTCCTCCAGCGGCCTTTCTGATGAGTCCGCCGAAACATCCGGGGCAAAATCGCAGCTTCCCGCAGAACGCTGCCCCGCAGGAAACGCCGTGGAAGAACGCAAGCTCGTGCGTCTTTTCCGCAAAGCCGAAGTCTGCCGCCTTATCAAACGCTGCAACGACTTTGGCGCGGGCGGCGTTTCCGTGGCGGTGGGTGAACTTGCCGCAGGCCTGGACATCAACCTGGACGCGGTGCCCCTAAAATACCCCGGCCTGGACGGAACCGAGCTGGCCCTCTCCGAATCCCAGGAACGGATGGCGGTAGTAACATCCGCCCCGGACGCAGAAGTTTTCATCCGTCAGGCCGCAGAGGAAAACCTCGAAGCCACCGTCATCGCCAAGGTTGTCGCAGGTAAAGAGTGTGAGAACAAAGCCCGGTTGCGAATGTTTTGGCGAGGTAACATTATCGTAGACCTTTCGAGGGAATTTCTGAATACCAGCGGAGCCCCCCGCTCGGCAAAAGCGCTGCTTGCCAGCTCCGACCCTCCGTGCGAAAATTTGAAAGAGATGCCCGCAGGAGTTTTATTGGACAATCTGGAACGCGAGCTTGCGGGCCTGCGGAGCGGAAGCCGCCGGGGCCTGCAGGAGCGTTTTGACGGCAGTGTAGGGGCGGCTTCGGTATTGTTTCCCTGGGGGGGAAGCGAACAGGGAACCCCCGAATGTGGCATGGCGGCCCTGCTACCTTCACTGGACAAGCAAAGCCGTACTGCCAGTCTTATGAGCTTCGGCTATGACCCCATTTTGATGAGCCTTGACCCATACCGGGGGGCCAAAGGCTCCGTCATGGAGGCCCTGGCGAAGTTTGCCTGTCTGGGCGGCGACCCCTTCAAGGCCTGGCTTTCCTTTCAGGAATATTTTGAACGGCCCATAGACGGTGAAAGCTGGGGCAGGCCCGCCGCCGCCCTTTTGGGCGCTTTTGAAGCGCAGCTCCGTCTGGGAGTTCCCGCCATAGGCGGCAAAGATTCCATGTCCGGAAACTACAAGGACGAGGAGCGGAAAATCAATATTACGGTGCCGCCGACTCTGGTCGCCTTTGCCGCAGGGACAGCCCGGGCGGAGAGAATCCGTTCCGGTGCGTTAAGCGGCAAAGCCGGGCACGCCGTTCTTCTTTTGAGCCAGTCGCCAGACTGCCAATGCCCCGGCCCCCATGCAGACAATGAATGGGAGCGTTTCAAAACCAACATAAAGACCCTTATGGCCCTGGCTGATTCGGGGGCCCTGAAGGCGGCCTACCCTGTCGGGGCCGGGGGCGTCGCCGCCGCTTTGGCGCTAATGGCCTTTGGCAATATGTGCGGGGTGGAAGCCTATACGGACTCCTTCTCTCAGGTTGATCCCCTGAACTATCAGGGCTCGGTACTGGCGGAGATCGACGAAGCCGCCATTCCAGCCGGAATGGGCGCGCAATGGACCCTCGCCGGAAGAACCCTGCAAGAGCCGGTCTTCCGGGTTGTTCAGCCCATGGCGGCTGCGGCCCTTGGGAAAGAAGAAAACCCCGAAGCGCTTGTTGCGGAAACACCCCTGGAAGTACTGCGCCGGGCCTACGAATACCCCCTGGCCCAGGTCTATCCCCAGACTTCCACAGGAGCCACGGTAGCGGAGCGTATTGGGGAATGGAGAATAGGGAATGGGGAGCAGGGTAGTTGTAAGGAAGTTCAGCGTATCAGCAACACACAATGCCAACAAACAACGCCCCCGTCCCCCACTCCCCACTCCCCACTCCCCACTTCCCTCCCCCCCCTCGTAATACTGCCTGTTTTTCCCGGTACCAACGGCGAGTGGGACATGGAAAGGGCCTTTCGCCAGGCTGGGGCAAAAACCCGAATTGTGGTCTTCAGAAACCGCAGCAAGGAAGACATAGACGCTTCCCTCGGGGAATTGGCTGCGGCGCTTGGGGAAGCGCAGATTATCGCCCTCGCAGGCGGAGTAAATGTCGGGGACAACAGTTACGGCAAATTTATTGAAAACGTACTTCGCGCTCCCGCCATTGCTGACAGCATCATGGAGTTCCTTGAAAAACGGGGCGGCCTTGTCCTGGGAATTTGCAGCGGCTTTCAGGCCCTCATCAGAACCGGGCTTGTGCCTCATGGCCGCATTGCAAACCCGGATGAACTAAAGGTCGGCCTGGGCGTCAACCTCATAGGCTGCCATGTGTCACGGATGGCCCGCACAAGGGTAATGCCAAATAACTCCCCCTGGCTCAGCCTGGAGGAAGCTGGCGCTGTCCACCTCGTCCCGGTGAGCCACGGCGAAGGGCGCGTCGTTATTGATGACAAGGAAGCCCAGGCCCTTTTCGCGGCCAGGCAGGTTCCTTTCTGTTACGCGGATGCAGACGGGAACCCCAGTATGGCAGAGCCGGACAACCCCGGCGGCTCGGCCTTTGCCATAGAGGCCCTTGCAAGCCCCGACGGCAGAATCCTCGGCAAAATGGGACATTCCGAGCGTTATGGGGAATTTGTCCACATCAATATTCCGGGAAACAAGCGTCAGCGGATCTTTGAGGCGGGGGTTGGGTGGTTTAAGTAGGAGAGAGGGGATTGAACCTTTCCTTTCCCCAATACTCTGCGATCTTTAGGAAAATCCTAGACTCTCCCTGGCGTTGTAGGTAAAGGCGGAAAAAGGGCTGTAAGGAGCCTTGTTCCCTATTCTGCTGCTGCCCAAAGGGATCTAAGCTCCACCGAAAACCCCTGCAAGACCGTTGACGGAACCACATCATCTTTACTGTATCCTGAGCTGATAAAACGCCTGTTTTCGTATACATGAACCTGGACCAGCTTTTCTTCCGGTTCGATGATCCAATATTCACCCACCCCCGCATCAAGGTAGGCATTGAATTTCAAGAGCAGCTCCTTTTGCGTTGTGGAGGGTGAAGTAATTTCAATGGCCAGATCCGGCGGGCCGTTTACTGAGCCCTTGCCGAGTTTTTCCTTCCGACATACAACCAGTAAATCCGGCTGAACCACCGTATCATCGGAATTGTCGTCTTCGGGAAAAAGGCGTACATCCAAAGGCGCGGCAAATACCCGGCAAGGTTTTTCCTTGAGCCAGTTATGAAATTGAGTTGATAATTCCATCAATATTGACTGGTGTGCCACCGAGGGAGAGGCCATCATGAAAGCTTCCCCGTAAATTATCTGGTAGCGCTCGGGGCCTTCCCATTCAAGGTAATCTGCGTAAGTGTAACGCCCGTCCGCTTCGGGCGCCAATACTGCATCTGCCATACTTACAGCATTCCTTAATCCATCATCTTCCGCAAGCTCTCGCCGTAGGGCGGTCGGGCGATGCCCCGCTCGGTAATGACAGCGGTAATCAGTTCGTGTTCCGTTACGTCAAAGGCGGGGTTAAAAACCTTCACGCCAGCGGGGGCCATGGGCTGCTTGTACCACATTTCGGTAACCTCCGCCGGGTTTCGTTCTTCAATGACAATGTCCGCGCCTGTTTTGGTATTCATGTCCACTGTCGAAACCGGAAGGCAAATATAAAAGGGAATACCGTAATGCTTCGCAAGAATTGCCACGGCGGATGTGCCGATCTTGTTGCAGGCATCCCCATTAGCCGCCATCCTGTCACAGCCGGCAAGGACCGCCTGAACCCAGCCGTTTTTCATTACCTGACTGGCCATGCTGTCGCATATTACCGTGGTATCAATGCCGGCGGCGTTAAGCTCAAAGGCCGAAAGGCGCCCTCCCTGCAACAGGGGCCGGGTTTCATTGGTAAAGACCCTGAAGGTATAGCCCCGCTGCCGGCCCAGGTGCAGCGGCGCCAGGGCGGTGCCGTATTTTACCGCCGCAAGCTGCCCGGCGTTGCAATGGGTGAGAATACCGTCGCCGTCTTTGATTAAGGTTAGCCCATGCTCGCCGATCTTCCGGCAGGCGTCCACATCTTCGTCCCGGATCTTTGTAGCCTCTTCCCGCAGCAGGGCCTTAACGGCCTGGACGCTTTTGTCCCGGTTGTTTTCGACCAGCTTCGACATTCTGTCCAGGGCCCAGAAAAGGTTTACCGCTGTGGGCCGCGCACCGGCAAGCCGCTCTTTGGCGGCCTTAAACGCGGCTTCGAAAATGCCAACATCAGATGTATCAATCGCGCTGGCTATTACATAAATGCCAATGGCCGCAGCCACACCTATGGCCGGGGCGCCCCGGACTTTCAGGAGATGGATGGCCTGCCAAATTTCCTCAAGCTCTGTAAGGTAGAGAAATTCCACTTTTCCCGGCAGTTTTGTCTGGTCGATGATTTTCAGGGCGGGTTTTCGCGGCGCCGGTTCTTCCTGAATAAAGTCCAGGGCTACGGTATCAAAATCCAGGTGATCCTTTTGCACAGGCTTTCTCTAGGCATAATACCAGACGGGGTTAATATTCTTATATGCACCCGAATAACCTTCTCCCAGGGTTTGTCCCAGCCTCCAGGCCAAGAATCCCGACTGCCGCAGATCTCCCACAAGGATAAAGCCCGCAAGCTTGCCCTGATTTAGCAGCAATTTTTGATACGAGTTTTTATCCGGCGGCTGAAGGATAACTTCTTCCAGCCCTGGCGCGGCAAGCATACCCATTGAAATGATGGGCATACCGAACAGATCAATGGAATTCATGGCCACGCTTCCATCATAACGCGCCGCGCCCCCCGCCATATTCGTACCCGCCACCTTGCCCTGCTTTACGGCGCAGAGCCACAGGGGGCGCAGTATCTGTTCCTCCTCCAGCAGGCCCATCGCCTGAGCGACGTCGCCGGCGGCGAAAACATCCGGGATATTCGTTCGCATTTCATCATTTACCAAAAGGCCGCGCCCAATGTTAAGACCGCTGCCCGCAGCGAAATCAAGATTCGGCCTTACCCCAACGGCTACGAGGACAAGATCCGCCGGGATTTTTCCCTGGCTTGTTTGAACGCCCGTTACCCTGCCGGCGGCGTTAGCGCCGGGGGCATTAGCGCCGGCGGCGGTCTCAAAAGACTGCACATTAACACCGCAGAGAACCCGAACACCCGCTGTTCCCGCAGCATCCGCAAGCATCTGTCCGGCGGTCTTGTCCAGCTGGGAGGGCATCAGCCAGGGGAGACTTTCGATTAAGGTAACTTCTTTTCCGTGTCGTGCGAACGCTCGCGCGGCCTGCAGCCCAACCAGCCCTCCGCCAACGATTAGCACCTGGTTCACGTTTCCCTTCAAATACCGGTTTAAGTCCTCCGCGTCCGCCTTGTTCCAGAGTGAAAACACGCCCTGCGGCGCGTCCCGCATAAAAGGCGGAATCACGGGGCTGGAACCTGCGGCGATAAGCAGTTTATCGAAAGGCAGGCTTTCACCGCTTTCCAGCTGCAGATTTTTTCCCTTTGACGCGATCCCGGCGGCGGCCTCCCCAAGCCTGCAGGAGACATCATAGCGTTCGTAAAAATCAAGGCCCCGGTAATAAATATCCGCGTCCTCAAGTTCGCCGGACATAAGCTCCGGGATCATGATTCTGCTGTAGGGGGCGTTGTTCTCTTTGGAAATAAGCGTGATCTTGCCTTGTCTGTCACGCTTCCTTATGCTTTCGACCGCATGTACCCCTGCGGGGCCGTTGCCGATTATCACATAATTCATTTTCATCATTGCAGCTTATTTATTCCTGATCACAGAGCCAAAGCTCCGCCAGCTCGGTCAGGAGCGCGGCCGCCCTGCGGGGATTGAAAATACCGCAGACGCAGGGAGTAGCCAGCATCACCCCTGCTTGTTCGGGATTAAGCACCCCCCGTTTAATATCCATGAGCATCTTGCGCACCAGGCGGTGGGACACCATACCGTGGCCGCACATGGTGGTGATTTCCAGAAGATCGTATTCCGGCAGCTTTGAAAGCTTGCCGTGTATTCCCACTGAGTATTCCACCGTATGCCGCTTTACCCCGGAGTCCAGGCACATATCATGCACATTGTCAACAATTCCGGAGATGTTCACGCTGACACCGAGATCCGCTTCCCGCAGCTCCCTAATTGCGGCTTTGGCCTGTTCTTTGTCGGCAAAAACACCGTGAACAATGGATGTGTCCTGAACATTATTGATGATTTCATCGGGGTTTACGGTGAACATATTGCCGGTTTTCATATCCCCCATATTGCTCAAGTCGTATTTGCGCAAAATACGCAGGAATTCCTGCAAAGCCCCTTTTGACCCGACTTCATTAAAACCCTTGGCGGTCATGCAGAAAACAATATAATCCGCATCAAAACTTTCACGCGATCCTCTGCGATGTACTGTATGGCTCATGTTCTGCCAGCCCCCTTTACCGCGAGTTTTCCAAGTCCAAGGTTGGTTTTCCCGTTAAGAGAGAACCAGCGCTTATCTTTTTCCAGTATCCGCGCGACGGGAACAGTCAGGTCCTCGTCGGTTCTGTTGATGATGCCAATGGTGAACAGCGTGTCAAGTTCAGAGGCGGCCCGGTCCAGGGTATCCAGTACGGCGCTTACCCGGTCAATGGGTATGATCATCTCGATGATACATGACAGTACCTTCTCGTCAAGAATGTCCGGCAGCATGTCGCCGGTTTCTTTATTCTCCAGAAGGGAGCAGAGGGGATTTTTACTTTCAAATTCGACCTTAAGTTTGGCAAGGGCGCGGAATACCTTCTGCACTTCGGACATTCGCGCACCCGTACCCGGACGTCCCATCTCAACGCCAAGGCCGACAAATCCGCGTTTGTAGCGGTCGGTAATGTCGTTGGTTTTTACTTCCTCGGTGCCGCGCCCCGGCACCTTGGTCTCTTTGTGTTCCGCCAGCGGGTTCGAGAATGTTCCGCGCAGGGAGCGCGGCCAGCCATGCTCCGGCTGATACAGTGAATCTGTGGGGCAGACATTGGAACGCAGGCATATACCGCAGTCCACACACTCCCGCTGGTCTATAGTACAGTATATTTTGTTCTTGTCTCCGCCGCGTTCAAACCCGATGCAGCTCATTGTGCAGTAATTCCCGCATTGCCCGCAGCCGATACAGGTTACGGACTTAATTTCCATGCCGCCCTCCCCGCATTACGCTCAAAAGTTTGTCCGGCGCATCCTTGGGCTTTTCGTAAAAAATCCGGGCGCTTAAATCTTTCGCGAGCTGTCCGGCGCCCTCAAACGGCAGTCTGGTAGAGGTGCATACCGGCATCCCCACAGCGGCGCAGGAAAGCAGGGCGAGAATATCCTCTTTGCCCCAAAGCTCCGGGAAATACGCGCCGCATGACAGGCCTTCGCGTGAAATCATCTCCAGCAGTTCCGGCAGCGAGGTGGAATCCCAGAAGCCCAAAAGGCCGTCCTGCCCGGCCAAAAGGCCATGCTTGCCGAGTATAAGGGCAGCCTCCCCGATGGCAACGCAAAGCATTCCCGCCTTGTTCATAAACGCCAAAGTCCGGAGGAGCGCGTCGTCCTGGGTGAGTTTAAGGTTCGAAGATCCGCCCAAAAGGCATATACCTTTATAGGTCTTTTTTTGAAGTGTCTCCTGCAGCTCAGCAAAACTTGAAAGCTTCGCTTCCGCCAGAGCGTCACAAGGCATGATCCTGCCTTTATCCCGCATGGTATAGGCTTTGCACGCGCCGCTCAAAAGTTCCTTTATACTGTCTGCGTCTTCAGCGGAAAATACTGTGTGATATTTGCCCTGAAGGTTTTTTGCCCTCGACGGTACATCGCCGCATGTAATATAGGCATCGACCAGGCCCGTCATTACCGCGAGTTCTCCGCTTCCCAGGTCGCAGGCAATATCTACCTGGCAGTCGAAGGCTGTTGCGCCCACAAGGGAAACGCGGAAGCCCCGCGCCGAAACCCCGCCTGCCATCGCGGTATTCTCTTTGGCCAAAGCGAGCAGGCTTTCCAAAAAAGACGCGCTGGGCCGCTCCACGCAGATATTTATGTTCTCCTGTTTCAAGACACCAAAGCCAATCTTCTTTGTACACGCGGCTGTCTTTCCAGGCTGCCCGCCGTACAAGTTCTTCAGCGCCGCCGGCGCGCCCGCCAGAAATTTCGCGGCGGCATTATCCGGCTCCGACACGTGAATTCCGGTAAAACGCGTAAAGGTTCTTATCGCCAGCATCTCGCGGTCCAGGCCGCATACGGTTTTTTCGTTCTGTTCCCCAAAAGGGTTAATACGGCATGGCCCAAAAAGGCAGTCATAGCAGGTAAGCCCAAGGCAGGAAAACGCGTCTTGCGGGAGCATTTTTTCGTAGTGGTTCCATGACAGCTGAATTCCTTCCCCGCGGGCTTTTAAAAAATAAGGCTTAGCCTGTGGATCCGCGCTTTTTTCACGTAGCTCACGCATGTTATTTTCTCCTTATTGGGGAAGCTGTGTTGCCCTTTTCTCCGCCAACAATTCCCCAAATTCCTGTTTGTTCAGAAGTTTCAGCGCACCTGTAGGACATGCCTTTTGGCAATACGGCCCGTCGGCCCTGTTAAAGCATTGGTCGCATTTCTCAGCGGAGCGCAGCTCGGACTGCGGCCGGATTAGCCCGCAAGGACAAGTCATGGCGCACATCCAGCAGCCGATACATTTTTCCAGATTGTGGGTTACAAGCTGTGTCTCTTCGTCTCGCGCGAGCGCGCCGCTTGGGCATATCTCAAGACAGGATGCCTCCTCGCAATGCCTGCATTGCAGCGGGAAAGACACATCGCCGTCCCATTGTACATACACCCGGGCCCGGGGACGAATTGGCTCATGAACTGCGTCGTATCTGTTTTTGCTGACAGAGCCGCGTTCAACCGCGCAGGCGGCCTCGCAGGTCTTGCAGCCAAGACAGAGGGTTGGATCCGCGATTAATCTCAAATCCATAGCTTCTTTCTTTTCCATTTCCGGAGAGATAGGGATTTGGGGTTCCAGTCGCGGACCTCCTGTCCGCTCCCTTCACCCCCGCCATTCGGCGGCTAGCGTCATCCTTGCGCCGCATAGACGGTCAAGGCTTGCGCCTTGGCTTCTTCTTGGTCGCGCTACGTTTCAAATCCCTAATTCCTTGCTTTCATTGATTCTTCTTGCAACGCAAGCATTTTCCCGCTTTATGCAGGATTTCCGGAGAGATAGGGATTTGAACCCTAGGTGCCCTTTCGGGCACACACGACTTCCAATCGTGCACCTTCGGCCGCTCGGTCATCTCTCCAAATTAACTTACCGGGGAGGGGGATTCGGTCTACGTTCGCAAACATCCTGTTTGCTCTCTCCGACCCGCCTCCGCCCCCTTTCGGCGCCTTCCATGGCGCCTCTTCCTCCCATCCGGTCGGCGGGGGCTCCGTTTCGAATCCCCCCTGCTCACTGTGGCGCTAAAAATCTGCTAAAAATCTTCGATTTTTAGCTTAGGATTTTTTAGCAACGGAGCAGGGGGGATTCGAACCCCCGGAACCCTTGCGAGTTCAATGGTTTTCGAAACCATCTCCTTCAACCACTCGGACACCGCTCCTTGGATAGGGATTGTAATGTAAAGCGATAAACAAATCAATCCACATTTCTTACGAGGCGGAAACCCAGGTAGTAGTCGAAGCTTGACTGGCTAAGGCCGCTACGGCGGGCGGAACGGAGAAAGTTTGCGGAACTGTTCCAGCTGCCGCCGCGAAAAACCCGGGATAACCCGGAAGAATAGCCAATGGGATCGGTCTGTGCTTCCGTGGAATATGCTCCATGCCAATCCCAGCACCACTCCCCAACATTACCGTGCATATCATAAAGGCCGAAAGCGTTTGGCGGAAAACTCCCCGCCGCAGTTGTCGTCTGCCGGAACAAACCCGGGGCGTTATTGGCGTAGGGACGGCTTCCATCGTAATTAGCCTGTTCGGTGGTAATATTGTCCCCGGTATTGAACGGTGTCGTCGTACCCCCTCGGCAGGCGTATTCCCATTCCGCCTCGGTTGGCAGCCGGTAGCCGTTTGCGTTACGGTTCCAGGTTACAATCCATCTTATACCATCGGTGTTACGGTTATTCGGATCGTTTTGGCTTTTGTCTATCCTGTATGCCGGGGTTAATCCTTCTTTTTCACTGAGTTTATTACAATACTCAATCGCGTCAAACCAGTTTAGCTGCTCCGCCGGCAAATTAGGCCCATTGAAATGACTGGGGTTTGTTCCCATCAATTCCTGATACTCGGCCTGGGTTACCGGATGTTTCCCCATGTAAAAGGATCGTACTGTTATCTGCCTTGCAAGTTCGCTGCCGATCCTTCCCGGTTCATTGGCAGGGCTGCCCATCATGAAGGTTCCGCCGTTTATGCGTACAAAGCCGTCAGGAATCAGCGCGTAAGAAACTGTCGCTGTCAGTATGAATAGTATAAATAGTATGAATAGAGCAATAAACGGCTTCTTCATGGTTCTGTCCTATTATACACCCATTAGCCTTTGAGGGAAGCTTTATTTTTCCTCAATTGATCTCGTTAAACCTGGGTACCCGGTAAGAACGGGTATCGGCAACCCTGAAATTTGCTACAGTTCTTTGGACATTGGAAATGCGCTGGGCCGGAGTGGGGTGCGTTCTGTTGAACCCTCCGGAGCGGCTGCTCTGGTTTTGCTCCAGAACTCTCAGCATTTCCAACAGGGAAGAAGGTTCATAACCTGCCAATGCAAGAAGCTCCATTGCGGTGGAATCCGCCTCAAATTCCTGGGCCTGGGAGTATCCGTTATTCACCATGGTGGTAATTATTTCGCCCACCGATTCACTGAAAACGCTTGTCAATTCTCCAAGATCGTAAGCCCCGGCAGCGCTGGCTGCGGAAGTTCCGGTAACTATAAGCGCCTGGGTAATGCGGCTGTTTTTAATTGACTTCAGGCCGTGCTGGAGCTGAATATGGGCAATTTCGTGGGCGATAACCGCAGCCAGGGCATCTTCTGATCTGGCGCAATTGACAAGACCCCTGGTAACAAAGATATGTCCGCCGGATGTGGCGAAAGCATTTATTTCGTCAGTGTCCAGGATATTAACCCGGTAGCCGTTAAAAATTTCCGGCCTTGGCGAATTGATAACCAGTGTATTGCATATCTTGTTTACATAGATTGTCAGGGCAGAATTTGAAGTCTGTATCCGGTAAGAGCCAAGAATGTTGGCGGCTACCGCACGTCCTATAAAGTATTCCTGTTCAGGTGTGATATCTTCAAAAGCCCTTCCCCAGGCTTCACCGGTTCTCGCAATGGCGGCGGCGGTATCTGCACTGATTACCCCGGTCGCCTGACCAACCGCAGCTCCGATCTGGGATAAGGTCCCCAGGTGGGAACAGGAAAGAATAAATATCATCAAGGCAAAAACCAACATCAGCGGAAAAACGCGGCTCTTTGTACCTGAAAAAATAGTTGTTTTCATGATCATTCTCCTGTAATCAAACGGCCATCTACAATGAATCTGAATATATCATCCTGGGAAATTATAATCGCCTCGGTTTTATCCACATCGTCATAGTTTAAGTTACCGCTTCCCCTGTAGGCGTTCTCCACATCCTGGTCAAACCCCTTTCCGGCCATGGCAATTTCCCTGGCAGAAGCGCTCGTACCTGTTGATACGATCCGCCTGGAACTCAAATTGCCAAGCGATGTCCAGCCGCTAAGTGAAGCATTGGCGCTGGATCTGACCTCGGCCCAGTTTCCGTTAATCTGCAGCACGGTAACCTGGGCGCCCATATCAAGGGAACCCCTGGAACCGGCAAAAAACCAGGTAGAAGATTTAAGGGCCGCTGATTTAACAGCCACCCACGCTGTAGATCCCCTGCTTATTTGGGCGAAAAGAGTTCCCGAAGCCAACAGGATCAGGGTAAAAATGATAAATAGTTTTTTCATGGCATTAACCTCTCCTAAAATATTGTTATTTCTCTGTCAAATTATCTACTCCGTCCCAGTCTTTCTGAGGCGGGCTGGAAATATATTTTTCACACCTTTCAAGATAAAACTTAGCCACCGTATCAGCCTGGTTTTTCCGGCATATTTCGGCAAAGATCTTTTTTGCCTCCCCGAAATTCAGCTTTTCATAGACCCTGAAAGCTTCTTCCCAGGCCTCGTTCATTTCCAGCAGTTCCGGCCCGGCATCGCTGCGGATATCCAAAAGTTCGTAGAGCCTTAAGGGAACCGGAATCCCCACCACCGTAACCCGGCTCAGGGGCCGGACGATAAAATCATCTCCGATTTGGTCCCGGGTATATTCGCTTATCAGAATACCATGGGTATCATACTGCTTGTTTACCCCCTCAAGCCTGGCCGCCAGATTTACCGCATTCCCCATGATAGTATAGTCCATTTTGGAGGGAGTTCCCATAAATCCCACGACCATATCACCGGTGTTTATCCCAAGCCGGGTAAAAAGGGGGCGGGCATCGGGAACAGTTTTGCTTTCTATAAGCCTGCTCAGGGGTTTGTAAAATTCCCCTTCGGGATTCATGACTATCTCTTTAAGTTCCCTTTCCCGCTTTTTCATCTGTATGGCGCTTCGACAGGCCAGGGCAGCGTGGTCCTCCATCCAGACAGGCGCACCGAAGAAGGCGATTATGGCATCCCCCTCATACTTGTCGATGGTTCCGCCGTTATCGAGTATGATATTGCTCATCTCTGTAAGGTAAAGGTTAAGAAGATTGACAAGTACCTTGGGACCATCTTCGCCGTACTCGTCCTGCAACACCGAAGATATTGTGGAAAAGCGCTGAATGTCGGTAAAAATAGCGGTCATCTTTCGTCTTTCGCCTCCCAGCTTTAGCTGGGAAGGGTCGGAAATTATCTGATCGATAACCTTTGGAGAGAGGATGCGGGAAAACGCATGTTTAATGAAGCGCTTGTCTTTGCCTTCCGTGGCGTAGCTGTAAACGGTAGCACTAATAAAAGCCAGGATCATTGCAATACCGGGCGCTGCCATGGGTACCCAGAAGCCCGCGTGAAAAGCCATGATTACGGCGGCATTGAGAAGAACCAACGCGATTAAAAAGCCCGCCACTGAAATGCTGATACGGCCCGAGAAAAGAACCAAAATAACCACCAAAACAATCGCCGCGATTATTGTTAACACCGCAATCAAATCAGGGGCCTTTATAATAAAATCACCTTTAAGAATATTATCCAGCATGGTAACGTGAACTCCCATGCCGGGGTAAACCGAAGAAATGGGAGTGGAAAAAATGTCAAATAACCCGGGAGCGTAAAAACCAAAAAACACATAGGTGTTCTCGAAATACTCCGGTTTCAGGAAAGGCTCCTTCCCGGCGGCGTAATCTTCTGCGCTCTGAAGTATATCCGAGATGCTGTAGGGAAAATACCTGTCCAGAGGGCCGTGGAAGCGAAGCAGGCTCATCCCCTGATCGTCTATCGGAATGGTATAATCCCCCCAGCGGATGCGTTTCTTTTCCGGCTCGTAGCTTATGCTGTTGTCATGGCCGGATGTAAGGAGAGCTGCGGCGGAAAGGCCCGGCACCGCTTTGCCGTCAAAAACCGTAAAAAGCCTGTTCCGACGGATAATATAGTCTGAATCGGGGATGCCCGTCAGGTTGCCCAGCGCTCCCGCGGTGTTCCGAATTTCCGGAATGGGGAATTGGGCGCCCACCCGGCCTGTTTCACCGGTTAAGGCAAACCGGGAAATAATGGAATCAAAATTTTCCGGTTCAAAAAGCGGAACATCAAGGTCCCCAGGCCAGGCATAAACACTTCCCGACTGGGTGCTGAAGAAAACCCCATGCACCACCCTGCCGGAGTTCCTTCCCGCTTCGGCGAAAGAAGCGTCGTCTTCCATCTGACGGGCATTGCGGTAGATGGAAGGTTCCGAAAAAATCACATCGAAGACTACCGCGCTGGCCCCTGCCAGATTCATGTAATCGACAAATTGTGCGTAAGCTTCCCTGGGCCAGGGCCAGCCCCAACCCCGCTGTGAATTGGCCCAGTCGAGACTGTGCTGATCCAGAAGAACCACTATTATATTATCCGAGGGTCGCCTGGAAGCCGCGAAAAGATTGATCCGGAAATCGTAGAGTCTGAATTCCACATGATCCAGGATACCCGCAAGATGAGAGCTGATAAGCGCCCCACAAAGCGCCAGAATAATGACCAGGGCGGCCAGGTTCTTGTGGTATTTTTTTCCGATTTGCCTCATTGTCTCAAATTTCCCTCTACCCATTCTATCTGATTTCTTCTATAATTATAAGCGATGAAAGATCGGTTCCAGCGTTTTAATTCCGGCCGGGTAATGTTTTTTCTCCTGGCGGTAATCACCTGTATTCTTTTCGGTGCGGTACTCAAAATTACTTCTGCGGTACTGCTGCCCTTTACAATCGCGGTGCTTTTGGCCCTGGTAACAAGCCCCATAATAAAGTTTCTGGAAAAGTTCCGCGTTCCCCGGATTATTTCAGTGCTGCTGGTTATATTATTTCTTATAGCCGCTCTTGGCTTCATAGGGATGTTTCTTTTTTCATCCGGCAGAACCCTCTTAACCCTTTACCCAAGATACGAAGTCAGGATCACGGAGATTTACATTCATATAGCCAATTTTTTTGAGCTTCCCTACGATGAACACCTTTCAATCTTCGATAATATCTGGGGCCAGCTTGGAGTACGGAACCGTGTCCGGCTTATGACTATATCTCTTTCCAATGCCTTTTTGAACTTCCTGACGGATGCCTTTATGGTGGCCATTTTTATGGTTTTTCTTGTGTTCGAGGCGGTTTTTTTCAGGAAAAAGCTTGACAGGGCTTTTGACGGTCCCGGCGCGGTAAAAATTAAAACCATCAGCAAAAGTTTAATAACCCAGGTTACCCATTACCTTTCCATAATGTTCTTCGTCTCGCTTCTTAACGGGGTTCTGGCCGGTGTTGGTTTGATGATTATAGGGGTAGAGTTTGCCGTAATTTGGGGGATAATACAGTTCGTATTGAATTTTATCCCCAATATCGGCAGCATTGCCGTGGGAGTGGCCGCTACGGCTTTCGCCGTGATTCAATTCTGGCCTCAGCCCGGGCCTATCGCCGCGACCGCCCTTGTCATGCTGGTAGTGAACATTTTCTGCGGGTTTATTATTATGCCAAAGGCGATGGGGGACAAACTTGGGCTATCCCCTCTGGTAGTGCTGGTTTCTCTTATGATATGGGGATATCTTTGGGGTTTCGCCGGTCTCATTCTCGCAGTACCCATGATGGCGATTATCAAAATTGTCTGTGAGAACATTTCAGTACTGGAACCAATCTCCATACTTATGGGATCCCACAAGGCGGTAATGACCGCTGAAAGCAAAGAGGCCGAAGAAAAAGAGAGTCTTAACCACAGTCAGGATCAACCGCCTATCCCGGACATTCCGTCGGGACAAGGCGCCTTTGATCTACCATAGATGCCCGAAAAGCCGTGGAAATGGGGCTTTTTCGCTGCGGCGCAGCTTATGAACCGGGCAAGTTCAGGGTCATCAGCGCCGCCCCGGAGCAGGGCCCTGAGGTCCAGGCCAACGTCCTCCGAAAGACAGAGCTTCAAAAACCCCTGGCAACCAAGACGCAGGCGGTTGCAGCTTTCACAGAAGCCATGGCTTAAAGCATTGATAAAGCCTATCTTCCCGGCAAAACCCTGAAGGCTGTAATATACCGCCGGGCCGCTGCCCTGGACGCCGCTTTCCTTCGCAGAAAAGGGGGTCAGCGTGCCGTAGGCCTTCTCAATACGCGAGGCCACTTCAGCGCCGGGAACGAACTGTAAGGCCGACGCGCAGCCCAGAGGCATAAGTTCAATAAAGCGAACAGCGATGTTATTGTCCCTGGCCAAAGCGGCGAGAGGAAGGATCTCTTTCTCGTTAATGGAGCGTATGGGTACACAGTTTATCTTTACCGGAACGTGTTTTTCCCGGAGCCGGTCGATAAGCAACAGTATTTCCGCCGGCCCTGCATCTTCCCGGCGGCTGATGCGCCTAAAGCGCTGCCCATCCAGAGCATCCAGACTGATGTTAACCCCGTCGGGCAGGACCCCGGGGGCCTCGGCTTCGTCAAGGTAGGCGCCCAGCAGAAAACCGTTTGTCGTAAGGGTAACCTTCTCTATTCCCGCGATGGTTTTGAGGTTTTTTATGAAGGACGCCACTCCCCGGCGCACCAAGGGTTCGCCGCCAGTAACCCTGATTATGCGCACTCCAAGGCCTGCCATGATTTGGCAAACCCGCAGCAGCTCTTCAAAACTCAGCATACTCTCGTGCGGTTTCCATTCGACCCCCTGGGGGGGCATACAATAGATACAGCGGAGGTTGCAGCGGTCCGTAACGGAGACTCTGAGGTAATCCAGGGTTCTGCCAAAAGAATCGCTTAACATGGTTTCGGTCTTGGCTTGTCCCGTGAAAAATCGCCGCCGGAGCCCCCGGACTTTTCACAGAGCCGTATATTTCCGATAACCATCGTTTTATCCAGGGCCTTGCACATATCGTAAATGGTAAGCAGGGCGACGGACACGCCGGTAAGGGCCTCCATCTCGGCCCCGGTTTTTCCTGAAAGTTTCACCGCGCAGGACGCTTCTATTTCGTTCTTTTTTTCATTCACGGAAAAATCAACGCTGCACTTGTCAAAGCCAAGGGGATGACAGAGGGGGATGAGATCCGCGCAGCGCTTGGCCGCCATGATCGCGGCGATGCGGGCAACTCCCAGAACATCTCCCTTTTTCGCGGTTCCGCCCAGGACGGCTTTTATGGCCTGGCTGTTCATGGAAATGCTTCCCCGGGCGAGAGCGCTGCGGGAACTTGTCTTTTTTTCCGAAACATCCACCATGATGGCATTGCCCCGGGAATCAAAATGGGTAAAATCCTTTGCCAAAACGCGCCTCCTGTTTCATGATACCACAAAAGGGCCATATTTACATATCCCGGCGTTTTCCCGTATGCTGTTCCCATGATTGTGATGAAATTTGGTGGAAGTTCCGTAGCAAACGCACAGCGCATCTGCCATATGGCCGAAATGGTTAAGGCCCGCCTGGATCGAAGACCTGTTCTTGTTCTGTCCGCCATGGGGGATACAACGGATCATCTTCTGGAAGCGGGAGACATGGCCCTGAAAAAGAGCGTAGCCCAGGTAGATAAAATAGAAGAACTTCATCTTAAAACCGTCATGGACCTGGAACTTGGCGATGCGGCTCTCAGGGGTGTCCGTCCCCTTCTTACAGAGCTGCGGGACCTTCTCGTGGGCATTTCTCTCATCCGGGAACTGACGCCGCGAACCAAGGATTACCTTGTGTCTTTTGGGGAGCGCCTTTCGGTGCGAATTGCTGCGGCCTATTTTAATAATCTGGGTATCAAGGCCCGGGCAGTGGATGCCTGGGACGGAGGTTTCCTTTCGGATTCCAATTTTACTTCCGCAGAACTGGTCCCCGAAAGCTGGAACCTTATTCCGGCCAGACTTTCGCCCCCGGCCGAAGAAGGGATCCTATCAGTGGTAACCGGTTTTATTGCCAAAGACGAACATGGAAACATCACCACTCTGGGCCGGGGGGGCTCTGACCTTACGGCCACCATGATCGCTGCCTCCTGCAACGCCGAAGAAGTGCAAATCTGGAAGGATGTGGATGGGATTCTAACCGCAGATCCCCGGGTTGTAGAAAAGGCCCGGCCTTTGGATACCATAAGCTACGAAGCCGCGACCGAGCTGGCCTATTTCGGCGCCCAGGTGCTTCACCCCCGGGCCATGCAGCCCTGCATGAAAGCCGGCACAACCGTTCTGGTAAAAAATTCCTACAACCCCGAAGCACCTGGCACCAGGATCGTTGCGTCCCTTGACAAAATGGCCGGCCCAATTCAAGCCATCACCTTCCGTAAAAATATTACCCTGGTAGATATCGTTTCCTCCCGCATGCTGGGCCAGTACGGATTTTTGGCCGAGGTTTTTTCATGCTTCGCAAAGCACGGTCTTTCAGTAGACATGGTTGCCACCAGTGAGGTATCGGTTTCCCTTACCCTGGACGCGGCTCATGATCTTGCGGCCCCTAAAAACGAGCTTTCCCGAATCGCCAGCGTGGAAATAAAAACCGGCAAAGCCATTATTACCATCGTGGGAGATGTGCGCCGCTCTTCCCAGATACTTGCCCGTTCTTTCAAAACCTGCGAACTGTTGGGAGTACAGGTGCAGATGATTTCCCAGGGCGCGAGCAAGGTAAACATCAGTTTCATTGTGGATGACGGCGAGGCGGCGGAAGTAGTCAAGGGTCTGCACAAGGATTTTTTTGAAAGTGATATTGATGGGAGGAATCAAGCATGAACATTGTACTGGTCGGTTATGGAAAGATGGGACGCCTTCTTGAAACTCGGCTTGTAGAAAAGGGGCACAAGGTTTCGGCCGTTGTTGACCCCCTCTACGTAGGAAAGTTTCCTTCCGGGACCTCCTGCGGGGCTGTTGTGTATGCTTCACTTGAAGGGGCCCTGAAAAACGCGGACGGGGTTATTGAATTTACCCATCCGGATACCGCGCCAGCCAATCTCCTTTTTCTGGCAAAGGAAAAAGTTCCCGCGGTAACGGGAACCACGGGCTGGTACACCAAGCTGCCTGAAGTCAGCAAAGCGGTTACAGACGCAGGCTCTTGTCTGCTCTGGTCGTCGAACTTTTCTTTGGGGGTAAATCTCTTTTACCGGATCGCCGCCTACGCGGCGAAACTCCTTGACCCTTTCGCGGAATACGATGTGGCGGGTGTTGAGACGCACCACAACAAAAAAGCCGACAGCCCTTCGGGAACCGCCAAGACCCTGGTGGAGTGCGTTCTTGCCCAAATGACCAGGAAAAACAAAGCGGTGTACGAGATGCTTGAAAGGCCGCCGGCGGCACACGAGCTCCACTACGCGAGTTTACGCGTGGGGTCGGTGCCTGGCACTCACAGCCTCTTTTTCGATTCCGCCGCGGACACCATAGAGATTACCCATACCGCCCGCAGCCGCGAGGGATTCGCCGCGGGGGCCGTTCTGGCGGCCCAGTGGCTTATTGAAAAAAAGCAAATTGGAGTGTTTACTATAGAGGACGCCTTGGCAGACATGCTGCCATAGCGGACATACCACCATAGCTGATCTGTTATCCATAAGCCAAGGAGCTATTTATGAAAGAAATTATAGGCGCGTTTACCGCACTTATCACTCCCATGAAGGAAAACGGGGAGGTGGACTTCGACGGATTCAAAAGACTTATCAACTTCCAGATAGAACAGGGCATAGACGGAATTGTTCCCCTGGGAACCACCGGGGAAGCCCCCACTCTGGAGGAAGCCGAGGAAGAAAAGCTCATCCGCATCGCCGTTGATGAGGCGAAGGGTAAAATCCCGATAATCATCGGAACAGGTTCCAACGACACCAAAGCCATGCTGAAATACACCAAGCGGGCCAAGGACATGGGGGCGGACTTTGCCATGGTGGTAACCCCCTACTACAATAAACCAAACGACGAGGGCCTTATCCGCCATTATCAGGCCGCTGCGGAAATAGGTATTCCCATCATAACCTACAATATCGCCGGCAGGACCGGACGTAACATCCCCACCGCGCTGATGGGGAAAATCGCCGCCATTCCCGGCATCATAGGCGTCAAGGAAGCCTCCGGCGACATAGGCCAGATGACAGAGGTGCTTGAAACAATCGCATTCCCCCGAAGGGGCGGAACGAATCCTTTTTGGGTTGTTTCCGGGGACGATAGTTTTACCCTGCCCCTGATAGCCATTGGAGGGGACGGCGTTATCTCGGTTATCTCCAATCTGGTGCCTGCCCGGGTAAAGGCCCTGTGCAAGGCCTGTCTGGCCGGAGATTTCCAGGAAGGCCGGAAGATTCACTATGAGCTTCTTTCATTTATGAAGACGGCGTTCATTGAAACCAACCCTGTTCCCATAAAGGCCGCAATGAACTGGGCCGGCCTTCCCGCGGGGCCCGCCCGTCTCCCCCTGGGGAAACTGGATCCGAAAAACGAAGCCCCCCTTAAGGCGTCTCTTTCAGGGCTGGGGATAAAGGTGTAGCGGAAAGAGAGGAAGTGATAAGAGACAAGTGGTTAGTGGTTAGATAAAATCTCCGAACCACCGACTCATTTCTCATTTCTCATTTTTCTTTCCCTCCCTCCGTGCCGCCGCTTATAACTAGATGCCCGGATAGAATAGCCCCTCGTCCGATGTTGATGTTCGCCGATGTAATGAGAGCTGTTCCGGAAATATGCTGAAACGCTTACCTTTAACATTTTACCAATTTCCTCTATACTTAATTCGTGGGAAACGGTCAAAATGTAACTCAAGTACCCGAAATTTGGGAAACCGAAGAAGATAAAAATTTTACAATAGGGCAATTGAAATACCACTATCGGCGTATTGCAAAACAAAAATTTCAAGGGAAAGTGTTTACTAATAAAGACACAAACAGGCAAATAAGGGTATCTGCCGATGGGATTATGGAATGGTGGCGTAAGTCAAGGAAGCTGGAACATATAATTTCCATACAATTATTAGATTATTTCCTGGAAAACGGAATCTTTATTGAAGAAAATCCTGACTATAAAAACAGGCCGGAAATTGAAAGTGCAAGTCTTTTTGAAAGCACCTGTAAGGTTAATGGAAAATCTTTTAGGGTAGTTATTACTGTCAGGAAGGGTGTTGATGATATAGCAAAATTCAGATACTACACCCTTAGAAATATTAAGTTTATTCCTGTGCAAAAATAAAAAAGCCGTAGTCGGGAAACATGGCCCGCCTGATAAATCAGACCGACCGTCCTCGCATATACGGCTTTTCAGGCTACCGCCTACCTAGAATATCGCTTAAATCCAGCAAATTGTCAAGCGGTTTTCAAGACAAAAAAGGACTCCCCGGAACTAAACCCCTGACGGTTCGCGCTCACAGAGGAATACGCATCGGGTGGTTAACCACGAACCACGCTAACCACCACGAACAAGAAAAAGATATCGTAGTATTCGTAAATCCGTAAAAAATTAGGGGCCTGGGAATAATATTTATCCGGAATCTCGGACATTTTGTAAGGCAGAAATGTCTGAAATCTCGGATAGTTTGTTCCTGGTAAAAAAATCTCCGAACCACCGCCTCATTCCTCATTTCTCTTTTATCATTTTTCATTCCTCATTCTTCCCTCCGTGTCCGTCGTGCCTTGGTGTCTCCGTGAGAGCTCTTCTCCCAAAATCCTCACGCAAAGGCGCAAAGTTCGCAAAGACGCTAAGGAAAGAGTCCGCGGATTTCGCGGAAGCCGCCGGGTGCGTCAGCACCCAATTAATCCTTCCTTTCGGCTCGCCGACCGCAAGGGAGGCATTTTCGCGGATTCTAAAATCCAAAATCTTCTTAATCTGTGTAATCCCTTTGGGCATTCTGTCAGCGTAATTAGCGGACCCCATTCCCCCTCCGTGTTCGCCGTGCCGCCGTGAGAGCTGCCGCCGGAAACCGCCTTTTAGCCTTTCCTTTTCTTTGTTTTTTCGGCAGTTGAATATTCCGGGCTTTTCTCGTTCACACCAAACCCAATCTTTTTGGTTTTTGGGGGTTGTTCGATTAAATTGTTAAGGGCCTGTACGATTTTCCTTATTGTTTCATCATATTCGGTAAATTTATAGTCAGTATTTTCAATGTGAAGCATTAATAGCTTATGAAGCTCCTCTATCCGTAGATCCTGAGATGTTTGTGCCAGAGCGTATTTTTTTAATTTATCAAAAACCCTAATGATCTGTATACTCATATTGATTGCATTTGCTGAGTTGAGTACATTTGACAACATAAGTACACCGTGTTCGGTGAAGACATATGGAAGGTATCGCACTTTGGAGATATTTTTATTTGCGGTCGCAAATTGCGACCGCAAAATATCCCATTCCTCTTGTCTCAGTTGAAACATGAAATCGGATGGGAAACGCTCTATATTGCGTTTTGTAGCTTCATTTAACCTTCTCACCTCTACCCCATATAAATTAGCCAAGTCACGGTCGAGCATGACCCTCTGTCCGCGAATCTCGTATATCAAGTTTTGGATCTTCTCCAAGTCTTTCTTCATTTCTGGTAATTTAACATACTACTGGTCGTCCTGTCAAACAAAAAAGGCCGCCCAGGAGGTTCAAGTGGTTAGTGGTTAGATAAAATCTCCGAACCATCGCCTCATTTCTCATTTCTCTTTTATCATTCCTTCTTCCCTCCGTGTCCGCGAACCGAAGGTTCGATGTGCCTTGGTGTCTCCGTGAGAGCATTATCCGAGAATTCCTCTCACAAAGGCACAAAGCTCACAAAGATCCTTGAACACCACAAGGGAAATTCAATGTCTGACACCTTACTGCCTAATGAATTCAGCTGTTCCCCATTCATATTGTACCCTAAGCACATTACCGTTAATCGTAAACGGAATTTCAGCAACTACACCGTATATCCAGTTCTGATTAAACCCATGAATTGATATTGTACATGCCCTGAATATGTCTGAAAATTTATATGAAAAACGAACATAAAA
>Ga0099364_10003814_pt1 | contig 23151 bp, 23 predicted proteins | sample TergutTh196P3_FD_73070 | JGI IMG/M metagenome (GOLD analysis project Ga0099364, IMG submission 73070) | Microcerotermes parvus P3 segment gut microbial communities from Pointe-Noire, Republic of the Congo - Th196 P3 | ecosystem: Host-associated > Arthropoda: Insects > Digestive system > Gut ...
TTTCTCCGGTATCATTTATATCTTCAAAAGAACTTATACAGTTATTATTTATCCCAAAGTTTATAAGATTTTGAATTTCTGTAATATCTTTCCAGGGAAGATGCTTGTTTAAGAGCAGTTCGCTAAGGGAAGAAAATGAAAAATCGCTTGTTACACATTCCAAAAGGGATGAAAAAAATTTACCGGCCGGATATGAGGAGAGAGCTTTTCCGCTTTGTACTATATAGGGAATATTCCTGTTATCAAGCTCCCTGTAAATATAGGGTGCATAATATTCTTTCTCCGGTATGGAGAGGCATATGCTTTCCCAATTAATATTGTTTTGATTAAGAGAGAGTATATATAAAGCAGCTTCGCTTATTTCGCTTCTGGAATTGGTATAAAAAAATACATCCCTATCGTATTTTTTGTTTTTTTCTGCATTATAAATGCTTACGTTAATACTATCTTCCAGGAGTTCACTGTATTCTGCAAAGTCACTTAAAGAGTCAGTAAAAAAAAGAAAACATTTATTGTCTTTATTTTCAAAAGGAGGTTTTTCCCAGGCAGGTTCAAAAAGATTATTTTTATTTAAAAATTCACTATAATGAATGGCAAGATTAAGCAAATCGAGTTCATCATCCTCTAAGCTTTCCCTTTGCAAAAGATCAATATTATGAATATTACCTTTTTTTACACAATGGCTGTACCAAATTGCAAGCTGGGGAAGCAATCCTGTAAGCCAATCCACATAGGAATCCCTGCTATAGCTATATTCTTTTCTAATAAGTGAACTAAAAATTCCTGTGTTTCCATTGCTGATCAATTCTGCATTTTCTTCAACAAGGGCGCTGACAAATATTTTTCTTAGAACGGAAGGTATACTTTTTTTATCTTTTACCTTGGAACGAATTGCATTTTGCTTGAATGTATCCCATGCAATGAATTTCTCCATCGCAATTGTGCCGCCTTTTTTTAGGCGTAAAACCCTGTCTGCCCAGCGGTAAGCAGAAATATCAGTCGGAAAAATAAATAGAGAGGATTCATCATCAATATTTTGAAGAAGTATATTATCTACAGCTTCCATACAAGGCTATTATACAGCCTTGTAGTATTATTTTTAAGGTAAGCTAGTATCCAAAACTAAAGAGGTATAACCTTTCCAGAACAGCAAATATTTTCTCTGCGTACTGAGGATCGGCAGCCCATGTACCGGCAAGACCCCTTATGCTCGGTGAAGAACCCAGGTTTACTAGAAAATAGCGCGGGTTTACAAGGAGCTGGTTTAACGGTTCATCGCTGGCATAGGCCTTAAGATGTTGGACTTGAGCTCTTACACCTATACGGGGTTCAGGAAAACTTAAGCCTGGGTTGCCGGGTCCTGTTGAACCTAAACCTGCAAAATTATTCATATCGCTTGTTACAAGTCCGCCAAAGCGCAGATGTCCTGTTTCCAATACCATTTGAGCAAATGCTACATCATGGTTTATCCCTTCAATTGCTGCTTCTTCTACATAAAATGCAGATAGATCCCTGGCAAAATCCGGGCAGAGCTCAGGGTTGGCATTCAGTAGAAATACAGCCATATCAGAGGAAGGTATTATCCCCTGTCCCATTATCATTTCCGGAATTTGAGGTCTTTCAGGTCTTTCTACTTCCTCGGGAAATGGTTCAGTTATCTGGAATCCTGCACAGGATATTAAGGCTATAAAAATGAAAATTGAACATAAGACGAATTTTATTGAGTTTTTTGGCATTTAAGTTTTCCTTCATTATAAGTTTCGGAATATTTTTATTTTTTTTCATTATTTTTCATTTTTTTCCTTATTTTTTGAAGTGTCCCTTATCCCTGTGCCGTAATGGGTATGGATAATTTAAATGTATATGAATCAATTTTGGTGTCAGAGAAGAAGGAGTATAAAAAAGGCGGCCCTCTTTCTTTACCCCGAAGTAAAAGACCCAGGGAAAGACTAATTCGTGAAGGTCCCGGTGCTATGTCTGACGAAGATCTCCTGTCCATAATTTTAGTGTCAGGTGTGCAGGGAAATAATGTAACTATTCTCGCAAGAAAATTACTGGACAAGCTGGATCTTAGCAGAGGCATTCCAAAAATTGAAGAGCTAAGCCGTATTGCAGGTATGGGTATTTCCAAGGCCTGCTCCATAGCAGCTATGCTGGAATTTGGCAGAAGAAAATGGGCATCGGGGAATAGAATTAAGAAACCGGATGATATTTTCAGAAGCATACAGCATTATGCAGACAGAAGGCAGGAAAGGTTTATCTGCCTGTCCTTAAATGGAGCACATGAGCTTATTGCCTCCAGGATAGTTACCATAGGCCTTGTGAATAGGACTATCATTCATCCCAGAGAGGTCTATGCTGATCCAATTAATGACAGGGCCAGTGCTGTAGTTGTTGCCCATAATCACCCTTCAGGTAATATTAAACCTTCCGAAGAGGATAATGAAATTACCTCCAGGTTAAAAGAGGCAGCTCTTATTCTTGGCTTAAATTTTTTGGATCATTTAATTTTTTCTGATAAATGTTACTTTAGCTATAGGCAGGAAGGGCTTTTAATGGATTAATGTATCATGTTATAATGAAGGTGAGGTATGTATGAGGTTATATAGCCGTAGACAGCTTATCTTCTTTTCATTCTTATCCGGATTAATAGTGTTTTTGTTCGCCATGGGAACAGGTTTTATTAAGTTTCCTAATACTACTGCAAGTGACACAAGGGCTTATACTACTGCTTTTGATTCGCCTAGAACGAATTTTGCGCATAATACTCCCCAGGAGAGTGTCGATTCTGCCAATGATCACTGGGCTTTACAATTAAATGTGTCGGAATTGGCAGCTTTTACCGAAGAAGAACGTCTTTTTATCAGCCTTTACGAGCGTCTTAACGGGGGAGTAGTAAATATTACTACAGAAACCGTCGCCATAAACTGGTTTTTGGAACCTGTTCCCCGCCCCGGAGGCTCGGGTTCGGGAACAATTATTGACACCAGGGGATATGTTTTAACAAATAGCCATGTAATAGAAAATGCTACCAAGGTTTTTATTACACTTCATGATGGTACTCAATTTGAAGGTACTGTCGTGGGAACAGATCCGGAAAATGACATTGCCGTATTAAAATTTGATCCTCCCCCGGGTCTGGATTTACAGATTATTCCCTATGGCAGTTCTGATAACCTAAGAGTAGGGCAAAGGGTGCTTGCTATAGGTAATCCTTTCGCTCTTGAAAGAACATTAACCGTTGGTATTGTCTCCGGTTTGGGAAGACCTATCAGGAATTCTGCAAATCATATTATAAGGAATATGATACAAACAGATGCTTCCATAAATCCCGGTAATTCCGGAGGACCTCTTTTAAATACCAGGGGAGAGATGATAGGTATTAACACTATGATCTACTCGCCTTCAGGAGGCTCAGTAGGCATAGGCTTTGCCATTCCCATAGACACTGCAAAGAGGGTTGTTACAGAAATAATAAGTTTTGGCAGGGTTAGGCGAGGCTGGATAGATGCAACCGTTGTGCAATTGTTTCCCTCTTTGGTACGCCAGGCTAGACTGCCTGTAGAAAGCGGACTTTTGGTTTCCAGAACCAGAAGTAACGGTCTTGCCGAAAGAGCAGGGCTGCGCCAGGGAAGGGAACCCGTTCAATACGGGCGTACAGTAATTTACCTTGGAGGTGATATTATTACCGCTGTTAATGGAATTAGTACGGCAACCCTTGCAGATCTTTACTCTGCACTTGAAGATAACAGACCCGGAGACATAGTCAGGGTAGAGGTGAACAGGGGCGGTGAAATTGTTAATTTGAACATTACCCTTGCAGACAGGGAAGAAGTTCTAAACAGATAGGGGGAGATATGGAAAGGAAAAAATATGTACAGGTTGGAACAGGCGGCAGAGCCAGAATGTTTTATGGTGCCATTGCAAGTACATATAAAGAAAGTGCGGAGCTAGCTGCATTTTGCGATCTTTCGCCTACTCGTATGAATTATGCCAATAAAATTCTTACAGAGAATTATTCTGCGCCGGCTGCTAAAACTTACCATTATACCGAATTTGACAGAATGCTGGACGAAGTAAAACCTAACACTGTTATTGTTACTACTGTTGACAGGACCCATCATGAGTATATTATTCGTTCCATGGAGAAAGGTTATGATGTAATAACAGAAAAACCCATGACCATAGATGAAAAAAAAGCGCAGGCAATTCTGGACTGCCAGAAAAAAACAGGCAGGAATCTCCGGGTTACATTTAATTACCGTTATGCGCCTCACCATACCAAAATAAGGGAAGTAATAATGAACGGTGAATTAGGCGAAATTTACTCGGTTCATTTTGAATGGCTTTTGGATACACGCCATGGAGCTGATTATTTCAGGCGCTGGCACAGGAATAAATTAAACTCAGGCGGGCTTTTGGTGCATAAAGCTACCCATCATTTCGATCTTGTAAACTTTTGGATAGGGAGCAAACCGGATACAGTTTTTGCCATGGGAGATTTAAACTTCTACGGTATGAAAAATGCAGAGCGCCGCGGACAGAAAAACTTTTACTACCGTGCTCATGGCAGCGAAGCTGCAAAAGGTGATCCCTTTGCTATAGACATGGAAAATAACCCAACTTTAAAAGCCCTATACCTGGATGCAGAGGCTGACTCCGGTTATATAAGGGATAGAAGTGTATTTTCTGACGATATCTCCATAGAAGACACCATGGGTGTAATGGTCAGATACCAAAATAATGCAATAATGACATACTCGTTAAATGCATACATGCCTTGGGAAGGCTATAATATAGTATTTAACGGCTCTAAGGGACGCCTAGAAGTTAGCATAGGGGAGAACACCTACATTAATGCAGGCGGCAACAAGGACGATGAAGGTGCAGTAAGCACTAAATCTCTATTAATGAGGCCCATGTTTGGTAAGCCTTACGAGGTTAACTTTGAAGAAGCCAAAGGAGGCCACGGAGGCGGCGACATAGTAATGCTTGAAGATATTTTTGGCAATCCACCGCCTGATAAATTCATGAGGGCAGCCTCCCATATAGACGGTGCTTATTCAATACTTACAGGCATTGCTGCAAATAAATCCATTGCCTCCGGAGAGCCGGTACGTATTAAAGACTTAATTAACTTTTAAGGCTCAATATTTTTTCGGCTATTTCTGCAAAACCATCTCCGCCTTCTTTTTTAGAAATATAGGCGGGGTATTTTCTTATTAATGGTCCATATTTTCTGACATTGGCAACTCCGCAGCTAAGGGGAAAGCGCGCAAACATGGGTTCGTCATTGGGAGAATCTCCCACAAAGAGTACTTGCTCATCTCCCTTACCTTTTTGCCAGCCATAATAATTTTTTAGAAAAGTTTCTGCCATATTCAGTTTATTGTAATTTCCCATCCAGATATTTACATGTATGGATGAAATTTTGGCAATGGCTCCCTCCTCCATTGCAATTTCCCTTATCTTTTCTGCCGTACTTAAGGGCAATATAGGGTCTTCTTCTGCAAAATCTATGGCTATATCAAATAATCTTGCGAACTGATCCTTGGCAAGACGGAGCTTAGGTATAGTATTAAAACACCTTTCTTTTATTTTTATTAGGACAGGATGATCATTTTTTATGGCAGCAGGATGAAATTCAGTTTTTAGAACTGGTAAACCAGAAGCTTTAGCTTCCTCCCAAAAAACAAGAGCACCATTTTCTCCAATAACTGCCTCTACAGGCCATTGCCTTGCAATTAGATCACACCAGCCTGCCGGTCTGCCTGTGACAGGAATAAGTTTTAAGCCCGATTCTTTAAGCTTCCATAGGGCTGTAAAGGATGAAGATGTTAACTTCCCTTCCAGAGTAAGAGTGTCATCTATGTCCATTAGTATGTATTCAATGGCATTTGCTTCACTGTATGTCATTTCATCTATATCTTTCATGTTATCCCTATTATGATCTATATTATTAGTGATGTGAAGATAATAAGACCTTTGGATTTAATTATTATTATTTTTTTCTCTCTGCTTGTTGTTTTTTTTTCCCTTAGCTTATATTCTGCAAATGCCCATCCATCCCATGTAGTAATTCAAGGCTCAGAAAGCACCTGGATTTATACTATGGAAGATGATATTAAGATTACAATTAATGGTCCCCTCGGCCATACTCTAGTATCTATAGGGCAGGGGAGGGCTCAGATTCTATCTTCTCCCTGCACATTACAAAGTTGTATAAGTTTTGGATCCATACATAGAAATGGTCAGTGGCTTGCCTGCCTGCCAAACAGGGTGTTTCTTTTTATCGAAGGAATAGAAGAAGAAGGAACTATAGATGCCCTTGTCTACTAAAATAAAAAGCACTGTATCTCTTCTTGGGGCTTTAAGTTTTTTCCTTTCTGCCATTGAATTTTTATTTCCAAAACCCCTGCCTTTTATCCGCATTGGTATTGCCAATTTACCCATACTTTTGGGATTGCAAATACTCCCATTTCCTGCTTTTATGTTTCTCGTTTTCATTAAAATTTTGGGGCAGGCTTTAATAAGCGGCACTCTTTTTTCCTATGTTTTTATTTTTTCGTTAGGCGGGACTTTGACATCTGCACTTTTTATGGCAGGGATAAATAAACTTTTAGGAAAAAACTTAAGTCTTATGGGAATAAGTACTGCCGGCGCTTTTGCCTCAAATATCGTGCAGTTGTATCTTGCATATGTGTTTATATTTGGCAGCTCCGTAAGATATATGGCAGCTCCGGTTCTTGCTTTGGGATTAATTACAGGTGCTTTACTGGGTTACATTACTGAATACTTTAAAATGCATTCCAGGTGGTATAAATCTCTTTTTACCGGCAGTACAGAAGCACCGTTTCTTTATCAGGAAGAATTTTTAAAGAAAGAAAATTCATCTCTTTCTTTAAGGCACAAAAGGGAAGCTTTTTTCCTTGGAATGTTTAATGCCAATGAGCTTGCAATTACAGGCCTTTGTATGCTGCCTGCTCTTCTTTTTAATTCTGATACTATAGGAAGAGTATTTCAATGTCTATTTTTTATGTTTCTTGCCTGGCTTTCCGGGAAAAAAATAAATTTTGTTTTTACTGCCTTTGTTGTTTTTTTTATTGTCTTCTTTAACCTTTTTCTTCCTTATGGAGAAGTGATATTTACACTTGCTTCGTTTAATATTACTGCAGGTGCATTGTTTGGAGGTATAAGGCGGGCAATGACCTTAACAGGTCTTTTAATGCTTTCCCGCTTTTGCATTAGGTGGGACTTTGCAAATTTTTCTTTTAATAAAACAGGTACATTAGGTGAAGTTATCGCAGGTTCATTTAAGGTTTTTTCAATTTTGGGAGAAAAGAAATTTTCCATTAAAAAAAATAAATGGATAGAAGGAATTGACAATATTCTATTAAGTATTACTTCTAGCAGCGGGGTAATAAAAAAAGAACACAAAGGGGAGCAAAAAAAAGCCCCTCTGCGTTCTTCCCGTGTAGTTTCCAGACTATTACTTTTATCTTTTCTGGTAATAGCCTGGATACCTTTTTTTCTTGCTCTTAATTAAAAGGGAGTAGCTCCTCCGATTACATTCATGCGTCCGTCCACTACAGGAGAGATAACTCCGCCCTGGGATCTTATATACTCAATTACTACATAAGAAAGCAGGAGGGATGTATTGTAAACGTCCATGGATCTTTCTGCTAGTACTGTGTAACCATCTCCGCCTGTCAATAAGAAGTCGTTGGTGCAGAATCTGTAAATCCTGTTGGGATCTATGGGAGCGCCGCCTATAGTGATGTTTGACATTCTCTGGTTGGGTACATCAAGTGTTAAGCGTACTTCTCTGGAGAATTGGGGAAAGCCGCCTGCGCCCTGGGGTATTGTTGCCATAAAGTTAAAGAGTTCTATTAAGTCTCTTCCATACATGGAAACAATATATAGGTTATTTTCAAAGGGAAGGACCGTAAGTATGTTTTCTCTGGTTAAGGGGCCCTGAGGAAGTTCGGCTCTCATATTACCGCCATTGTGGAAGGCAAAGTCTATCTGCTGGCCAAACACTTCTCTAAAGAACCATACGTTTCCGTCGTTGATCATGTTACCAATGGCGGTTTCCTGGAAGCGGGTTTCCCTGTTGCCAAAGACAAAGGTTGCTGAAGCTTCGCCTACTACTTCTCTTAAGCTTAAATCTGCAAGCTGTATAAAGGGATTAAGCATGGCGCTGACCCTGTTATCGGGTGCAAAGTCGACAATTTCTACAGGTTTCCAGTCAAATCCAACCAGTCTTCTGTTTTGTATGCGTAAGGTGCCCTGTCCTACAACTCCGCCTCTCTCATGGGCAGAAACTATATAGGTATTTCCTACTCTTAAAGGAGCTTCCATATAGGTGTGTGAATGGCCGTCAACAATAATATCTATGCCGGGGACAGCGGCTGCAAGTTCCTGGGAAGTTATGTGTATGTCTGATTCTTTTATGGTTCCCATGTGAACAAGACCTATAACCACATCTACCCTTTCACGGTTTCTTAGTATATTTACAACATCCCTTGCCGCATCAATTTCGTTAATAAAGGATAAACTTCTGTCCGGGTTAGAAACAATAAGAGTTCTAAGGGTACTTATTGTAAAGATTCCAACTCTAACTCCATTGTATTCTTTTATCAGGTACTGCTGATTCCCAAGGAAAGTGCCGTCTGATCTTCTGACATTAGAGGAAAACATTGCAAAATCGGCAAGAGCCATCTGCCTTTCCATTCTATCAAGACCTTCGTTAAATTCATGATTTCCAAAGGTCATGGCATCATATCCCATCATATTGTAGGCAAGGAAATCTGCCGTTCCCTGGAACATATTCGACAGGGCCGTACCTGTATTCATGTCGCCGCCGTCAAGGATAAGTACATGGGGATTCTGCTCCCTTACTTCCCTGATAAAAGTGGCTCTTTCTGCAAGTCCGCCTCTGTCACCGCGGGGTAAAACTGTACCGTGATGGTCATTGGTATGCAGTAATACCAAATCTACATTTCCTGTCTCTACCGGTCTGCCAAAATCCGCAGCGGGATGGGCAAATAGGGAGATAGTGCCGGCAAAAATTAGTGAAGCAAGTAAAAGTAAAGTAGCTATGCGTTTCATTTTTCCTCCATGTAAAAAATAGTTATATTTACTTTTTAGTATACATAAAATCCACTTCCATGTCATCCGGAAATAGCAGGGAATTTTTGAATTTTTGGTTAAAATTTATTTTTCCAAAATATATTGACTAAACAGTTAGCTTATGCTAACTTAGGTTAGAAGACGCTAACTAAAGTTAGGTCACGCTAACTAAAGGAATGGAGTATGACTTTAAAAGAATTAAATATAGGCAAAAGCGCAAGGGTTCTTAAAGTAGGCGGAGAAAATGTACTTAGACGGAGATTACTGGACATGGGTATTACCCCGGGAACAGTAATTAGTATGAAGAATGTTGCGCCCATGGGTGACCCTGTAGAGGTAAATTTACGGGGTTATGTATTGTCTTTACGCCTGGATGATGCAGAAAAAATACTGGTTGAGGACTCTGTATGATTTTTGCCTTAATTGGGAATCAAAACAGCGGAAAGACTACCCTTTTTAACCAGCTTACTGGTTCAAACCAGAGGGTAGGGAATTTCCCTGGTGTAACTGTAGAACAAAAGAGCGGCACCATTACAGAGCATAAAAATATTACCCTTGTAGATTTACCGGGAATTTATTCATTATCTCCATATTCAAGTGAAGAAATTATTACGCGTGATTTTCTCCTTAATAACAGGCCAGAATTAATTATTAATATTGTAGATGCTACAAATATAGAACGTAATCTTTATTTAACTCTGCAGCTAATAGAACTTAAAGTACCTATGGTACTTGCGCTTAACATGATAGATGAAGTTCAGGCAAATGGTGGTAGTATAGATATTTTAAAACTAAGAAGTATCTTAGGTATACCTGTTATCCCAACACGGGCACTTAAAAAACAGGGTTTGCCTGAACTTTTGGAACAGGCTATTGTTACTGCAGAGAAAAAAATAATGCCGGAGCGTATAGATTTTTGTCCCGGCGATACCGAAGCTACCGGAGCTGTGCATAGAACCATACATGCAATTTCGCATCTTATAGAAGATCACTGTCAAAGACAGAGTATTCCTGTTCGTTTTGCTGCTTCCAAAATTACAGAAGGGGACACGCCCCTGATTAAATACCTGCAGCTCTCTTCCAACGAAATAGAAACCATAGAACATGCAGTAAAGGAAATGGAAACTGAACTTGGCAGCGACAGGGAAGCAGCCATGGCCGATATGCGCTATAAATTTATAGAAGATCTCTGCGAAAATTGCGTAGTAAAAGTTAAAGAGAGCAGGGAGTACAAGCGTAGTCTAATTCTTGATTCTGTCCTTACCCATAAAATATGGGCATTCCCGGCATTTTTTGGAATTATTTTTACAATTTTTTTCCTGACCTTTGGTGTAATAGGAATTCCTTTAAGTGAATTACTGGAAGATGGCATAGAAATGTTAAGTGAAGCTACTGTATCTGTTCTGGAGAATTCCGGTCTTAGTTTTGTTCTTCAATCATTAATAATAGATGGCATATTTGCAGGGGTTGGTGCAGTTTTAAGTTTTGTCCCTATTATTCTAACTTTGTTTTTCTTTCTTTCTATACTGGAAGACTCCGGCTATATGGCAAGGATTGCCTTTTTAATGGATAAACCTTTACGAAAAATAGGTCTTTCCGGGCGCAGCTTTGTTCCCATGCTAATAGGTTTTGGCTGTACAGTCCCTGCAGTAATGGCTACCAGAACCCTTGCAAGCGAAAGGGATAAAAAAATGACAATATTTTTAACTCCCTTTATGAGCTGTAGTGCCAAAGTTCCTATATATGCGCTATTTACAGCATCTTTTTTCCCCGGGAATCATGTATTAATTATGCTTAGCCTGTATTTTATAGGCATAATAATGGGAGTTTTTTCTGTATATATTATGAAAAAAACTGTTTATAGAGGTTCTCCTGTTCCCTTTGTAATGGAACTCCCCAATTACCGTTTTCCTTCTTTAAAAACAGTGATACTGCTTATGTGGGAGAAAGCAAAGGATTTTATTCAAAGGGCTTTCACCATCATTTTCCTTGCTTCCATAATAATCTGGTTTTTGCAGTCTTTTGATATAGGTCTAAACTATGTTGATGACAGCGGTGAAAGCATACTTGCCGCCATTGGCAGATTAATTAATAATATTTTTTCTCCGCTGGGTTTTTCAGATTGGCGTATATCAACTGCTTTAATAACAGGCTTTATGGCAAAAGAAGCGGTAATATCAACATTGGCTGTACTTACAGGTGCAGGTGCGGCAGAGTTGGGAACAGTACTGCATACTCTTTTTTCACCCTTAACGGCATACAGTTTTCTTATTTTTACATTGCTTTATACACCATGTATTGCTGCAGTGGCAGCGGTAAGACGTGAGCTTGGAAGTCTTAAGGGCACTCTTTTTATAGTTTTTTATCAGACAGCTTTTGCATGGTTAATTGCATTTTTATTTTTAAGAATAGGGAGTTTATTTTTTTAATGAATTTAATTGATATACTTATACTGGGAATTATTACTATAGCCGCATTATTTTCTGCTTTATATATTTTTAAACCTCATTTTTTCTCAAAAAAATCCGGAAATAGCGCTTGTACTTCTTGTCCTTGTAAATGTACCGCTATACTGTATAATACAGATGGGAGTAATAAAGGGTGTGAAAGTACTTGAATCTGAAGAAAACTATCTTGAAGCAATTCTTGTTTTAAGCCTGAATAATAAGCGGGTACGTTCCATTGATATTGTAAACGAAATGGAATACTCCAAACCCAGTGTAAGCATAGCAATGAAAAACCTTCTTAACAAATCATATATACTAAAAGATAAAGATGGAAATATAAGTCTCACTGCCAAGGGACAAAAAATTGCTGATACTGTATATGAACGCCATGTGGTTATATCGGACTGGCTCATGTTACTGGGCGTAGACAGGAAAACGGCCCTCCATGATGCCTGCCACATAGAGCATGCGCTTAGCGAAAAGAGCTTTGTTGCCATTAAAAAGCACATAGAAAAGTATAAGCAAGATAGTCTGGAAAATATGGAAAATGACATATATAATAAAAACAAAAAAACAGGAGTAAAAAATGGCTGATTTAAAAGGTAGCAAAACTGAAAAAAACTTGATGTATGCTTTTGCAGGAGAGAGTCAGGCTAGGAATAAGTATAATTACTTCGCTTCAAAAGCAAGAAAAGAAGGTTACGAACAAATAGCAAATTTCTTCGATGAAACCGCAGCTAACGAAAAAGAACACGCAAAGATCTGGTTTAAACTGCTCTGCGGAGGCGATATACAATCTACAGTACAAAATTTAAAAGCTGCGGCAGAGGGTGAACACGAAGAATGGACAGAAATGTATAAGCGCATGGCAGCGGAAGCAAAAGAAGAAGGTTATGCTGATATAGCGCTTCTTTTTGAGCAAGTAGCAGAAATAGAAAAAGAGCATGAAGAACGCTATTTAAAACTTTTATCCAACATAGAAAAAAATCTGGTTTTTACACGGGAAACTGAAAAAGTTTGGATTTGTAATAACTGCGGCCATAGCCATAAAGGGAATAGCAGTCCCAATCTATGCCCTGTATGTAAACATCCAAGATCATTTTTCCAAATTCGCGGAGACAATTATTAGTATTCTGCATGCTGTAGTTTTGGGTATAGTTCAGGGGCTTACTGAATTTATTCCTGTAAGCAGTTCCGGGCATCTTGTATTGCTTCAGAAAGCTTTTGGCATTAGTAACTCTTCCCTGTTTTTTGATGTAATGCTTCATGCAGGAACCTTATTGGCTGTATTTGTAATTTTTAAGCAGGAAATATGGACGCTTGTAAAAAAACCTTTTCAAAAGCTGTCATATTTTTTGGTAATTGCAACTATTCCAACAGTTATTGTTGCTTTTATTTTCAGGTCTTCCATAGAAAATTTATTTTCCGAAGGCAGATTACTTGGTTTTTCCTTTTTGTTAACGGCTCTTTTACTATGCTGTGCAGAAATTCTTTCGAGGCGTGCACTTAAAAACGGAGCCAGTTTAAAAGAAATAGATTCCATGAATTGGCGTGACGCTCTTGCCGTAGGTCTAATGCAGGCTATTGCCATTTTCCCGGGAGTTTCCCGTTCCGGTGCAACCATTACCGGCGCACTGGGAAGAAAACTCTCAAGGGATTTAGCTGCCCGCTTTTCCTTTCTTTTATCCATACCTGCAATACTAGGTGCTTTAGTCTTGCACTTGATGGAATTATTATCGGGCAATATTGTAGCTCTTGAAACTGATACCGGTATTGCAGAAATAATTGCCGGAACATTAAGTGCCGCAATAGTAGGATATTTTGCAATACGTTTTATGTTAAAGATGATCAGGGAAAAATCCCTTTTTTGCTTTGCAATTTACACTGCAATTTTGGGAATTTTTGTAATATTAGATCAGGCAGCTCTAAAGCTCATTTTTTAATTAATATTCATTTTTACCCAAAAAAATACATGACTATATGAATATTTGGAAGTATCATTACTGTAAAGAATCATTTTTAAGGAGACATAATGCATAAATTTCGTTGTACTGTATGCTGGTATATATATGATGAAAATACCGGAGTTCCGGAGAAAAATATTGCTCCGGGTATAGCCTGGAATGATGTTCCTGAAGATTTTTTATGTCCGCTGTGTTCATCCCCAAAGAATTTATTTAATCCTATAGAAGAAAGCCCCCCAACTCCTGTTAAAGTTAATAAGGAGGAGCCGGAAAATTTTAATGGATTAACAGAATTGAACTTGTCCTATGATGAGGTATCGGCAATATGCTCAAGTCTTGCAAGGGGCTGTGAAAAACAGAGGTTGCTGCCCGAGATGGAAGCATTTTTTAAATTGGCTTTGTATTACAAGTCTAAAACAAGTATAGAAGATAATGTTAGTTTAAATGATGCAGCAAAATTATTGGATGAAGATGTTCTTACAGGATATACTGAGGCGAATAGAGCTGCCGGAACTGTAAAGGATAGAGGTGCTCTGCGTTCTCTCGTCTGGAGTGAAAAAGTAAGTACTATATTAAAATCTCTTGTAAAACGCTTTAATGAGGAGGGAGATTCACTTTTGCATAACACAGATGTATTTGTCTGTGATATTTGTGGATTTGTTTTCCCCGGAAATGCAGCGCCACAGATATGCCCAATTTGCAAGGTGCCGCATTATCTTTTAATGAAAGTACAGAGGAGTTAAACATGCCAGCATATAGGAATATACGTTTATGTGATAAAAGCTGTATGTGTCTTTATGTATGCCCTACAGGTGCAACTGACACAGAAAATAGCATAATTGATGTTAGCAAGTGCATTCCAGGATGTATGGAATGTGTAAAAGCATGTCCCCAAAGCGCGATTTCCATGCTTCCTTTAAAATATCCATCTCCTCAGAATAAAAACGAAGAGGTAGTCAAAGCGCAAAGAACATTGGCCAAAAGCAAGTTAATGCAGGAAAAAATAGCAGAAAAAATTTTAAGTGACGAAGCTGCATCCAATGAAACAAAATTATTTGCAAAAGCTTATGCAAAATCATGCAGGCGTATGGCAGAAGATATAATAAGGGAAGCAGGCTATTTACTTCCACAAAGTAAAAATGTTCTAAAACTTTTAATGGCAATGAAGGAGAATAAAGATGCAGATTTTCCAAGTGACGCACTTATACTCCTTTTAAAACAACTCGAAGAAGCATCATGAAAAAGATACTTATTGTAGGTGGTGTTGCAGGCGGTGCTACGGCGGCAACCCGTCTTAGAAGGTTAAACGAAAAAGATAATATAATAATGTTTGAAAAAGGAAAGCATATTTCCTTTGCCAACTGCGGTTTGCCATACCACATTGGCGGTGTTATACATAGGCGTGAAGATCTGCTGCTTCAAACACCTGAAAGTTTTCGCAGCCGTTATAATATTGATGTTAGAATAAACAGTGAAGTTTTATCTATAAATCCCATTTCAAAAAAAATCAGTGTTAAAAATTTATTAACTCTGGAACAATATGATGAAACTTACGATAAATTAATACTGGCACCGGGAGCCGCTCCCATTGTACCTGCAATGGAAGGCAGTACACTGGATAATGTATTAACTCTTCGGAATATAGACGATATGGATCGCATTAAACAGTATATTAATCTTAATAATGCTAAATCTGCTGCCATTGTAGGCGGGGGCTTTATTGGGCTTGAAATGGCAGAAAACCTAAAAAAAGCAGGTCTAAAGGTAAGCATTATAGAGATGTCTAAGCAGCTTATGGCTGTGCTGGATCCCGAAATGGCAGAGGATGTACATAGATATATTGAACAAACCGGAATAACACTTTATCTGGGCAATGGATTAAGTAAAATTGAAAAAAACGAAAATAAGTTAAAGATTACTTTAAGTAATGGAACTCTGGAAGAAGATATGCTTATTCTTGCAATAGGTGTAAGACCTGAAACAGCTTTTATTAAAGATTCAGGTTTAAGCCTTAATGAGCGCGGCGGTATTATTGTAAACAAGTATATGCAGACTTCTGATCCGGATATATTTGCTGTAGGGGACGCTGTACAGGTTAATGATTTTATCAGCGGAAAACCTGTTATGGTTCCATTGGCAGGTCCTGCAAACAAACAGGCCAGGATTGCAGCAGACAATATTAATGGTATTCCTTCTGAATATAAGGGAAGCCAGGGTTCTGCTATCATTAAAATTTTTGATATGACAGCTGCTGTCACAGGGTTAAACGAAAAAACAGCCTCTTCTTTAAATCTTAACTATGACAAAATTTATCTTTGGCTTAACGATCATGCAGGATATTATCCCGGATCAAAACCCATGTCTATCAAAGTAATTTTTGATAAAGAAAATGGTAAAATTTTGGGAGCCCAGATAGTCGGCTTTAAGGGAGTAGATAAAAGATGTGATGTTCTTGCTGTGGCGATCAGAGCAGGAATGACTGCGAAAGAATTAAAAGAACTTGAACTTTGCTATTCCCCGCCTTTTTCTTCTGCAAAAGACCCTGTAAACATGGCAGCTTATGTAATAGAAAATGTAATGACAGGTAAAATTAGAAATTTCCATTGGCACGATGTAGATTCATTGCCAAGAGACGACAGCGTTATTTTATTGGATGTCAGAGAAAAGCTGGAATATGAAGAAGGACATATAGAAGGATTTATTAACATAGCTTTGGATAATCTTAGAGAAGCCATTAATGGGTTGGATAAGAAAAAGACAGTCTATGTTAACTGCCATAGCGGTATACGCAGTTATACTGCTGCAAGAATACTATCGCAGAACGGTTTTAATGTATTTAATCTAAGCGGCGGTTATAGATTGTACAAGGCGGCCAGGTTAAGGATATAAATCTTCCCTGGAAATATTGCTTAAAATAAAGATTTCCGGTCTGTACTCAAAATGCATAGTATCAAAGTTTCCCCATTTGCCGCCCCAGATAAAACCATTGGATTCAAATATTTTTACAACCACATCAGGCGGATGCCAGCGCCTGGAGTAGGGGATGTTCCACCATAGAGGATCGTGCTGGGAGCTCCAGAGCCAGTAAGTTGCTAGTCCTCCAAGGTTTCTTGGCAGTATATCAAGTGCAATACCATAGGAATGAAAACTCCTGTTTCCCGAGCTTGCCACATTACGCCAGTTCCATGCACCAATGGTACCCAGAGAGTTTACCCACTGCCTTACCGAGGCATTATTTGCTGATTCATAGTTAATAAGGTTTTCTATATGGCGTAAAACAGGAATTAAATCTTTATGAACTGTTATCTGAAAACCTAAAAATTCATACTGCTCCTGCTGTGCATAGGATTCATTCCTTGTACTGCCTCTCCACAATGCTTCAAAAAAATAATTTGACCTTGTAGGAGAAGGCGGTCTGGGTTCCGCATTGGCAGGAGGTCTGGGCTGCGACTGCTGTCTTGCTAGATTTTCCTGGTAAGTTCTGGTTCTGCTTTCTCTTTGTGCTTCTCCGCTTTCCCAGGACGGCAGATCAATTTGGTAGTTACTGTTAAATCCTGTTGCACGATATTCTGCTACGCGGGATCTTCTGTCTTCCGGAAGCAAACGTCCTTCTGCATAATACAGCCATCTTCCATCAATTTGGAAGGCCCAGTCTCCATCTCTGTATATTGCCGGGCCTATACGTTCCGGGTATGCAGCCGATAGAGCTCTCATTATTCTTTCTCCCTGGCTTTGAACCGGAGCTTCTTCCGGAATAACTTCCGGAACATAAGAAGTGTTTATTTGAGCATATACAGGGCTAGGTGTTTTATACATAAAGAAAAGTGCAAATATAATTAAAAGCGGAAAAAGCAGGAGAAAAAATTTTTTCTGCAATAAAAAATTAATTAAACGGGAAAATATCAATTTTACTCTCCTAGTTACGTAATTCTATGTATTGCCAAAAAGCCGGAGTCTCCTGCCCAAAGCGCCAAAAACCTACCGCTTCCACACCCATGCTCCTGTACATGTCCATTCGTAATGCCAGTGATTGCTCATCTTCGTAAAAGACAGTCATGGAAACTTCGGTGTCGTAGCGGAATGTAGGAATTCCATTTAACCTGTTTATTTCGGTAATGCCCTCATCATTTATTATATTCTGTATCCCTGAATAAATAAAAGCCATATTTGGGCTTATGTTTCCCCAGCGCCTGCCATAAAAAGGAAGCCCCATAATTAATTTATCCCTTCCTATGGTGTCCAGTGAATATCTTGCAACTCTCTGGCTCCAATCCATAGATGCAATGGGACCAGGCTGTCCTCCCGACCAATGTTCGTCATAGCCCATAACCAGGATTCTGTCTACTATGGGTAAAATCCTCTGATAATCGTATACATCATTTTGTATGCTTCTGGTTCTTGCAGCCAATGCAACGCTTAAGATCCTGTTTCCAAGGCCTGCACGCAGTTCTGCCAAAAATGAAAGGTAAGAAGCCGCACTTGCCGCAGGCACGTTTTCAAAATTTATCTGCAGCCCGTCATAAGGTTCTGCTGCTGTAATTAGATCATTAATAAGTGCTTCCCTTTCAGGGCGTCCTTCCAATAGAACAAAATATGACAGTGCCTGCCCAGTGCAGGAGGCTACAAGGTGTTTTCTGGCGCTAAAAGCCGCAATATTATTAAAGTTTGGTATCCCAATAAGCCTTCCCTGGGCATTTACCTCAGTCCCAAAATAGGCAATATCTGTAACAGGAAGATCATTGCTAAATCCTGCTTCCCTTCCAACTACCATATAGGCCCAAATCTCCCTAAACTCTGACACAGGGAGCTCTTCATTTGCGTTTATCATAAAAAATGGGATAACAATTAAGGCTAAAATTTTTTTCATTATTAATCCTTATTTAAGGCATAGATTCATCATACATTATTCTAGTATATTTGAATATAGAATGAAGATTAAGAAAAGAACTCTAATAGTCCTTTCCACCGTTCTTCTCACACTTTTATGTGCATTGATAATAATCTTAATTTATTATGAAATAAGACTTACCGAGAACAGCGTAAGGATAATTAACGCAGAAGCTTCTATATTTAATCAAGAAATTGGCCCCTTACCTGAAGGAATTGAGTTTATTACCCAGGAAGACTTTTTATTGGCAATGGAAGATGAGTTTAGGGAAATGACAGATGAGGAATTCAGGGAATCTATAGAAAGGGAATTTATCCCCCGTCCGCCTGCTATAAGAGAAAATATTACATGGGACGATCTGGACAGACTTTTAAATTATGAAAGCGATGACAGTATATACAGGCGAGACGATATTAGCGACAGAATTTACAATGTTTTGTTCATGGGAGATGATGCGCGCATAGATCAGGACAGGGGCCGTACGGATACCATAATACTGATCTCATTTAACAGGGATACCCGTGTTATTAGTCTTACATCTTTTATGCGTGACATGCTTGTTCCGAACAATCTAAATAGTGATTTTTGGAACCGTATTAATTTTATATACTCAGTTGGCGGCCCCGGCAGGACAATTAATCTTATTAATAGTATATTTTCGCTTGATATTCAACGTTATGCTGTTGTTAGGTTTTCAGGAGTATTTGCGCTAGTAGATGCCCTTGGCGGCTTGGATTTAGATTTATCAGCTGACGAGGCAGCGCTTTTAACCAGGATTTTCCCGGATTTTGATTCGCTTTCGGAGGGGTATAATCTATTAAACGGGCGGCAGATTTTGGCATATTCACGTATTAGGATCCTTGATAATGATCTTGTAAGAACCCAAAGACAACGTTATGTGTTAATGAGTCTTTTATATAAAATTCTAGATACAAGAAATATTGGGGAAGTTTTTACCATTGCAAATTTTATGCTGGACCATGTAGAAACCAATGTATCATTAACAGAGCTAATTCCGCTTGGTCTTGAATTATTTGCAGGTTCAAGGCCTCAAGTAGAAGAATTGCGCATACCTATAGACGACAGTTTTAATCACGGTATTTTTCATGGAGCCTATATATTAACAGTAGATTTTGAAGATAATATAAGAGCTCTTCATGAATTTATTTATGGTACTGCAGAGGATGTGAACATTCCTGTTTTAATCATTCCGGAAATGGACAGAATAGAGCTTGAGCCTATAGAAGAACAAGGAGATGAAGTTGAAGGTGAGATTAATGTTGGATTTAAAGTTATCATTGAAAATGACTAAAGTATGGATGTTTATTAAACTAGTTTGTATAATTTTGCTCCCTGCTAATCTTTATGCAATGGGTCAGAACAATAGAAGTAATGAACTTAGTTTTTACAGTATAAGGGGTTCTTCTGCTGTAGGTCTTGTTCGTCTATTTGAAGAAGTGCCGGATCTAGGTTCTTTTAACCTTAGAATGGAAACTCTTGCCAATGCCGATCTTCTTGCTTCCCGCTTCATTTCCGGAGAAGCCAGAATAGGGATATTGCCGCCCAACATGGCAGCAAAAATTGCTTCAAGCGGCATTGATATTCGAGTTGCGGCTGTTATAGGCACCGGTATGTTAAGCCTTCTAACACTTGAGCCTAACATATCTGCAATTTCAGATTTAAGAGGGGTTAATGTATATATAGCCGGTCAGGGTGCAACTCCTGATTTTGTTTTTAGAAGAATACTAAGAGAATACGGTATAAACCCGCAGGAAGATATTGACCTCTTATATGCACTATCCCCGCCGGAAATAGCACAGTCTTTAATTGCAGGGAGAATTACAACGGCACTGCTTCCTGAACCTTTTGCAAGCATGGCAAGAATGGGAAACCATAACTTAAGGACAGTCTCTGACATTCAGGAGGAGTGGGCAGTAATTGCCGGCGGCAATTACCCGGGACATTATACGGGATATTATCCCATGACCGTGCTTGTAGTAGATGGCTCCTTTGCCGACGAACATCCTGATGTGATAAACAGTCTTTTAAGGGAAGTCCGGAATTCTATTGAATGGGTAACTGCTAATCCCCAGGAAGCAGGAGAACTTGTAGAAAAACACGAGCTGGGCATTAGTTCTGCTGTAATAACAGCTGCTATACCACAAAGCGCCTATGTTTTTATTCCGGCTAGTGAAGCAAGATATACTATGGAGACATTGTTTAATGTATTTTTGGAGTATGATCCGCTTTCCATAGGCGCTCAATTGCCGAGTGATTCTTTCTATTTAGATTAAAATGTTTTTATATGATACAATCTATATATCATAATGGAGGTAATCAAATGAACGAAACCTTAAAAAGTATTGCCGAACGTTACTCATGCCGGGATTTTACCGGAAAAGCTTTAACAGATGAGCAGATTAAATCTCTTGTGCAAGCTGCCCTTGCCGCTCCCAGCGGGATGAACAGTCAGCCCTGGCACATAATAGTAGTCACTGATAAAAAGCTTATTGATGAGCTTGATGCAGAAGGAATGAAGATCCTTGCCAGTGCAGAAGATAAATCTGCCTATGAGCGTTTTATGTCCCGCGGGGGAAAGCTTTTATACAATGCACCCTGCATGGTAATAATTACTGCGGAGAACCCTCAAGGTTCTGCCATGGACTGCGGCATTTTAACAGAAAATGTCGCTCTTGCAGCTCATTCCATGGGACTTGGCAATGTAATTGTAGGAATGACAAGTGTACCGCTTTCAGGGGAAAATGGAGCTAATTTTAAAAAGCGTTTAAAATTCCCCCAAGGTCATGATTTCTCCATGTCTGTTTTAGTGGGAGAAGCTAAAAGCACAAAAGAACCCCACGAACTTGACATGGGTAAAGTTAGTTATGTGAATTAAGTTTAGTTCAGAGCTATATGGCAGTACCCATTGGGATTCTTTTTTAAGTAATCCTGATGGTACTCTTCTGCCAAATAATAATTCTCCAGCGGCTTTAGCTCTACAACTATTTTTTGGCTGTGTTTTTTTTGTTCTGTATTAAAATACTCCCGTATAATTTCCATATCCTCTATATCTGTGTAGTAAACACCGCTCCTGTACTGAACACCTCTGTCTGCTCCCTGTCTATTAAGGGTAAAGGGATTCACAATACTAAAATATTGTTCCAGTAATGCTGTTAAAGTGACAATCTTTGGATCGTATTGTAAATGAACAGTTTCTGCATGCCCTGTGTTTTTAAAACACACATCCTGGTAACTGGGATTTTCTGTCTCTCCGTTTGCATAACCGGAGCTTGTATGTATTACTCCCTTTATTCTTGAAAAATATTCCTGCACTCCCCAAAAACAGCCACCGGCAAAATAAATATTTTTATTCACTTTTTCTCCCTGTATAAACTAACAGGATTATGCTAAATACAGTAGAGCTTATATAGGAGGCTCTAATGCCGGCAATAGGTTCATACATTTCAGAAAAAATGGTATATAAGAGAATTGCATAGGTTACAGCTATTGCATTAAAAATCAGCCTAATGGTTCCAAGCAATGCAGATCCGTCAACCCTGCCTTTTTCGTTTAATTCTCCCAGAGCCATGGGTGCAATGGGCGGCATTAAAATAGCAAGACCTGCTGCCGGGAGAAACGAAACAATCCCTATGTATATTGGGTTTGTATCCATGGTAAAAAATATTCCCATTAAGTTCCCAAGTAGTAAAAGAAGGGCACCGCACATAAGAACAATTCTTGGTCCGTATTTATCGTAGAAACGCCCTGAAATTACAGATACCAATGCCATTAGTATGGAACCCGGTAAAATAATCAGCGCGTAAAAGGTAGCAGAAAAACCCATTAAGCTCTGTCCGTATATGGGCAATAGGTTCGCCCCTCCCATAAATGCCATATACATGGTAATAGCAATTAAAACTGCTTTTCTGAACATAGGATAACGAAAAATCCGTAAATCCAATAGCGGATTTTTTAAGCGGAACTGCAGCATAACAAAAAAACACAGGAATATTATTCCCCCTACAAGTATACCGCCTGTATGTAAATTTAGGACATGACTGTTGGATAAATTTCCAAAACCTATTAAAAGGCCAGAAAATCCCACGGATGAAAAAATTACAGAAAGGGTAGATAGGGATCCCGGGTATTTTTGCGTAACATTTTTCATAAAGAAAAGTCCCAGTATCATTGCGCCTAAACTTATGTATAGTAAAATATTAAACATAAACTGCCAGCCCAGGTTGTCTATAACCATTCCGGCAATATAGGGAGATATTACAGGGGCAATAAGTGCGCCCAATGTAAAGTAGCCCATGACAGTCCCATGTCTTTCCCTTGGGTATATTGAAAGAAGGATAATCTGGGAGAAGGGCATTAATAAACCGCCGCCCAGGGCTTGAATTATTCTGCCTGTAAACAATATGTTAAATTCATTTGCAATAGAGGCAAGGAAAGAACCTATAGCAAACATGGCCATGGAAAGAATAAAATAGATCCTGTTGGGGAAACGTTTTATTAAGAAGGCTGCTACCGGAATCATTATTCCCGATACCAAAGATCCCCCGCTTGTAAGCCACTGAGCTGTACTCGTTGGAATGTTGAATTCTGCCATAATGGGAGGCAGCATAATAGATATGGAAATCATGGTCATGGAGGCTGCAAAGGTCGCAATCATCAGAGTCCAGAAAACCAGTATCCTGTGGCTTATTAAGAGCTGCAT
>Ga0099364_10003815_pt1 | contig 23142 bp, 14 predicted proteins | sample TergutTh196P3_FD_73070 | JGI IMG/M metagenome (GOLD analysis project Ga0099364, IMG submission 73070) | Microcerotermes parvus P3 segment gut microbial communities from Pointe-Noire, Republic of the Congo - Th196 P3 | ecosystem: Host-associated > Arthropoda: Insects > Digestive system > Gut ...
TCATTTTTGCGGACAGCGGTTATCAAGGCATTTTGGACTATCATGAATGGAGTTTGATACCGATTAAGAAGAGCAAAAAGAAGGAGTTATCGGATTCGGAGAAGGCGTTTAATCGGGAGTTGTCTCGACGTCGTATTGTGATAGAGAACATCAATGCTCAGATAAAGGTATTCAAGCTTATGTCTTATCCTTATCGCAACCGGTGGCGCAGGCATCTGTTACGAACGAAACTCATCTGTGCGATACTCAACGCCGAAAAGGCGTAAAAGGGTTAGGGAACAAGTCTATTGACTGTTTTGTGCATTTTCATGAGTTTTCATAGTAATTTTGCCTGATTGAGCACCATCGCCACCCACCAACCCGGAATAGGAATAGAGGCTTCTTTTTTTCGACAGATTCCCAAAATAACAGTATCAATAGGACATGTCCCTCCTTCGCGGCTTACAATGGGTTCCCGGCGTAGAAGCCGTAGAGATACAGGAAGCGACGGGGCTTCAGATCGATTCGCCCCCCCCCCCTCTTATACTTGTAAAACAGAAATCCACGTTGCCCAACAGAATACGTGGCGGGTAATTCATGGGTTGCTCGGCTTACAGAAGGACAGCCACAACCACTATTATCTCGGAGCCGCCCATCCGCAGTTTGTGGACGAAATGAACGGTGAAAAATTCCGATGCTTTGGGCAGACTCCATCAACGTCACGCCAGTCGATGATTTTTTCCATTTACGGCACATAAAAGGTACCGGGGGTCTCATTGCCCAGGGTTTCATTTTTTTCACCTCCCCGACCGCTCACCGCTCATCTCCGCGGCGCGCCGGGCATTGTAGTCTTCCAGTGTCGTCGGCTGAACTTCCGTGCCGATTCTTACACGCTGAACACCATGAACGATATAAGATTCTCCCGGCTGCAATCCGCTCCGCACAATCCGCATTTGCGAGTCGAGCAATCGACCGAGTTGGATGTCCCGGCGGGTAACAGTGTGTACCTCACGCGGCGGTCTCTCGTTGCCGTCTTCATCCATCACCGGGTTGCCCGCCCGGTCTTTGTCTTGACGCATTTCCTTGGTAACGACCAGCACATACTTTGTGTCCAAGTCGGTTAAAATGGCTTCCTCACGAATCAAGATCGCATCCTCAACCACTTCGTAGGGGATCCGAACCCGTCCCACCTGTCCCGGATAAATCATGTAATCTTCTGCGTCGTCTGTGTTCAGAAGCGGGTTCGCCACTTCCGCCCGAATAGTGATGTTGGCGGTCGAAAAATTGATTTGGTTGTCCACCAATGCCACGATTTTTCCCGGTATGTTGAAATCAAAACTAAAAACATCCACACCGGTCATCAACGAAACATCAATGGGTATTCCGGTAAGCGCAACAGGTCGCCCGGTTCTCTCTTCCGGTTGTTCCCCTTCCGCCGAATTCAGCGGCTCCATATTCGATATTTCCGTATTCGACACTTCTACGTCCGGTGCCTCTTGGAATGCTTCGCGAAAACCGAGTCGGTCTTTTAAGTCGATGAATTGCCGGTCATTCAATTTGAACTCCACGTACATCGGGTCAAGTTGCGTGATTCCCAGAAGCAGTGCTTGTAATCCGGTCGGGTTGACGTAATTGCCGATGTCCACCAGATTTTTTGTCGTTTTTCCCGTGATCGGTGCCCGAATATCGGTGTACTCCAAGTCCAATTTAGCTCTTCGTATGTTCGCATGTGCCATTTCTACTCTTGCACAAGCCATATCGTAGGCGGCTTGCTGAGTCTGCACGTCTTCGGCAGTACCCGCGCGTTGTTCGAGCAGAATTTTCTGCCGTTCCAAGTTGGCTCTGGCGAGCGATGCCTGGGCTTCACTATTCGCCAATTCTGCTTCGGCAAGACTCAAGGCAATTTGGTATGAGGCTTGCTCAATCAACGCCAAACGATCCCCTTTTCTCACAATGGCACCGGGCTTAAAAAAGAGTTCTTCCAGAAAACCGCCCACCCGTGCGCGAATCATCACCTGGTTGGAGGGCACCGTAACGGCATCGGCAACAATATAAATTTGTACATCTTCCTGACCGACACTATCGACGATCACCTCCGCGAGCGGTGCTGCCGTACCGCCCGGCGGTCCGCCTGCACCGGCTTTTTTTCCACAGCCGCTCAAAAAAGGCAACAAAAGGCAGCACAGACACACAAAGAGAGCATTGCAGAAAATTCGATGGGACATAACGGGAAGGTAATGGAAAATCACATTCGGAACATAACCGATTTTATCCGAAAAATCCAAAAAAACAAGAGAGAGGGATGTACCGATGTACCGATCCGCACCCAATCTGTACTTTGTGTCTGCACTTTGCGCACTTTGCGTAACCCATGGCATACTTTGCGGTTAAATCCGAACTATTTTAACCGCAAGGGGCGCAAAGATGGTGCAAAGAACACAAAGAATCTATTTTTAGAGGTTTCCTGTTGTCCATGAAATTCACGAAAGATTCAGAGACTGTGTCAACAAAGTTGGTGAAATTTCATCATTCTTGCGATTTGGAGCGAGCGCATCGTTTGTCGGCGTGAGAGCAGTCTCAATACATTAGACTTTTTATGCCGATTCATCAAACGCTTAAAACCTCTCTCCGTCAATTTGTCCTGTCGATGAATAGTAGCAAACATCTCTTTGACATACTTCAACAAACGTTTACCATACGCCTGTGTACCATTAAGGGTTGCAAGGAACTTAATCTCACGAATCAAATGTGCCCAACAGAACTGAAAGAATGTTTCTGTCTCCTTCTTGTACTTCAGGTACGCAGAGAAAAAATCACTACTAATACTCCCTAAAAAATTATCGCCCAGTGTTTCGTGTAACACTTTTGACTTATGCCGAAACGCACCAAATTTGTACTTTGCGCACTTTTCTTAACCCATTGCGTACTTTGCGGTTAAATCCGAACTATTTTAACTGCAAGGGACGCAAGGATTATGCAAAGGACGCAAAGAATCTATTTTTAAAGGTTCCCGTCCGTCGACACGTTTCCCTAAAACCGGTCATTCCGGCGCACGCCGGAATCCAGACGAGCGATTTTACTCCTGTTTCCCTGGATTCCGGTTTTCGCCGGAATGACGAAAAATCAAAACGTGTCGATGGTCTGTCTTGCCTAAACGCACCGGAAAATGCCCCATTCCTTCCCGTTTATGGTATAGTATTTTCAGGAGTGCCCCCTGGCGTACTATGTGATGACGACGGAACCGCTGACCCCTTATTTGGAACTGCGACGGCAGATCGACGAACTGGTGGCAACATTGGCAGAGTTGCGGAAGCAGGAAAGCGAAATCATTCGGCAAATGCTCTCCGGTGTGGAAGTGCCCGAAGTTCCCTTGCAGTTCGATGATAAAATGCAGACTGTCCAATGGTTCGGCAAATCTTTGAAACTCGGCGGCAAATCGTATCTCTTCCTCAAAACGCTCTGGTATGCTCCCCGGCACCGAAAAAAAATCGAAAGTCTCGAACAGAGCGTTTGGAAACTCAAAAAGCCATGGAACCCCAAAGAACACCGCCGGCAAGTTGCCGTCAAGACAAAAAAAGAGGTCCGCCGGGTGAAGGTTGCTTCTCGGTTTCTCTCACAAAACACACTCAAACTCTTCCTGTTCCGGTTACAAAAACGGCTTCGGTCGGCACATTTTCCCTATAAAATCGTTCCCGTCAAAAACAGAAAAAACGGCATCACCGGTGAAATTGTAGGATATAGACTAAAATGTATCAAAAGGTACATAAATTTCCAAAAAAAGTACCGCAGCAGCAGCCCGCAGGATGTATAATAGCTGCGCCGTAAGTGTGTCTATACGACTTTTCGACTTTTTTCCGCCCTGCAAGGGCGACACCTATTAGCCTACGGGTTTCAACCCTAGGCGGGTGTGCGTCGCCCTGCCTTTACAGGGCGGCTTGTTGGTGAGGCATTCCGCCACCTAGGGCTGAAGCCCTAGGCTAGAATGCTCTGCCCTTACAGGGCGATTTTTGTGTAGATACTATTTGGGCTGCGCCTGATTGCGCACCGCTGGCGTTGTCTGCGTACTTTTGCACTCTAACCCTTTCCGTTACCATGACACGTTTAACATTGACACGTTTCACGCTCCTCCTCTCTTTGTCCGCTTTTATCGCGGTATTGTTTTTATCGGTCTCGTCCGCCTCCGCCCAACTGAGGACACCGAGGGCTGGATATGGACTCATCCAGGGGGACTACGACGACTACGCGCGGCACTTCAGTACAGGGAGAGATCCGAACTTTACCACCAACGATAACTGGCGGCGGCGGTACGAGCGCAACCAATGGCGTGCCTTTGCCGACGGAGGCGAATTCAGATCCCCCATCGTTCCAGCGCAGACCTTGACGGGAATCTATCTTATCTCCCATATCGACAATCAGTTGAAGAGGCAGATCAGCGATGTTGTTTGGAGCAAAGCCGGTTTTGGTCCGGTACTGTCCGAAAGTATGGCGTTGGACAGGATTGCTCATTTTCTCACCACGTCCGAAGACCCAAGAGTTGAAGCAGCCAGGGCAGCCGCCGGCGGTGCAGATTCTTTCCGTTCTGACATGGAAATGAACAGAATGGAAATGATGAACCGCAACTTGGATGTGCAAATACGGCAAGCCATTGTTAACCGCGCCCGTCTTCCCAGGGCAGCACAGACGGAGGCCACCAGTCTCCAAAATCGGTTTATTCAGCGTGAGACGGACTGGGTTTCCCAATACTACTTCATGAGGGAAAGATTTAATCTTCTGGATGACCTCGCCGCCCATTTTCCCTTCAACTGGACAGGAGACGATGCGGTGGAGAACAGAAGGCGGGACCGAGACCGGCTGATGGAAGACGAAGATTTTCGGCGCAGAATTGAGAATGAAGTGAGGGATGCCCGGACACAGAGAACTTCTGGCATGAATGCCGGTTCGCCCTCTTCGTATTCTTCTTCTCCATCTTCTTCTCTGTCCTACTCTTCCTCATCGTCGTCCGATGGATATGATAGTTACGATGACGGCAGCGGCGGCTATTCCTCGCCGATGATGCAGCAGCCCGCCCTTGACCCCGCCGTTTTAGCGGCGATAGCCGCCAGAGAGGAGGCGCAGATACAAGAAGAAGTAGAGAGGCGTTTAGAGGAAAGGGCAGAGGAGGATGTTACGGAAAATGAAAGCCGTTACAGGGCATTCAGGTACATTGTCGGTTCTTATGAGAGTTCCGAGTTCTACTTTGTGGCTTTGAATACCATTCATCGATACTTCCTCGAGGCTGCCCAAGCAGATGATCCGATTGCCCAATATCATCTGGCTCTCTTCCTGATCTACTTGGGGGATATTGCGGATCCCCATGCAACAGCGGAGGAAAACAGGTCCGCAGCGTTGGCATGGCTGGAAAGAGCAAGGAACCATGAATCCGGCATTGCGCGGCAGCGTGTGGCAGAAGTGGAGCAGTTACTTGCGGATGCTGCCAACAGAGAACCCCGGCGGCGGCAGGACTATGCCAGAAGGCTGGACACGTTGATTCAAGTGGAGGAGGAAAAAATCGACATGTATATTGAAGTGCTGATCAGAGTGCAGGAAAGAATAGGCAACAGTTCAAGCGGCACCGGTATCGGCGGCAGAACAAGACGCGGCGGGAACGACGGCATGAGCGGTTCCGGAAGCAGCAGCAGTTCTGACAGTAGCAGCAGCAGTAGTTATTAGGCTGTTGCCCTAAAATGGAAAAGAGAACGGTGACTTGTGTCCTTTGCGCTTTTCTGCGCACCTTGCGGTTAAAAAAAAATGACCGCAAAGGATGTAAAGTACAATCTTCCTGCCGTTTACGGCATATACTTGGTGCGTAACACACCCTAAATAAAAGGGGGAATCTGAAATGCAAAAAACAATTTTTGTCGTCGATGACAGCAACACAAACCTCTCTGTGGCGGAAGAAGCACTGGAAAAGCAGTACCGGGTGATCACCCTCTCGTCTGCCGCAAGAATGTTTACTGTTTTAGAAAAGATAACGCCGGACTTAATTTTGCTGGATATCGAAATGCCTGAAATGAATGGGTATGAGGCGATGACGCAATTAAAGTCCAATGAGTTGCATGCAAAGATTCCCGTCATCTTTCTGACCAGTTTGTCCGATGACGCAAACGAAGCGCACGGGATTGAATTGGGAGCCGTCGATTTTATTGCGAAGCCGTTTTCCGAAGCGGTATTGCTGAATCGCATCAAGCATCACCTGCATATCGACGAAATCATCCGTGAACGCACCGCTCAACTTGTCCGCTTGCAAAACAGTATTGTTTTCACTCTGGCGGACATCGTCGAAAGCCGTGATGCCAATACCGGCGGACATATTGAACGGACCACAATTTATATTGAAATCCTTATCCATGCGATGGGCGAACGCGGTCTCTATGCCGAAGAGATGCAGTCTTGGAACTTGGAATCGGTCATTTCCTCGGCACGGCTGCATGACGTGGGGAAAATTGCCATCTCGGATACCATTTTGAACAAACCCGGCGCATTGACACCGGAGGAGTTCCAAATGATGAAAACTCACTGCGAGGCAGGCGAACGGATTATTGGTCAGATGATTCACCGGACGGGCGAAGTGGAATTTTTACAAAATGCCAAACTATCGGCAGCCTACCACCACGAGCGTTGGGACGGTTCCGGTTATCCCTACGGACTGAAAGGGACAGATATTCCGTTGCATGGACGCATCATGGCGATTGTCGATGTCTATGATGCACTGACTACGGAACGTCCTTACAAAAAAGCCATGACACATGAGGAAGCCCTGCATATTATCGAAAAGGAGTCGGGCAAACACTTTGACCCGCAAATCACCGGGGTTTTCTCCGAAATCAATGACCAGATCGCGGCGGCAAAAGAGGGCGGCTCCCGCCATGAAAAAGCGGGGTAGTTCACACCTCACTGTACTACAACATCTTTTTTCACTGACAGTGCTTTTGGTCTGAAGGTTTCCCAACCCCACGCCAAGTCTCGCATTCGCTGCACGCCCTTCCAAACCGTCTCCACTCCCGGCGGATCGAGACGATTCGGTCGATCAATAGACCCTCCCAATGACGCAATCAGCCGAACCATCACCGACAACGGCGGCGGCTTCGATGGCACGGGTTCGCCACGACGCGTGACGCTCCATACCGGTTGCCGCTCCGCCGGATCAAAAATCATCTCGCAATCCATGTCAGGACATGGGGCAATCACGTTAAGACTCACATGAACCGCCGGATACGGAACCGTATGTCCGGTGGTGTGGGAGAACGGTGGGAGCAATCCCGCCTCCTACCCGATTTCAAACTGATGGGAACTCTAAAAATAGATTCCTTGCGTCCTTTGCACAATTTTCGCGAACTTTGCGGCTAAAAAAGAGAAGGCTCTATCGCAACGGAACAGCGGCGAGTTCGTCATAGACAGTACCTCGCCGGGTGAGTTCACTCGAAAAAATCTGTACCTCGCTCACGCTACAAGAGCCGAGCAGGCGGTCTCGGTACGCGTCAAGAATCGGCATCACGGGAACCTCTTGTACCGGCTTTTTAATGCGTCCGAGGGTCAAATGCGGCGAAAATCTTCGCGCTTCCCTGGGATAACCCAGCGGGAACAGACTCTCGCTAATACTCTCGGCAAGTTGCATCAGTTCTTCGGAACCTTCCCGGCAGCCGATCCAAATTATTTTCGGCGACTCTCCGTTCGGGAAGACTCCTATGCCTTGCAAAGTCATATCAAACGAGTCCATCCGGCGGACACACTGCGTAACGCTCTGAATCAGTCGCGGTAAATCGTTAAGAGGAGTGTCGCCGAGAAATTTGAGTGTAACGTGAAGATTCTGTGCCTCCACCCAGCGGACATCCGGCAAATCCTGTTGAAGAGTCCGTATCCATTTCTCGATGCCAGCCAAAACTGGTGAGGGTAAGGAAACCGCGATGAATGTACGAAGTTGGTTTTTCATGAAGGGAATCTCTCAAAATCAGTTTTTGCCTTTTGACTTGGTGCCGAAACGCACCCAATCTGTACTTTGCGCACCTTGCGTAACCCACTGCGTACTTTGCGGTTAAATCCGAGCCAATGTTGACCACAAGGGGCGCAAAGGTTGTGCAAAGAATGTATTATTAGAGGTTTCCTAATAGTGCTTGCGAACGATGCCTCTTTCAACGAAGCCTCTTTCACGGAAAGGACTCCCCTCTGTGATCAATGTTAGCGAATACATGCAACGATTGCAAGACCTTCTCTAGTCCGATTATTGAGCACAACAGGGGAATCTCTAAAAATCAATTTTTCATTTTAACTGATGCCGAAACGCACCCAATCTGTACCTTGCGCACTTTGCGTCACCCATGGCGTACTTTGCGGTTAAATCCGAACCTTGTTAACCGCAAGGGGCGCAAAGGTGGACACAAGGAACGCAGAGAGTATTTTCAAAGCGGCAGCGTTCATTTCCCGCCGCTATTCTTTTTGAGACGTCTCTTAATTCAATCCATCAAGGACTTAAAACGATAGAGCAAACGTTTGCTCCGCCGATGAAGAAGACGTTGTACTTCTGCAGCATGGGCATCTCTTTCGGCTTTCAACGTCTTTATCTCGGCAATATCGGCATTCCTTGCTGATGCCTGATGCTCCATTGCAAAAGTACATTCATTACATGGATAAAGTTCAATGTTGTTTTTTCCCAAAATTTCTCTCAATTTGAGACGACTTTTTTCTCCATTAAAAATTTCCAACACTGAGGCTTTATTAACATTCCCTAATATAAAATCACTATGTTCAGGAACATCTGAACGAAGATTACAGCAAGGCATGACATTACCATTGTAATCGATGTAAATATCGGTAAACGGCACAAAGCAAGGTGCATGACGTATTTCTCGTCTTATGTTTAATACTCCCCCTCTACTGCAACCATTGAGTCTAAAATCTCTCGCATACATGTACAATTTCATGTCTTGGTAATTAAATGAAACTTGATACCATTGGTTTACATTATTCTTATGTGGATGAGAAGATTCCTCATAACTCAAATCCAATTTTTTTGCTGTTTTTGCAACTGTGCCTTTTATTTTTTCAATATCGAAAGTTTCCTCTTCGTTTAGATAACATTGAATAGCCAACACCTCGGTTGCACGACAAACTTGTGCAACTCCGTTCGCTTGACAGACTCAAACTCCCAACCATTTTCCTTACAAACATGCTCCCGCATCGGTTGACCAGAATAACCATCATCCGCCAATACTTTTATCAAACGCGGTAAGCCTTTTCCCGCCGCCTTCGCCAGCACCCTCTTGCCTCCCTCACGCTCCTGAATGTTCGCCGCATGCACCACAAATACAAATCAGCAAGCCCAACACATCAAGCATAAAGTGTCGCTTGACCCCATTGATTTTTTTTCCTGCATCGAAGCCGCGCTGACCGCTGGTGCGTGTGGCTTTGACTGATTGGCTATCTATGATTGCCAACGTGGGTTCCGCGTTGCGTTTCTCCTGCACACGAACTTTCTTGCGGAGAACATCGTTGATGGACTCGAACTGATTGGTACGTTTGAAGTAATGAAAATATCGCCGCACCGTACCTTCTGGAGGAAAGTCATGGGGGAGCAATCTCCATTGGCAGCCGGTGCGTAGGCGGTAGAGTATGGCGTTGATGACTTCACGCAAGTTGGTGGTTTTGGGGGCTCCGCCGTCGGGAAGTTGGAGCAGGGGTTCCAGCAGTTCCCAGCAGTTCCCATTGGGCATCGGTCAGATCGGTCAAGTAAGGTTTTCGGCTTACAGTTTGTTTCATAGGCGAAGACTACCGATTGGGCGAAAATCGTGCAAGAGCAATTTGCCTATGTCCCCTAAATTGCGACGCTCCCTCTTGCAAAAACTGTTGTTAACAAAAGCCGGAATGAAACGAAGTGGAATGACGGAAAAGGGCACACATTATTCTCCGGCGGAAGTCAACAACGATCAGACTCACTTTGCAAAGTACCAAACGAAGTGGTAAAAAACCGGAGCGGCAAAGCAGAGGGAGTCGATTCGGTCTAAAAAACTGGTGTGTCCCGGTATCAAGGCACCATAACTTCCCACTCCCCTATCCCGCTTGATGGCAGACATGGTCATGCTTCCGAGAAAACCCATTAAGGAAACAAGCATCGCTGCAAGACCCGCTTGCCACATTTGCGGGAAAGGGGTGAAATACCACAACACCGCCCCCAGCAGAGCAGTGGACATCATGCTGCCGAGCACTCCTTCCCAAGTCCGGGTGGAATTGATTTGCCCCGCCACGACGTACCGCCGGGAAGCACGCGACCAAAGGTACTGGAAAACATCGCTCAGTTGAACAATCAGGATAAAAAAGAAGAGCAGTTGGAAATGCTTGCCGCTCATGAGCGGGAAAAAACGGAGCAGTTGCGGAGCCAGGGAATCGGACTCGTCGCCCCATGCCACAGCCGGCGGATGTTCCGCCGGTTCATCCGTCCCGTTGAGGGTGGCGATGACCATGTCTTGCAAATTATCCTGCAAATTACGGTTTAATACCGTCGTTGCCGGCGGCGGTTCTGTTACCGGCTGTCCATTGGGCAAGTCTAAGGTGAGCAGTGCCGGTGCGTAACTCAAGGAATAGACACACACGATCAGTCCCAGTTGAAGTTTTGCCGTGCGTTCCAAAAAACGTTTCGGATCGCCGGAGATCGCCATCATACCGGGCAACACCAAAAAGACGTAGCCCGGCAACAGCATCGAAAAAACCTGATATGGAGTGAAACCCGTTACCTGAAGGAACCATTCGGGATTGATTCCTACAAGAACGAACTGTAACGGTGTAAAAACAAGGTAAATAAAGAAAAGCGTTTGGTGATCGGCGGGACTCTTAGGAGTGAGCGTAATATATTCCCGAAGAATCGCCACCGACAGAAAAAAGAAAAAAATAATTGTCGCCAGCAGCCCTATAAAAAACACACAGGCTAACAGTCCAAAGAGAATCCACCAGATACGGATTCTCGGTCGGAACGTTTCAATGATTGCCGGATCAACCCCATAATCGGTGTATTTCAAGAGGGAGCGCAACCCCACCGTTGCCGCCGTGAGGAGGAAAAAAACGCCGCAGAAAAGACATACGGTTGGAGTATCCACGTTTGCCCATTTTACCAAATTTCGTGTACCTGTGGCGTAGGGGGCAAGGAGTCCACGCAGTCCGTCGACACGTTGTCAGTTTGGGCAAAATGGGTAGATGCCGACCTCCGGGCGGCAGGTTGGCGATAGCCGACAGCAGAGTACGGAGTACCGCGCCAACCGCCCGAAGGCCGGTTGCCTACCTTTTGCGGAAACGTGTCGATGGACTGGACTCCAAAGAGGAATGAAAGCGATTCTGGGCGGCAAAGTCAGACCCATACCTCCTGCCAAACTTACGGCGATGTACTCTGACAATGGAAGACAATCCCATCATTGGAGGCGGCGGGAATTGAACCCGCGTCCCGATACTGCTCCGAATAAGCGTCTACGTGTGTATCCGATTCTTTGAAGTTTAGTCCCCTTGAGCCCTTGTCGGCGATGGTCTGTCGGGAACGATTCGACTACTTATTTAATTTCCGCCGTAATCGACTTGGGCGGAAACGATCCGAATGGTCGTCCGAACGTCAAACTGCTTCGGCGACAGTTTGGGTTCGGGGCTGCGGTTTATTAGGCAGCCAATGCCAGTTTAGGTTCGGCATTTGAATTTAGGTAGTCGGCTTTTAACGTTGCCTGCTGACCAACAACGACACGCAACTTATTGTTCACTAGCCCGGTCGAACCCAGTTCGCCCCCTTTTAGCCAATGCCTCTAGTTAACGGCGGTAGTCTACCCCAAAACACTGTTTTGTCAAGGGATGGACATGTTGACAGAGTCCGGCTTTGGAGAGTGTGCGATACCATAAATGCCATGAAATTGTACCTTTGTGAACTTTGCGGTTAAATTCTCTTTTTTTAACCGCAAAGACGCAAGGTTGTCGCAAAGAACGCAAAGGATAATTTCATGCTGTTTCAAGTGTTACTGCCTATCCGTCCTACGTCCGGTCGAACATCTTGTCGATTTCTTCCCGTGTGAAAACGAGTGTCGAAGGGCGACCATGCGGGCAGTGGTGGGAGTGAATTTCCGCTTCTGCACGTTGAATCAAATGCTCTATCGCGCCCGATGACAGCCGCTCTCCTGCCTTCACCGCTGCTTTGCACGCCATGCTGTGCAACAGTTCGTCCAGTAATTCTACCCGCCCCAGTTTTTTTCCGAGTTCTAAAAATGGCTCCACTAATGAAGATAAAACCTCTTCCGGCAGCGTTTTCGACAGCACTGCCGGAAATGCCGATATGAGTATGGTATTGCCGCCGAAGGGTTCAACGTGCAAGCCGAGTGTCTTGAAGAATTCAGTATTTTCCTGCACGCAGGAAAATTCATTCGGTGAAAGGTCAACCGGTATCGGCACCAAAAGCCGTTGCGACTCCAACTGTCCTCCCCCTGATTCCGGCAGCATTTGTTCTCTTAACTGCTCGTATAGAATGCGTTCATGCAACGCATGTTGATCAATGAATACAATGCTGTCCGGCGTTTCCATGACAAGATAGCGGTCAAGCATTTGGACGACAAGGTGCCCTTCGGGGGTGCGGGAATAGACGAGTGAGGAGACGGCAGACGGCTGGGAGCAGACGGCAGATGGCAGACGGCAGACGGCAGATGGCAGACGGCAGACGGCAGATGGCAGACGGCAGACGGCAGCAGAGTCGGCTGCGCCGCAGCCGGTTTCTTTCTGCTGCCATCTGCTGTCCGCTCTCTGTTGTCTGCCGTCTCCTCCCTTGTCCGAGGAGTGATAAACCGTCCGTTGTGAATAATCGACTCTCGGCGGCACCCCAGCCGCCGACTCTCTGCTGCCGTCTGCCGTCTGCCGTCTGCCGTCTCCCTCCAGTTTGCCGTCTGTCTCCGTTGTCTGAATTTGCACAATCCAATCCTGAACCGTCCGTCGCTTCTTTTCGGCGGCGGCAGGATCAAGTGCATGCTGCGGCTCCTCGTGCGGATAGGCGGGTGGATATTCGGCGGCATCGCCGCTGCCTCTCTGCTGCTGTCTGCTGTCTGCCGTCTGCCGTCTCTCCCAACCGTCTGCCGTCTGCGGTCTCACATCCGGTGAAGTGTGGACTTTACTGCGCAAATCCGACCGCAAAAACTTTTCCCGGATGGCACCCAAAAAGCCGGTATAGACCCGGTTTGAATCGAGGAACCGCACCTCCATTTTAGTCGGATGCACATTAACATCGAACGTATCCGGCGGAAGTTCAATCTGCAAAAACGCCAGCGGAAAACGTCCCGACACCAAAAGCCCCCGATAGGCTTCATTCAATGCATGCTGCAACGCCCTGTCCCGAATGGAGCGGCGATTGAGAAAAAAGTATTGCATCCGATTGTTCGGTCGATGCTGATTCGGATGCGAAACATAGCCCGACACACGGACAACGGCACTCGCCGGACTCTCAACAGCAATCATTTCCCGTGTCATATCCTCGCCAAACAGTTGCCGGATTCGTGTTAAGGGTTCCTCCGTCGGCGGAAGTTCGTGAATGATTTTGCCATTATGTTTGAGCGTAAAATGAATGTGCGGCTGCGGAAGTACCAGCCGGGTAAAGGTTTCGGAAACATGTCCGAATTCAGTGGGCACGGACTTCAAATACCGGCGGCGCACCGGCGTATTAAAAAAGAGGTTACGGACCTCCATCTGCGTACCGGCGGGCATCCCGCAGGAAGCAAGGACGGAACGTTCGCCGCCGTTGCTTTGGATGGTGGCTCCTTCATTATTATCCGCAGTTCGGCTCTTGAGGGTCAATTGACTGATTTCGGCAACGGACGCAAGTGCCTCGCCGCGAAAGCCGAAGGAGAGGATGTGAAAGAGGTCATCCGCATCAGTCAATTTACTGGTCGCGTGCGGTGAAAGGGCGAGTTCGAGTTGGTCGGGTTCGATCCCGCATCCGTTGTCCACAATGTGAATGAGATCGCTGCCGCCATTTTCCAGAGCGACATCGATTCGAGTTGCCCCCGCGTCGATAGAATTTTCGACGAGTTCTTTCACAACACTTGCCGGTCGCTCAATGACCTCACCGGCAGCGATTTTGTTGATCATAGATTGTGAAAGGGAGCGGATTGTCGGCATGGACAAAGAGTGAGTTGAAAATGCCATTTGTCTCTTGATTCTATAATAAAATCAGCAAAATAACAGGAGGCGTAATCGTAGTGCATTCTGCCTTAAATGGCCATTCTGCCTTAAATGGCATTGATGATTTGTTTTCCAATTTTTCCCCGCACAAAGAGCACAAAGAATCTCGAATACCCATAAATCCCTTTGTGTCCTTCGTGCCTTTATGCGAAATATAATCTAATGGGAATCTCTAAAAATAGATTCTTTGCGTCCTTTACACAGTCTTTGTGCCTCTTGCGGTTAAAATAGTTCGGATTGAATCGCAAAGTGCGCAAAGGAATGCACAAGGGGCACAAAGGGGCAATTTTCATTCTTGCTTTTTACAGGCACAATCATTACAATAAAGGCATCCACTTTATTTACTGCAACTGTCTTTCAGTGCCGTGCGTTTAACTCTCAACCAAGAACTGCGTCAGGAACAGCGTCAGGAACTACGGCTGACACCGCAGATGATCCAGTCGATGGAGTTTTTGCAACTTCCGCAACTCCAACTCGAACAGAGGATCCATCAGGAACTCGAAAAGAATCCCGCGCTGGAATTACGGGAGCCGGACGATAACGAGAGAGGGAGTTCTTCTGATGCTGATGAAAGAGACGCAGATGATGAAGCAAATTATGCGGTTGAGGAGAGTGCGGAAGAGAGTCCCCCTATTTACGAACACGAGCCGGAAATACAGTTTGAAAACGCTGGCACCAAAGAGGAATTTTCCATCGCCGATGAGTTTGCCCAGAACTATTCCGACACAATTGATGAGGCTCCTGTCCGGTCACAGAATTGGCTGGAAGAGCAAGCAGCCCGCCGGGCGGACGCTTTTGCCAATATCGCGGGTCCGGGCGAAACGCTGCAGCAGCATTTGGAAGCGCAACTCGATTGGTTCGAGATTTCCGAGCCGGTACGGGAAATGGCGAAGCGGATTATCCATTGTCTGGAACCAAGCGGCTATTTTGCTGATTCACTCGAAAACTTTCTTGGTGAAGAGCACACCAGCGAAGAACGGGTACTGGCGGAAGAAGCACTGGCACTGGTCAAACGCCTCGAACCGGCAGGAGTCGGCAGCAAAGACCTTCGGGAATGTTTGTTGATTCAGGTCAATCCCGGTTCGGAATATGCCGGAGTTTTGCGGGTGTTGATTACATCCTGTCTGGAAGATATTGCCGCAAACCGCCTTCCCGCGATTGCGAAACGCCTCAATTTTCCGCTGGACACCATTCAGGGAGCCGTTGCGGAATTGCGGCAGTTCCATCCGCGTCCCGGAGCCGGTTTTGATACCCGCAAGGCGGCAGTGGTGATTCCTGAAATTTATATTGAAAAAAATGAATCGGGCAGATATGTGGTACGGTTGGAAGAAAAACACATTCCGCAACTCCGTGTCAGCAAACTGTGCCAAGATATGCTGAAACAACCCAGTCTCTCCAAAGATTCAAAACAGCAGATTCGGCACAGTATCGGTTCGGCACGCTGGATTATCGAGGCGGTCGCACAACGGCGGGAGACGCTTCTGAAAGTATCCCAAGCAGTCGTAGATCATCAGACCGATTTTTTTGAAAAGGGGCAGCAGGCATTAAAACCGCTAAAAATGCAGCAGATTGCCGATAGAGTAAGGATGCACGTCACAACAGTTTCTAGGGCGTGTGATGAAAAATGGGTTTCCTCGCCGCGCGGAATTTTTCCGCTCCGCCGTCTCTTCGTCGGCGGATTGACAACGGCAGACGGCGGGGAAGATGTCGCCAACGACGCTGTCCGGTCAAAAATACAGGAGATCGTTGACAAAGAAAACAAAAAAGCACCGCTCAGCGATGACGCAATCGTCCAGATGTTGAAATCCGAGGGCATTCAAGTCGCCCGGCGGACAATCGCCAAATACCGCGACTTGCTGGGCATCCCCAGCAGCCGGGGCAGGCGGCAGTGGGAGACGTAGATTCTTTGTATTGGAGTTGTTCGGAAACTGCCCTAATTGTCATTCCGGCGCACGCCGGAATCCATAAAAACAGGGGGCACGTCTTTCGACTGGATTCCGGCTTACGCCGGAATGACAGTTTCCGAACAGGTCTGACACAATTTTCGTGCCGTTTCAAGCGTTACGGTTATCCGCCTGAATATCCTCCTGCGTCCATATCCATATCCATCATGAATATCGGGAACAGCAGTGCCACAATGATATAGAACATCGCCGCCCCTATCAGCAGCAACATTGCCGGTTCGAGAATCCGAACAAGCATATCTAATTTCCGGGAGTTTTGCCGCTCTATCGAATCGGCAGTATTGACCAGCACGGTCTCCAAAGTGTTGGATTCTTCAGCAATACTGATCATTGCCATCACTTGTTGCGGAATAATGCCCGCCTCTGCAAGCGGTTTGGCAAGCGGTTCGCCGCTCGAAACACTCTCCGCCGAACGCCGCACTGCGTCGGCGATCAGTGAATTGCCCGTCGATTGACTGCTGATTTCCAGCGATTTCAAAATCGGCACCCCATTGGCGAGGAGCGTTCCAAACACCCGGCAGAATCGGGCAACCGCCCCTTCCAGAATGATTTGCCCGATCAAAGGCAGGGACATTTTAAGGCGGTCCCAAAGCCGGGTCCCCCACGCCGTAGAGAGTTGCCCTTGTCCCCAAATAAACAAAAACGCCGTAACACCGATGATGTACCAACCGTAAGAGACCATCACTTCCCGCATCCAAAACAGTGATACGGTAACAAACGGAACGGCTTGCCCCTGCGATTCCATGAGGTCAAAAATATCTTGGAACAGCGGCACCATAAAAATCATCATCGCAATCACCGCCAGCGATCCCAACACAAAAATCACTATCGGATAGATCATCGCACCGATCACTTTTCCTTTAAGTTCGGCTTGTTGTTCCAGAAAACCGCCGACGCGGCGCAGGGAGTCTTCGAGAAACGCCCCTTCGGCACCGGCACGAATCACACTCACGGTCAGTTCGTTAAAAACGTCCGAGTGAGTGGAAAAAGCGTTGTCCACCGATTCCCCCTCGGAGACACGGTCGTGAATGTTTTTGATGACTGTTTTCAGGCGGGGATTGGGCGTTTGCTTTTCGAGAACATGGAAAGCGTGAAGTACCGGCACACCATTGTCCAGCAGGTCGGCAAGTTGCAGCAACAGGGCGGCGATCTGCGTATCAGAAACCGGGCGTTTGAACAGTTCGATCCTGATCTCTCCTTTTTTACTGTCTTCGACGGTCAGGGGAAACAATTTAAGACGGTGAATCGCTTCCAGAGCCTCCCGCTTACTATTCGCAGTAATCCGACCGGTCGTTTCGGTACCTAGTTCGTTTTTTGCAGTATAGTTGTAGTGGGGCATGTCGGTAAAGCATCCGCGAGTCGCCCGTCTATTATACCACGCAATAGCGGCATGAAAACGTTCCTTGCGGTAATTTTTTTACCGCAAAGACGCAAGGAAACGCAAGGGACGCAAGGTATCATTTCATGCCATTTTGCCGTTCACGCTACAATCTTTGTCCTTTTGTGTGAGACCCTTTTGTGGTAGAATGGACAAATCATGTCATTGGAACTGACCCATCCGAAATATCTGTTCGCTCTGCTCCTTGCAATCTTCTTGCTCTGGGGATTTCGTTATTCGCTCATCGACTTCTCAAAAGTCCAGCGTTGGGTTTCCCTTTGCTTGCGTTTTGTTATTTTAGCCCTGCTCGTTCTTGCCCTTGCCGGGCTGACATTGATGTCCCCCACTCACGAAAAAATGGTTGTCTTCTTGCTCGACCAGAGCCGAAGCATTGACGACTCGGCAACGGAAAAAGCAAACGAATTTCTCCATGCCGCGCAAAGCATTGCGGGGAACACGCCGCTTTTTGTGGTGCCGTTTGCGAGTTCGGCGCAAATGCCCCGGTTGGTCGAAGATTTAGGTAGGCAACTGACCGCCGTGGCGGTTGCGTCGGCGATAGCCGACAGGGACGACCAGATGTTCTCGGAAGTCAGTCGGCAATCGCCGACGCTGCCGCCCGGCGGTCGGCAACCTACCTTTGCTGACTGGAAACCCGGCGATCCTGAACAAGCGATTGAACAAGCACCGATACAGGACGACGCGGAAAAACATTGGCGTGACGGCACGAACATTGCCGCCGCGTTGGAACCTGCTCTGGCATTGATTCCGCCGCGCTACGTTCCCCATCTGGTTATCTTGAGCGACGGCAATGAAACCGCCGGCGATGTGTTGAGTGCAGCCATCCGAGGCGGAGTCGCGATTTCTACCGTGCCGTTGCCCGCCTCGACCGAGCCGGAAGTGCAGATGGCGGAAATCCGAATCCCTCCGCAAGTCCGCCAGGGGGAACCCTTTAATCTCGACATTGTCGTGCAAAGTAATGTCGAGACCGAAGGAGTTATCACTCTGTACAGCGGTCCCTTCAAAGTTGCCGAAGAAAAGCACCCGCTCAAAGTCGGCGAAAATGTTTTCCGTTTCAAACAGACGGTCAAAGACCGGCGGCAACAGGAATTTTCCGCAGTGGTCGTTGCTCTTGAAGATACGATACTCGACAACAACTCGGCTTCCGGGCTTCTCTTTGCCGGGGGAAAACCGCGTGTGTTGATGATCGAAAGCGATCCGAGAACCGCCCGCGATTTGGTTTCCGCTCTTCGGGAACAGGACATCGAAGCGGAAGTCCGACCGCCGGAAGGGATGCCCCGAACGCTCGACGAACTCGATCAGTTTGAAGCCGTTATTCTGTCGAATGTTCCCGCCACTTCGCTGACGATGCACCAGATGGACTTGGTGCGGACCTATTTGAGTGAACTCGGCGGCGGATTTCTCATGCTCGGCGGCGAGCAGTCCTTCGGGCTGGGCGGATATTACAAAACGCCGATTGAAGATGTGTTGCCGGTGCGCAGCGATTTTGAAAAGGAACGGGAACATCCCTCTTTGGCACTCTGTCTTGTCATCGACCGGAGCGGTTCGATGAGCGGGCAGCGAATGGAAATGGCAAAAGACGCGGCGAAAAGTGCCGTCGAATTGCTTTCTCCCAGCGATTTTGCTTCCGTGATTGCTTTCGATAGTGCCAGTTACGTTGTCGTCCCAATGCAGAGTGCCGCGTCGAAGGGAATCATCAACTCGGCGATTTCAACTATCGAAGCGGCAGGCGGTACAAATATCTATCCGGGATTGGTCGATGCTCACGATCAACTCCGCCGCGTTTCGGCGAAACTGAAACATGTTATTCTGCTGACGGACGGTTACAGTCAAGATGGTGATTACGACGGAATCATGCGGCAGATGGTGAACGAGCAGATTACAGTTTCGACGGTCGGTGTCGGCGAAGCGGACAATGAGTTGCTCAAAAGACTTGCCGAAATGGGCAAAGGTCGGCACTATACTTGCGATGACCCGCAAGCGATTCCGCAGATTTTTGCCAAAGAAACGATGGAGGCGAGTAAGTCGGCGATTCATGAAATGCCGTTCGTGCCGATTCTCATCACGCCGACGGAAGTGCTTGCGGACATTGACGTTGAGTCGGCACCGCCGCTGCTGGGTTTTGTGGTAACACGTCCGAAACCGACGTGTCAATTCATTTTGGCGACGGAGACTGGCGAACCGCTGCTGGTTTGGTGGCGTTACGGTTTGGGCATGTCCGTGGCGTTTAGCAGTGATGCCAAAAGCCGATGGGGAGCGGAGTGGTTAACTTGGACGGGCTACTCGAAATTTTGGGCGCAGGTGATTCGGCAGGCAATGCGGAAGCCGGAGCAGCGCGGAGCGATGGTCGAGTTGACGCAGCGTGCCGATGGAGTGCATTTAATCTTGGACGTTGCCGACGATGCGGGTCGGTACATTAACGAGGCGGCGGGACGTATTACGGTGATTCGTCCTGATTTGAGCAGGGCGGAGATTAACTTAAATCCAACAGCACCAGGACGTTACGAGGCGGCAGTGACGATGGACAAGCGGGGGGGGTATCATATTCATGCATCGTTGGGAGTGGGCGAAGTCAGTATCTTGAATCAATCGCGCGGAGTGATGGTCGGTTATCCTGAAGAACTTCGGTTGCGTCCGGTGAATGAGGAGTTATTGCAGCGTCTTGCCGAGTCGACGGGAGGATTGTATGATCCGTCTCCGATAGACTTGTTTGCGGAGGATGCTTTCCGCAGTGCTTATCGTGCGATACCGTTGCGTCCCTATTTGTTTGCGATGGCGGCGGGGTTGTTTGTCTTTGATGTGTTGCTGCGGCGGGTTGATTTTAGCCGGCGGCGCGGAACGAAAAGAATTTAACCGCAAAGGGCGCAAAGAAGCGCAAAGTTCGCAAGGTACAATTTCATGCCATATAACAGCATCTTCCATGCTTGACGGGGTTTTACCGCATCAAACTCATTCCAAAGGAGAAGACCTGTTTTTCGTCCCAGCGTCCTGAACTTAATGGGAACGCAAAGTCCAGGGCAATCGGTGCAGGTCCCATCATCGGAATGGTGAGCCGTAGTCCAAAGCCTATGGCGACGCGGTAGTTTTCTTCCCACTTCGTGATGGAACGTTCAATCGTTCCGGTGTCGATAAAGACGGAACCGCGAATCATATCGTCCGCCGTCAAGGGGAAGATCAATTCTGCCGAGTTGTAGAACTCCATGTTGCCGCCGAGCACGTTACCCTGTGTATCTCGTGGAGAGACCCCCCGGAACTCGAAGCCCCGAAGATTTGTAAAACCTCCGCCGAAGTAGCGTTCAAAAATCGGAGTGCCTCCTTCGGTTACCGCTAAACTGCTCCGCAAACCAAGAACCCAGCGACCACTCCGGTCAGGACGTTCACGAAGCATAAAATACTTGCGGACATCAATGTTGCCCCGGAGAAACTGGTAATCCCCCAGTATCTGTTCCACCCCCGCCGAAATCAAGTGTCCTTCTGTCGGCATGTGTTCGCTGTCCCGTGTATTGTAGATGGCTGCCAGCCCGATGTTGTACATCGGATGTCTGCCGACCTCTTTATTATTGATCATTGCCGGTATTATCGCGCGGTAAATGTTGACCTCCTGTCCGCCGAGCGTCAACCGTGTCGAAATGTCCGGTGTCCACAGTTTGCCGAATGACACGGAACCGCCGACGCGGTCTTCGTTCCATTCGTCATAATAACGTTGATAATAGAAACCGTTGACCCCGAATGAATAGTCGAGGTCAAACCAATAGGGAGTTTCCCAACTGGCACTGTACCGCTGCACTTGTGTTCCCGGTACGGCTTCGATGCGGAACCGTTGCCCTCTGCCGCGAAAAGCGTTCCGCCAGTCCGAGAGCCGAAAACCTTTGGGATAGTTTAAGATGTCAAAGTTTTGCTCTTCAAAAATGAACCGCCCCATTAATCCGGCATCGGAACTGACCGCAAGACTTGCCATCAGGGTTCCTGTTCGTGTCTCTTGCAAAATCCATTTTCCGCCTACTCCGTAAATGTACGGCGACACACCGGGCGGAACATTGGGGTCAAACCGCACGCCGGACGGCACGGGAACCTGTGCCGGTGCATGTAATGAATCGTAGGGATTTCCTCTCAAAATACTCGCGGTGTCCGCACCGGTCTGAAACTGCACCGGAGTCATGCCGAGTGCCGCCGCCGTATTGGGTGCCTGCAATGGGGCGGTTGACGGTGCAACGCTTCCCCAATTCGGTTGCGGCGGTACGTGGGTATGGGGAAACTCCGGTACTGAGTAGGATTGCAGTGCCGGAACGGCGGGCGGTGTGAAAGTGCTGGCAGGTACTTGTCCCCGATAGATGCTGTTTGCGGCATGCGGCGGCGGCACCGCTTGCGGAGACGGTGCTGTTTGCGGTGCTGTGGGAACGTGTGTATGCCTTTTCGGTGTCAGTTGAATCACCGGTTGCGACAGCGGCAGGAAGTTGGGATTAAACGAGACCGGCGGCTCCGGTGCTTGTCCGCGAATTTGCGGATCGCCCGACGCTATCTGTGCTTCCCTTTCCCGTTGCTCCGCATCTCTTTGAAGGCGGGCTTCCATTTCCAGTGCCTCCTGCGGAAGTTCAAAATCGAATTCAGGGATATTCCCCTGCATGGGGTTGGTGTTAAAGAGTGCCGATGCCATTAAACGCCGCCGCGAATCATTGATTTCGCTGGTGCGCAAAATATCACCTGGTCGGAGCGAGATACGATTCAGTGCCGGATGCCATTTTGTGTAAGACTCTGCACCTTCACTCCCTCTGATTTCGATGGTCAATGTTTCGAGATAACAACGCGGTCCTTCTCTGATATTCACGACCAAATCCACAAAATCCTGGTCAACCCGCGGATCGGGCATCGGCATGGCAAAGACATATCCTTGATCGCCGTACTTCTCCTTGATCGTCTGCATATCGATTTCCAGGGAGTCTTGATTGTAAAATTGATTATTGCCGCGTGCCAACCTCATAACGGAACGCAGTTCTTCGTCCGTGAATACGTGATTGCCGACAAACCGGATATCGCGGATTCTACACTGGGGACCTTCATCAATGATAAACTTAACCTTCACCCATGCCCGGTTCTGTCCGATACCGGAATATCCTCTGGTTTCCTCAAAAATCCGGTCCACCTTCGCATAGAAAAAACCGAGTTTTCGGTAATAATTAATGAGTGTCTCCACATCTTCGTCCAGTTTTTTTCGGGTAAATTCACTGTTAATCCAGAAGACAACGCCCGGCTTTGACTGTATCAATGTCCGCAAGCGTGCGCCGGTGGCAATCTGGTTGCCCTGGAACTCCACGCTGAGTATCCGCTGCGGCAGTCCTTCGCTAATGTTGAAAACAACCCCCCGGTCGCCCGGTTCGTCGCCGCGCAACACGTCGATATGCACCTGATGAAAACCGGTCTCCCGGTAAAACTGCGACATCCGCTCTTTTGCCTGATGGATGGCAATCGGGTCGAGCGCATCTCCTTCCTTGATATTTGCTTCTTCGAGGAGAGTTTTGCGTGTATGTTTTTTATTACCGACCACCCGGATATAGTGGATAAGTTGCCGCTCAATACAAGTGATCG
>Ga0099364_10003816_pt1 | contig 23141 bp, 18 predicted proteins | sample TergutTh196P3_FD_73070 | JGI IMG/M metagenome (GOLD analysis project Ga0099364, IMG submission 73070) | Microcerotermes parvus P3 segment gut microbial communities from Pointe-Noire, Republic of the Congo - Th196 P3 | ecosystem: Host-associated > Arthropoda: Insects > Digestive system > Gut ...
CTATCCAATAAGCGTACTGTTTTGCGGCTGCATATGGTGAATAAGGATAAAACGGGGTGGACTCGCTCTGCGGCACTTCCTGAACCTTGCCATATAATTCCGATGTAGACGCCTGATAGATTCTGCATTTCTTATCCATCTGCAATAGTCGAACGGCTTCAAATATGCGCAATGCGCCAATCCCATCGGCATTTGCGGTAAATTCCGGCACGTCAAACGAAACATGCACGTGCGACTGCGCCGCAAGATTATATATCTCGTCAGGCTTAACTGAATCAATTATCCTAATCAGGCTCAGGCTGTCCGTCATGTCGCCATAGCATAAACTGAAATCAGGATTGCTGCGCAAATGCTCGATGCGCTCCTTTTTTTCTGTGCTTGTGCGCCGAGCAATACCGTATACGGCATAGCTTTTGTCCAACAGCAATTCGGCAAGATAGCTCCCATCCTGCCCCGTGACTCCGGTTACAAGAGCAATTTTTCGCATAAGTGGCTCCCCCTTTTTCACGTCAATCATCTAAACGAGTCGTTCATCGTCATCATTATATTTCCATTTTCATAATCGTCTTAAAGTCATTTAGGCTGCTCTGTTCAAATGCGTACGCTATGTCTTTTTCCTCCTTGACCTCGACTATTTCGGAAATGAGCGTCGTGAGGTATTTCTTGCAGGCATCGCTATCTTGTATCAGGGACACAGCTTTTCTCATGTCCTCAGCATTGCTTCTGTTATTGCCGATCAACCTAAAACCCTTTTCAAGCACAGTCCGGGTATTTATAGGAACCGCTTCTTCGCTGACTCCTAACAAACTGACGCACCCTTGCGGCTTGGTTGTCTCAAAAATCTGTTTAATCGCGGCTTCGCAAGAGCTTCCTCCAACGCACTCGAAAGCATGATTTACCGAAATGCCGCGGGGGATCTCGTCAAAAGTGCATGTCTGATCCGCAAAGGAAAACCTCTGGAGCTTACGCAGGGTTTTTCCAAACACTATTATCTCAACACCCGGATATAGGCACCTCAGCGCCAAGCTAGTAATGTAGCCCATGTTGCCGTCGCCCCATACGCCTATAGTTCCGGCATCTGTTACGCGGGTTGACTCAAATGCTTCCAACGCATTGATCGCGACGCTGAGCAATTCGCTGAAAACATAAATCGGCAAATATTCCCCCGGAACCGGTATTATCCTGCTGTGCGGCAGGGCGACAAAGTCGCTGATGAACCCGTCGACGCCACTTGACACATATGGATTCGCCGGGTCATAGTTGCTTTTTATGCCATCGGTGTGAGCTATTTCGATAAGGGGCACAAGAACCGCTTTAGACCCCTTGCTTAATATGCCTCTGCTATCATGAATGACGGTTGCCGTGGCCTCATGAATGAGAGCCATAGGCAGCTTCTCATTTAGTATCTCTCGTTTGCGTTTCCCAAAATAATAGCGTTGGTCCGCAGCGCATATTGAGAGATAGTCAGGCGTCGCCAAAACTGCGCCGTCTTCAAATTCGACCTCGCGCAGCACCATTTCTATGCGTTTCGTGTCCACCAATCTGAAAACGCGGCCAATCATTTCGTCCTCTCCTTCAGAAGCGCTTCGGCAACTTCCAAATCATACGGGTTGATAATCTTCATGTTGGAATACTCGCCGGGGACAAGATGCATTTCATATCCTTGCTGCACAAAAAGCCTTGCGATTTCCGTCTCCGTTTCCAGCGCGATCCCTTGATCCAAAATCTTTTGGAAAACCGTTTTCAGCAGATTGAGATTGAATGCTATGGGGGTTTGCTGTGCAAGCATCGCATTCTTCGGCGGAACCTCCGCCAGAGTCCTGCCATCCTGCGTCATTATTATCGTGTCGTTAGTCGTCATCACCGTATTAGCCGCTCCATATTTTCGTGCGGCTTCGATATTTTCGTCTATCATCCTTTGCGTTATGAAAGGCCGCACGGCATCGTGAGCCAGCAAAATGTCGGCATCGTGAATTCCCCAAGACATGTCGATATGCTCAGTCAATAGTTTTATTGAAGCTGTTTTATTTGCCCCTCCGGCTATGACGGCCACGTCTTTGCCCATAGTATCCTGCTTTGATATCAGGTCTTCGGCATACCGCTTCCAAAACTCATGCACGACGACAATTATTTTTTCAACGAGCGGGCTGATATAAAACTGTTCCAGCGTGTGTATCACTATAGGCTTTTTGCCCAATTGCAGAAACGGTTTCGGCATATCTTGCCTATTCATGCGAATCCCTATCCCTGCGGCCAGAATTCCTGTGTAAACCATGTCTATCCCTCCTGCTTATCCCAAGAACATCTGTCTTGCTTTTGATGGAAAATCCAAATAATTATCTATGCACACAAACTCTATATCCGATTCGTATAGATCCCTGTCGTTCCCGCCAATGCCGTAGTCATCGCCAAAATATGCCGCGTCCTCCCTCTTCAATCCGGCGGCGCGCAAATAACTGTCGATCGCGTACAGTTTGCAATACGGGCGCGGCGCGATATCAAAAGAAGACGTCCCTCCGATAAAAACCGTGTAGTCGCTGAAGACCCCCTGAACCCTGCCATAGCAATGCCTTCGTTTAAGCCTATCCGGATCATACGCCAGCTTTTTATCAAGCTGCGCCTTTGTCCCCAGAATGGGAAATGTAATCAAGCCTGAAGCGTGGAATTCGATGGAATCGCCATCGTAATCATTGAACCCAAACTCATTGCGGATCATTCCCGCCCTGATAAGTATATCATCTTTATCGTTATATACGGTTTGGCTGTCAAGAATAACCTGCGCGCCGTCAATAACGGCGGAGGATTGCATGCCGTAGAAACCTATGATATCAATGGGAAAACCTCCCATTTGCTTGTATACCCGCTCACAACCGCCCGCGCAGACCATGAGCAGCCGAAACTTATGCGACAATTCCTCCAAAACATCGCGGCATTCCCGTTCCAGAGGGCTTTTATGCTGAGTGAGCGTGCCGTCTAAATCCATCGCAATCAGTTTTATATCATGACCTCTCACAGGCAAGCATCTCCGTAATATAGCCTCATTATCTGTTCCGCATGGTGTAAGTCTTCTTTGTAAGTTATCTTCATATTGTGCCTGAAGTCGAAATACTTCATCACTTTCCTATCGGCGGGCAATTGCTGGACCGTTGCCGTGATCGGCGAATCTGCGGAAAAATGGCGATGGAGCATCTCAAACCTGAACGCCTCCGGCGCTTGAACTAAGTAATATTCATCCCTATTCGTAACTGCCTCACCCTCACGGCCCAGACTATCGGTAATGCGCTGTGCGGTGATAACGGCGTCATATTCGTCAAGATAACGAAAATAATCGTCGACAATTCCCGCAGTCAAAAAAGGGCGCGCCGCTTCATTGATTAGAACGTTTTCGCAATCGGGATAATTGTCGTTGATATGCTCCAATGCATTTCTCAACGATCCGTTTCGGCTATCGCCCCCTTCGATGCAAATCGCATCATAAGCCGCAGACAGCCTCTCGACAGACCCCTTGTCAGAGACGATCAGTATCAAATCGGTCAACGCCGATTTCTTCATGGCCTCAACGGAAAAAGAAATGACTTCCCTGCCCATGAGGGTGTGGTATTGCTTGGGCTCATCGCTCGCAAACCGTTCGCCTTTTCCTCCGGAAAGGATTATGGATATGTTCATGCTGCGCATACCTCAGTTCACATCAAGAGACAATGAATAAGTTATTGTATCCTTTTTGCTGTAGCAGGGAAAACACTTGCGCGGTATTCCCTTTGTCCATGCCCAGAATTATGCCGACATTTTCTCCCGGCGGCTCGATTTCAGCTAAGTAGCTCACATCATGGTCAAGAAGCATATTTTGCTTGCGCCTGCCATCTGTGACGACAAACCCTTTAAACCCCCTGCCGTGCGACAGCAAATTGTCGGCGCACCTGCCCGCGATATCGCCTGCGCCATATATATAGACCGTTTCATATTGTCGCGCGAACTCCAACATCTGACGATACTTAAACGAAGACATATGGCCATGAAAACTTGTTCCCTTTTTATCATTATACAACAATTCCATCATCTTTGCCAGAATGTATTCGCTGTTTGTGCCGTGCAAAGCAGCATAATCCTCGGACATGACTACCGCGCTGTAATACCCCGCCTTTTGAATAACATATGGCAATGCTTTCATTTGCGCGGAACTTAACCCTTTATGAAAATCATACCCTATTGCGTGGCCTAATGCCTTCGTTTTGCACCAAAACGCCGACTCGGACATGAACGGGCGCTTTAGCTTCGACATTCCTTTGCGAATCCCAAGCTCTTTTAAAAGCTCCTGACACTCCTCAAAATCGCTCCCCCAGTCACCGCCAAAACTGCTGAAATAATGCGCGTGCAACGGATGCGGCGGAGTCACCAAACCAAGCCTCGGATCCCGTTCGAACATGCTAATGACGTTCTCAACGTACTCCCTGCTCTTAATCGTGTTTTCAAGCACAGCATGTATTGCCGATTGAATAATCGGCAGCGCGGTGCCTTTTTCAAACTGCAACTCTCCGATGCAGCAGACGTAATCGAAGCTGCGAATGCTGCCCGGCAGCGGTTCTGCTTCGTCAGGAAAGCAAAACTGCACCGTCTCAAGATTGATTCTGCCCTTATATTTCAAGATTTCATCCTTAAAAACCGGGTCGGATACGTTTACAATAATAATTGCCGTTGCGTCGGATTTACGCTCCGGGAAGTTCAACGCGCAAGACGGCAAAACGCGGTCAAGGTGCATGGTGTAACGCAAATCATGAATGTCGTAGATTCTCAATATGTGATCCCATATCAAATCGACATCGTAATCGGTACGCTTGTCAATGTATTCCATCAATGCTGTATACCCCTCAGCATTTGTGCTTTTTAGAATGGTGCTGTTTTCCGTGGTAAAGGCTTTTCTTTTTATGATTGGATTCCCGCAATGCACCACGGTCTCATATGGCATTTCGTACACAAAAAGAATTTCATCAGGGCTGTTGCTTCTACTTGTGATTAGCGTTGAAAAGTCAATATGCGCTTCACCTAAATATCCCCTTTCATAGAAAAAGGAGTTCATTCTAAGTTCAAAATGGAATACAGCGTCGTAGAAATTGTTCAACACTGGCATTGTATCCCAAAAATCTCTGTAGTCGTTTGACTTCAGCAACCTACCTTTAAAGACAACAAAGTAGGAGTTAATATGCTTATCAAAACGCCTATATTCATCGAGGGAGAATTCGCATTGCTCAACTAATCCCCAATAATCGAGTTCCCGCGCATCCATTGCATCAAAGACTTCCTTAAACGGATAAAGCGGCCCGAAAAATGAATCGTTGAACAGGACAAGCTCGTCGAACTTATACACATTTTCCCAGCCAAAGAGATTGTATAAAACGTCCTTGATAGCTCCTGCGTCATATCCGATATTCTCGCGGACGAAAACATCATCTGTAAAACGCCTAAGTTTTGACAGGCCTTCTTCATTCACATTCCCGTTGCACACGATGACGAGATGCTCAAGGTTTTTGCACATATCTTCAAGCAAATAGGGAATATAGTCGTCGATTATCCCCTCCGAATCATATGTCACGAATATTCCCAGCCTTTTTGACTTTCCTGTCAATTCACACAACTCCCAGCCAATAAATTTTGACAAACATTTCAATCGATCAGTGCTAATGGTTTACTTTATTCCATCTCTATGTTATTAATAATATGGTAATCAAAGCGGCGCGTTACCAAACTATATGACATCAAGGAGATTGCCTTATCATGCTAAGTCGGGACGATAAAGAGTGCTTGGAAATATTTGAAGCCTGTTTTCATCAATACAGAAAACTGCCCATCGTTCTCTACGGCCTTGGTAAAACGACCAAGCTATTGCTCGACAATATACATGGCTACAACATTATCGGGCTTATGGACAGGGCCAATGTCCGCGACATTGTGTTCGGCCTTGACGTAATAACCGCCGACGATGCGGCTAATAAAGCGAAGATCATCATCATGGTGTCCACTCCCTACGCGCAACTGCAAATATGCCGCAGCATAGAACATCTCAGGGAAGCCGGCACACGCATCTTTGGCGTAGAAGGGAAAGAATGGTCCGATGAGCCGTCATCTGTTCAAGATGACCCCTATTGGGAAAAAGCGCTCATGCATGCGCAGGCGTCTATTGATAATAGCTACATTATATCTTTCGACATTTTTGACACTTTATTAATACGCAAATGCGCCTCCGACACGATTCTATTCACGCAATTATGCGACCGGGCGGAGTTTTTGTCAGCAAAACAGCGAAAATCTTTGAAGAATGCGCGAATCAAGGCACAATCGCAGCTTGAAAAAGAAAGGCTCGGCATTTATTCGATCGAGGAGATTTGGGATCACGTCGACGCTGAACTAAGCCTGTCAGCGGATGAGCGTGAAAAGCTCCGAAATCTGGAATTCTCTCTCGAACTGGAAAACGCTTTTCCGCGTCCTGACGTGGTCAGCTTGCTGTCATACGCGCAAAAAACGCAAAAACAAATAATCCTCGCATCCGATATGTATTGGCCTTCAAAAGAACTCCGAATGCTTTTAGATAAATGCGGCATTAACGGTTACGGCTCCTTACATGTTTCTTGCGAAGCAGGAGCGACAAAACGCGGCGGCTCAATGTGGGACGTCCTGAAAAAAGAATATGGCGGAAGCCGTATCATGCATATTGGCGACGACCCTTCATCCGATGGCAGCATCCCGGAGAATATCGGAATAGAACCCTTTTTGATAAAGTCGTCAAGGGAACTCTTTGAAATGTCCACGTTCAGGCACTTATCCCGGCATACGCAAACTGACGAGGATGCCATAATTATTGGCCTGATACAGGCCGAGCTATTCAACAACGCATTCAATTTAGGCGCGGACAGGGGCCGTCCCGAATTCAAAAGCGCGGAGAGCATCGGCTATGTTTGCTTTGGCCCTTTGCTGCTGGGATATACATGCTGGTTGATTGAACAAGCCGAAAAGGATGGAGTGACCGACCTTCTCTTTATCTCCCGCGACGGATATGTCATGCAAAAGGTTCATGACAAGATTCACTCGCTCAGGCCAAACCTCCACAAATGCGCAAGCCGCTATTTTTACACTTCGCGGAGAATAGCATCAATCGCAAATATCCATTCGCGCGAGGATATCGAAAAGATGCTCCGTTCGTTTGATTTTTGCGGGACGGTCTCGCAAACGCTTTCACATATTTTTGGTGTAACGGTTGATGAAGCGGATGAATATTTCGACACAGACGTCAAGCAATTATACAATGACAGCGGAATAGAATGCCTTATAGGCAAATACGGCGACATTATATCAAAGGCCGCCGAAGAGGTTCGGGAACGATACCACAACTATTTGTTGGAAATGAACGCATCTGTCGGCTCCGATCCCCGCGCCGTCGACCTGAGAAGCTCCGGGACAAACCTGTTCAATGTCGGAAAATTGTTCCCAAAGCTGCAGCGGGGGTATAGCCTGATAAGACGCAATGTCATTTCTGAGAGCTTCAAATCTGAAGAAATAATCACGCCTTACATCGAGGACAGCGGCTATTCTTTCCTTGGCAAGTTCAACATAACGTCCGGGTGCGATATCGCCGAATGCATCATAACGTCGCCGGACGGAATGCTGATCGACTTCGATGATAACGGTTGCCCGGTTTTTGAAAGCATCACAAATGATAACCGCGACATAGGAACCGTGCTGTCCGCGCAAAAAGGAATACTCAGGTTTGTTGACGATTTCTTATCGGCTTGCCGCCGTGACGAACTTCCCAAACTTTCCCAAAAACTGCTTGACGGTTTATTTGGAACTTTGCAAAACCGCCAAGGAATCGTCGCAAAGCAAATCACGCCAAAGCTTTTCACGCATTATGAATACCTGCGCAACGAGTTCAGGCATGTTATGGAAGACTGAATTGTGTTCCGAAACGATTATTGATATGTTAATCCGAATTTAGTATAATATCCTCAAAAAGAAACATGGGGGTGACATCGTGGACACTATTACGGCTGAACAGGCGGCGGAAGCTGCAAAAGGCTTGACTTTTGAAATAGTTTGGGCCGCCCTGATGGAAAACCGCAGACAAATGGAGAAAACGGACAGGCAAATTCAGGAAACTGACAGGCAAATTCAGGAAACGGGCAGGCAGCTTCGGGAATCGAAAAAGCGGATGGACGAGGAGACGAGGGAATCGCGGGAAAGAACCGATAGAATCCTTGCCGAGTTAAAAGCGTACACAGAAAAGACACTGGGCGATTTGAAGAATAACACAGAAAAGACACTGGGCGATTTGTCAAAAAACATTGGCGGATTAAACAACTCCTTGGGACGTCTGTCCGAAAGCATGTTTTCGGTGGGCCTCGATGAAAAATTCAACGAGCTTGGATACCCGTTTACAAGACAAGGGCCAAATGTCACATACAAAGAAAAAGGCAAAATAATTGCTGAAGCGGACTACATGCTCGAAAACGGGGAATATGCCATGGCGGTGGAAGTCAAAACTGAACTAAAGGAAAAAGACATAGACGACCATCTGCAGCGTATAGCCGCTATCCGCGGTTATTATGACGCTCGAGGCGACAAGCGGATTCTCGTTGGAGCTGTCGCTGGAGTTATGGTATCCGAAAAAGTGTTGAAATACGCACACGGACAAGGACTGTATGTAATCGTGCAAACAGGCGACAACGCCGCGATTGCGGACACCCCGCAAGGCTTTAAGGCGCGCGAGTGGTGAAGCTTCATTGTATATCCTGATATACGTCAAAAGAGGACTTTCTCAGCGATTCAACGACCTCGGCCCTGTTCCTTGTGTTCATCGCAAGAAAAATCCCTGTTTCGTCGCACTTATCTCGTTGAAGCTCCTCAAGCTCCGAAAACGAGAGTACCGGATATCCGCACAAATCGCCAACTTGTTTATGCCCGTCAGATACAACAAATCCTTTAATTACGATTCCCGCTTTGTCCAGCGCAGTCAACACATGCTGCCCCATTTGGCCGCACCCATAAATGAACATGGATTCATGCTTAGAGCAAAAATCAAATAACGAATCCATCGCTTGTCTTGCACTATACCCTTCCTGAACATCTATGATCCCTTGCAGTTTTGAAATTGACGACCATCTCGCCTCGTCATTATCCTCAAGCGAGCTATCCTTTTTCAGCACAACGTAAAACTCATTGCCGCAAAACTCCGGCGGGGCGCTATAGGCATAGATATACTGTAATAGCCGGCTGCGCAAACCATCCCTAATAAAGGCAAGAAAAGACAAGTATGTGAACACCCAGTAATGTACATGCGCGGGGAGACGTTCTTTCGCGACGGCATAGCTTTCGGCGGCCGACCGGTATCTATCAAAATCCTCACAAAGCGGCTCTATTGATGCGGATCCTGAATGGAAAATAGGCGGGATGTTGCACGTATGGCGATTGAACGAAAAATCAAAAACCAACCTCGGCAACACCCCGCTTTCAGGATTTGAATACACGTCCAGGGCATCCCGAAAAGGTGTTATGTCACGAAAATGGTCGAACGTGTATCTTTTGTCGGGAATTGCCAGGACAAGATAACCACCATCTTCAAGAATCATATATAAATCAATCAAATGCCCCAATACATCCGGAACATGTTCAATGACATGGCTGGAAAATACCGCAGAAAACCTCTTCCCCTCAACAGCCTTTTCATAGGATTCTGTAATGACATAATCTATTTGAGCTATTGGCCGAATAGCCTCCTCAGAACGATCTTTTGGGCCGGCATATTCGTTGAAAACCCCATCTTTATCACGAATATCCGCATAGGACACATCGTATTCGCCCTTGCTCAGGAACGGATTGTTGAAAGGGCCTATTTCCAAAACAGGCTTTTTGGGATCGATGTACTTTTTTATTTGCTCCCTGCTCAAATTTATATTCCTCCTGCACTGTTTATTCGTTTCCTTTGATATAGTCAACAATCGGCTTCATTGCAATGCTCATATCGCATGTTTTTTCAGCGAATGCACGTATTTCGTCATTCACAGCCAAGAATCTTTCATTATCAGGATATATTCCATCATAAAACTCGACTACTTTTCCCATGTCAACCGATGTTTCATCGGCTGGCAGCCTTAAGAAGTAAGGATATGCTTCATCAAAAATATCTACTTCGCAAGACCCAATAACCCGCAGCCCTTTTGCTGCCTATTCCCTTGTTTTCAGGCTGCTTGATAATTCTATATTCTTGCGATGTTCGCCGAGACAATCGATTCCAAGATTTACCATATCGTATATTTCATCCAACTCGTCTCCCGTTTTCTCTCCGTGAACAATCACTCGATCCGAAAGATTGTATTCTTCGATTAGCTTTTTGCATGAATCTTTGACATCGGCAGTACAGTTACCAACTATATGAAGCACGATATCCCGTCTCTCGCCCTGCCGATAGTACTCGCCGAGCCCGATTAGGAAGCGGTCTATACCGTGCCAAAATGCGAAACTCGCTACGGCTATGATCGACACACGTTCAATACTCGTGATTAGTTTTCTTCTCCTTATTGCATTGACATCAATGCCGTTTAATGTATTTATTGCCTTTATTTTCCATATTTCCTTATCCTTGCTGAATAACACAACTCTATCTACGTATCTATACAGCTTCCTTCTGTTTATCCTATCCTTCAGCACAGTTGTGAAGTTTTGACGGTTCATCTCAATCTCTCCATCGTACGGATAGGTCGGGATTTCGACAAGAATCTTGGCTTTCGGGTTTTCTTTTTTTATTGCTCTGCAGAATTTTATGAACCCCCGCTCGAAAAAGCAAACAGTGTTCATGATGGTGTCAAATCTTATGTAATAAGCTTTATAACCGCACAAACTGCACAACATGGATTTATAATCTATATTGGAGATAAAAGGTAGCTGGCCGATTTTTCTCCTTATTGAGTCTCTCGAAAAATACTCAATATAGCCTTTCTCCACTTCAAATCCAGAATCGGCGATGGCCTTGATTTGACTGTTGATTTTTTTCTTGATTCCAGGGCCGAGTCTGTTGATTGCCGCAAAAGTGGATACAAAAGCAATATCGCCTGATTTCTCTCGCTTTACAACTGTTTCCAACTTTATTCCGCATCGCTTGGCCAATAGGTCTGTTATTCTTCTTTCCGGGATTTCCTTATTCTCATAAATGTCGATCAAGGGGCATGCATAACACTCCATGCCGCTGAGTTCTTTCGTCCTGTCAAGCATAGCCAACATGTCATCTAAATAACCATAGCTTGTAATCAGTACTGCATGATCGGCTGAATAAATATTTGAAAACTGTTTTAAGCTAATAATAGGTATGCTTCCTTTGTAAAAAGACCCCGTTAGCTTTTTATTATTGTCGATAATGATCTCAATCCTGCTCTCAAGCGGGTATTCACTGTGTCGGTTTACAAAACTATTGTAATCAAACCCCGCGCCAAAGCAAGCAAGCTTCTTTTTCTCAAGCTTTTTCATAAACTCGTCTAAACTACAATAGATTAAATTGACCATAATTATTTTATTTTATCCTTAATTCACATGGATTTCACAACACGTTGCTCTTCTACAAACTCGTCGAATTCATCAAGTATGCCCTCGTCGCCCGCCAAACGGAAAACCTCATAGCCGATTTCGAGAAAGTGGAGGGTCTTGTACTCTTTGTCCATCTTTACGAACTGCTTTATCCCCTGTTGTAATCGTCTTCTAACCTTTCAATGTCATCTTCGTCGAAGCATTCTCCTAACTGCACCTCTACGACAACCAAATTGCTTTCGCAGGAGGTGTTGCGCAACCTATGCTTACATCCTTTCGGTAAAAAGATATAGCTTCCTGAATTGAGTCTTACTATGGAATCACCGATCTGCGCCTCGCCATTCCCATAAACTGTCAGCCAGTATTCTTCTCGAAACTTATGGCGTTGTAGGCTAATAGACGAATTTGGCTCTAGACTCAGCACTTTGGACTGGTAAAAGCTGTTTAGAATTGTAGTTTTGTAAAACCCCCACGGCTTTCTGACTATCTCATGATCCAACATATTTTCATCAAATATTGAAAAATCGCTGTCTAGCTCGATTTGCAGGTTTAGCATCAAAGCTGTTTCCAACTGTTTTTTTGTTAAGATGTTTACTATCTTGCCATCGTTGCTTACAATTGGCAAAAACATAACCCTGCTGCCAGAAAGTATATCAATTGCTTCTGATATACTGCAATTAACGTCTAATGCCACGCTGTTCTTGGTATATATCCCTGAAACATCATCGCTGACCTTTTTACCTTTTATTAACGCACGTCGAATATCACCGTCGGTGAGAGTTCCAAGAAAAATATCCCCACTTACAATAACAAGAAAACCTTTATGGTTATTATCTATTTTTTGCAGCGCGGCGAGAACCGTGGCAGTATCCTCAATCAGGTATTTGTCTAAATATGAGTTCATGTATTCACCCCCAAAAACGTGCATGCCCAACAATTACGTTGATTACAAACGGCAATAGTCTAATTTACATGACGCAGAACATACTCCGCCGCTTCCCGAACTGCCCCCGCGCCACCTATTGCCATTGTAATGCGCCTCGCAACCATTCTTACCGATTCACAGGCATCCGCCGGACAAAACCCCAAACCAACGCTCGCAATTGCATCAATATCGTTTAAATCATCACCAATGTAGGCAACATTGTCAAGGTTTGTACCGTATTTTCCACACAAATCCTTGATGTTTGCCAGCTTGTTATGCGAACCGATAATTACTTCATCTACTTCCATTTTCTCGCCGCGTCTAACGGCAATATCCGATCTTTCCGCCGTTATTATACCAGTAACAATACCATGTTCCCTCAACAGCCGTAATCCAAATGCATCACGGGTGTTGAATTTTTTCAATTCTTCCCCCTTTCCTGAATAGTACATTCCGCCGTCAGTAAGTGTACCGTCACAATCGCACAGGAAAACTTTTATCTTCGGTATTGTGTATTCAGCGCCCTTTTTATTTAGTATGGTTTCGACTATGCTCCAATCCTCAGGCTCGTCTATTTCGATGTAGCTCTCCGGTGGCATTAGCACAGTCTTTATCTTGCCCGACAAACGGTTGCCGGTATTTAGCAAGGACTCTCGGCTAGTTATATAAAATGCGCCGTTTTCCACAAAATATCCGTCAAATTCCTGTCTGAGCGGTCTTTTTTTGAAATCATAGTTAACAGGGGTTGCGTAACCATCAGCAGATTGCCTCCAAATAAAGCGCTTCTGGCGTACAACCGACAAAACGCTATCCGCTTCCTTGCTTTCACGCAACAAAAATCCCTTTCTCAAATCATCAGCGGTGATAAGCGGCGACGTTGCCTGTATCAAAGCAATGTTGTTGAATTGGTGATTTTCCGCAAATTCCAACATAGCTGATTCAGTTGATGCTGTGTCAGTTGCGTTTTCCGCGTTCCTGTCGATTACTTCAAGCTTTGATAAACCAAACCCCGTAACAACGTTCCTTATTTCTTCGCAGTCAGTGCTGACAAATACCATGTCGATGCTTTCACAGGTACATGCGGCGCTCGCAACCCACCATACCAACGGCCTGCCAGCAATAAGCTTAATGTTTTTCATAGGAATAGATTTACTCCCGCCTCTAACTGGTATGAACGCGACATTCACTTCTGCTGCTACCTCCTGTACTTAAGCTTCTCGCGCTGCACTACTTCTACAGGTAGAAGATCGGTTTTTTTGTATGTTAGTGCTTTCTGAATGTTATTCAAGTCACGCTTTAGGCGGCGCATACCGTCGGGTTCCAATGATGCGGCATGATCTGTGCCTTTCCATGTCCTGTTAAGTGTAAAATGACGTTCATATACATTTGCGCCAAGCGTAAAAGCTGCAATGTCGATCGCAATACCGTTGTGATGCCCTGAAAATCCGATTTCTTTAACGCGATCAGCATAAGAATCAATCAAACGGTTTATTTCAAGCAGACAAACATCCTCAGGGCTAACCGGATAGCCTGAAGTGCATGCATAAATAACCAAATCTTGATTCCTTTTGTTGTTGATAAAAAAATCTATAAGTTCTCGTTCTTCGTCTTGTAACGTCATACCGAGGGATATGTGTATATCACCCATATAATTATCGCATAGCCATTGAAGCATAGCATAATGATTGTTGCAAGCAGAGGGTACCTTAATAAACTCTGGATTAATGCTGGCAATTTCTTTAGCGGATGTTAAATCCCACACAGACGAACTGTATATCAATCCAAATTCATCGCACCATTCTTTCAACTGCGAGTGTTGTTCTATGTTCAGCTCAAGAAACTCCCGGTGCTCCCCATATGTATTACCATAGGAATTGTATGGGTTAGGGTGCGGCGCAACATATTGTTCAGGCGTCAATAACTCGCGGTTGCATCGCTTTTGGAATTTTATCGCATCTACTTTACAGAATACCGCTGCGGTTTCGACAAACTCATGAGCGATTTCCATATCACCTTTGTGATTACATCCAACTTCGGCTATAAGATATGGTTTGTGGTATTCCATTAAAATCTACGCCTCCTCCCTACGCTGCAAATCAATGTGTCACACAAATCCAGTTCAGATAATGTCTTGCTGTACAAATGTGAGAGCATACCGCATTTCGTTCAGTTCAGTTTTTTATGTATGCCTAAATCCTCTGAAATTTGCGTCTAAATTCTTGTAAAGACTATTGAGCGTTTTCATGTTTGCATTTTCGACAAACTTTAGATAATTTTCAAGCAATTCTCTATTTGCTCGAAATAATCCTTCGTATACATCTTCATCAGAAAGATCAGTAAAGTTAACAGTAATTAAATCTGAGTTTGTATGCTTGTTTTCATAAAAATCTTCCACATCTTTAATTAGGCCTTTCTCAATGGCATAATCAAACAATGGGGAACCGGGATATGGTGTAACAGGCCGGATTGTTCTTAGCTGGCTGTGATCATCATACTTCAGCAAAAATTCCACATCATTTTTGAGGCACTCGGCATTCTCTCCAATGTTCCCAAAAATTATATTTAGTCCAGGGCTTATGCCCGCAGCCAGCGTAGCTTCTATTCCGGAAATAATCTGGTTTACAGTTAAAGCTTTATTCATATTCCGAAGGGCAAAATCATTCACGGACTCTATCCCATAATTAATGAATACGCAACCCGCTTTTTTCATTTTACTTAGAAGCTCATCTGTAGCATAGTTTAGTCTCCCATTACAGCTCCATCTAAAGCTGAGTTTGGATGCAATAAACCCTTCGCACAACTCGCTGGTTCGCTTATTTGAACTCATCAAAAGCTCATCTGCAAAAAGAAAATAGTTTATACCATAATTATCTATCAATAATTTGATTTCTTTTAATATCCCGTCTGTAGATCTGGCTCGAAACCCTTTATCCATTCTATAGCAAAAATTGCATTCATATGGACATCCCCTTCCCGACAGAATAGGCATCACTCTTTCGATATGCTGAGCATTCGGCGCTCTTAGTAAAGCATAATGATCAATTGGAAATAAATCATAAGCCGGGATGCTTATTTTATCAATTTCTTTTATTAGTGGTCGGGGCTCAGTTCTAATGTATGTTCCATCATTATCTATGTACGCAATACCCTTAACCTCTGAAAGCCTGTCTGTCTGTCTGTCTGTCTGTCTGTCTGTCTGTCTGTCTGTCTGTCTGTCTGTCTGTCTCTGCCAGAAGTTTAGCAAATCAACATGGGTTACTTCACCTTCTCCAATACATATTACATCACAGTTAAATTTCCTTAGGAAATACTCTGGATCCGGAGATACTAAATGCCCACCCAAAACAAGATAAGGTTTATTAACAGATTTTTTCACAGATTCGCTTAGGCTTTTTACTTTATTGTATTGGTAGTATCCACCACAAGCCCCAATGCCAACAACATCGAAGCTTCTGCTGTTAAGGTATTCCGTTAAGTGCTCATCTGAATAGTGATATACATCCTGATTGTATATAGTGACATCATAACCTGCAACACGGCAAGCGGAAGCTAGATAAGCAAGTCCGACAGGGAATTGTGAAATATGGGATTCGTTATCATAAACTACTAATAAAACCTTCTGTTTGTTGCCACTCATTCAATACCCCTCTCCGTCTAGTTCAATCATCTATATGACCAATTAAAATCAACACTTCTTCCCTACGCTGCAAATCAATGTGTCACACAAATCCAGTTCAGATAATGTCTTGCTGTACACATCGTTTAGCTCCTGTCTATTTAGAAACTCATATTCATTTATACCGCCGCCGGGAAGCCCCTTATAAAGCCATTTCAAGTGATTTGCAAGTGAGTATCGTTGATATTGATGTATCCAGTTTATCCTGCAACCTGACTTGTCTAGCATATCACTTAAAGTCCTTAGATTGTATAGGCAAATATGTGGACTCCAATATGTAAAATTTGCAAATGCTTCACAACTATAAAAAGTCAGCAACGCATCGTCTGCATTTGGTGTTTCAATAATTATTTCTCCATTGGATTCAAGTTTATTAAATATCGAATCAAAAAAAGCTCCAAGCGGAGGTCGGAGGTGCTCAATCACATGGAATAGGAATACACAGTCAAATCTCCCATTGCATTTGTCAATACTATCGTAAACTGATATATAATCGTTTTTTTCTATATAATCTCTTGCAGAAGAATCCAATTCTACTCCAACAACTGATTTTCCCCATTTGTTGGCTTTTCTCAAGAATCCGCCATTCCCACAACCAAAATCAATTATTCTCCTGCCATTGATTAGTTCCTTGAATTGATCACATCTTCGTTGGTCGTCTATTGCAGTACTTTCTATCCATTTCTCAACACTCATATCGGCGTTCATTTTTGATTCTTCATAGTAGCCATCTTCTATATGCTCAAAAGAAGACAAGAACACAAAAGAACAGCAAGAACACTTAATCACATCCACATTTGGATTATCCCTTGTCCCTCTGTGCAACAACGAACACTCTGCAGACCCGCATAAATGACAATGGTACTTTGCATTATTCATACATCTCATTTCCTCCGACAGCAAAATCTCCTAAGAGATATAAGTGCATCCAATGAATCCTTAAATACCGGTGATGGTCTGAAGCAATATTTCAATGTTGCTCACAGAATCGGGTCTAAACATTTTTTTTGAAATGCTATCCACGCCTGTCTTTATTCCACTTTCAAGTAGAGTTAGTAGTTCATTTTCATCGTCGAAAACTTGTGCATATCCATTATTCACCAAATCTTTTATACTTTCGAGCCCTTCAGTATTATAAACCATAATAGTTCCATCGAAAGCAAGTGCTTCATAAAGAGTTGTTGAAACTGCACCTACGTGAAATTTTGCGGACGCTGAAAGCTCATGCACATTCATCATTTGGTCTAACACTTCTATACTCTTATTGCCTAATAGCCAGGGATAGAGGTTTTTCCAGGATTTGCATTCAGAAGGGTGCAGCTTATACTTAATGCTGTAGCCTTTATCAGCGGCTATTGCGGCGAAACGAACTGCAAGTTGACTCAATGTTTTGCCATGCGTACCTTGCGAATAAATGATAATTAGCTTATCGTCCTGCGTGGTATTACTCAACAAGTTTCTTGATAAATCGATCTGCGGAAACCCGACGCTTATCAGTTTAGTTCCTTTTGGCACACGCATTGTTTCTTTCCAATAGTCCCCAAATGTAAGGAAGTAGTCCGGGAAGTATTTATTATCGGATGATTCATCCAGAAAATTATAAGCTATATGATGCGCGCCTGTTAATCCATGCTGCAGCTCAACGCTTGGAATACCTAATTCCCTTGCCGCTTGGATTAGCGCCATATGATTCGGATTATAGTGATCTCCCAGAAGAACACACTTGAACCTATTTCCAATAAGCTTTTTGTAAAATCTTTTTTTTATAAGAAAATCCTCGACCTTATGCATTATACTGTACATATAATTATGTGCATCATTAATAACTATCAGCTTCCCCAACACATTGAGGAAATCCATTATTTCTGCTGATTCCTTTAATCCGCCAATTCTCTTCAGTCCGAAAAAGCGCTTTCGATAAATGATTTCTTTGATTTTACGCAAACCATCATTTGTTCCGCAGTAGATAATGTCATCTGAAAGCGTGGGGCGATAGGTCGTATGAAAATGCGTTGTCACATCAATTTCATTAAGAAACTCAATGAATGGGTTAATCCTCTTATTATTTATAATTTTGTATGAATTATAATGAGCCGCGAATACATCTTTTTTGCTAACACTTATTCTGTTAAGCATATGCTTCGGTATATGTCTGAGAAAACCTAGCCTAGTTTTAATATTCATTATTTGAAAATCAGGATGGGCATTTGTCTTTTTTATGTAATATGCAAGATAGACGCCAACTCTCATCATGCTCCACAAATATACGCCTTTGTATGTATAATCAAATAATTTGTTTTCTTTTTCAAACTGCAGGAATTCTTCTAGATTATTCATGATTTTCTTCAGCCTACAAACGATTCTGCTATAGATTTAATTTCTTCTTTTGTTATGTCAGCCCCCATGGGCAAACTGAGTATGGTTCGCACAAGTCTTTCTGTTACAGGAAAACCTTCATCTTTATTCTCAAGGGCAGAGAAAGCTTTTTGCCTGTGCATAGGAATAGGGTAGTAAATCATCGTCGGGATGTTTTTTTCTGATAATCTTTTCGCCAGAGCGTCGCGCTCATCTTCGCTTTCCAACTTTATCGTATATTGCGCGAAACTGGAATAAAACCCTTCGGGAATCGCGGGACCTTGGCATCTTTCGCCAATCGCTTCATTGTAATATTTTGCAACTCTGTTTACCGCATCCAGCTCATATTCTATAAGCGCACTAAATTTCACTTCAAGTATCGCCGCTTGAATAACATCCAATCTTGAATTGCGCCCTATTCGCACGTTGTCGTACTTGTGTTCCCCTTTTCCATGGACGCACAAAGAGCGCATCATATCTGCCCACTCGTCGTTGTCGGTAAACATCGCACCGCCATCTCCGTAACAACCTAGAGGTTTTGCAGGAAAAAAAGATGTAGTAGCAACATCTCCGAAACTACACGCTTTTTTTTCACCAATCCGCCCAGCGAAGCCCTGCGCTGCGTCTTCAAGTACAAGCAGATTATGTTTTCTTGTGATTTCTTTTATCTTGGGAAAATCAGCGGGCAAACCGTATAAATCAACTGGAATGACTGCTTTGGGCTTTAAATCTCCGTCCTCCTCTACCTGTTTTATAGCAACCTCAAGGCTTTCAGCAGATAGATTGAAAGTTTGTTCGCAAACATCAACAAAGATAGGGACGGCGCCAACAGTTGCAACCGCTTCCGCAGTAGAAAAATATGTTAAGTCCGGTACAAAAACAGCATCACCATTGCCAATGCCCATTGCTTTCAATGCTATCTCAAGCGCATCCGTCCCATTAGCACAGGATATGCAATGCTTTACACCAACATAATCAGCAAGCGTTCTTTCAAGTCTATTTACAACTTCACCTCCGATGAACTGAGCACTATCCAAAACACTACTGATAGCTCTGTCTATTTCCGGCTTAAGTCTTTTATATTGCGCTTTCAAGTCTCGAAATTGCATAATCCGTTTTTCCTCTCCTTGTTTATCCTCATCATATACCCCTTTCTCGATATCTCTGGCAAATACTTATTGAAGCAAATATCAGTATGTAACCGGGATATCTGAAGTAATATCATCAAAATATGCAATCTTTCCTTTGTCAATAATTGTTTGGCCGTCAACAATAATTGTAGGGTTTTTCATAATGTGGTCAAGATGGAAGCCAACATCGTTTAAACCACCTATGGTGATGTTTGATCCAAACCCAAAATGTAATGTACCCAAGCATCCTTCGTCTTCCAGCATTGCACCGCACAATTTAGCATATGGATTGAGTCCGACTCCTATTTCAGCTAAAGTTTTCATACCAGGAAGTGCTATATTATCATAAATATTCATATATGCTTTTGCGTTATAACCATTCACCGATTTTATTTTTCCATTTTCGACATCAATAGAAAGAGGAGCTTTAATCAGTCCAAAGTTTGGATAAGGAATGCTCCCATCAACAATTATTATTCCATTAGAATGGTTTTCGATTGGAGCTATGTTTACCTCCGCATCCGGCGGAGATGCCATTTCAAACCCATTGCCACACCAACCCGGTGCAGCATTTGCGTTTCTACCGGAAATGTTGCATCTGATATTTGTTCCCAAGTTTGATTTTATAACAAGACTATTTCCAATTGTAAATATCCTCTTTAACCATTCAGCTTTTGCTGTTATCGCCTTGAAATCAGCACGCATTGCAGGGCGCGATAAAACATCCAATGAATAATCCGGTAAGCTTAAATAACGAGCATGGTTTAGCGTAGCATTTTTTCGGGCATTCGAGTGTGCCATTGACATCCTAGTAAGGCCAAAAATAACACTTGATTCAAGCATCCTATCAGCGATTTTCTGCGGCGGTTCGCTGCCATGTTGATTTAAGGGAGAAATTATTTCCAGTTTTGCGTTATCAGTTATTTGCATAATATTACTTAAAACCAGTTCAGCTAAAGATGATGTATCATAATCAGCAATAATCAAAACTGAGTCGTTTTTTTTTACCCCTGCGCACACATTTATCAAATTATTTAGACCTATCTCAATATCTATGCCCATATATTTGTCCCCTCTGGTGCTAAATGGCAAATCAATTCCCTCTTTGTTTTATTTTAACTATTCGTTTATCATTTTTTTTATTTCATCCATAGCATAAAAAATCCTGTCTAATGGCTCTGTACCTATTGAGATGCGAATATACTTATCACAGCTTTCTCCATAGCCAATACCCGGAACAACACAGATGTGTTTCCTTTCAAGTAGAGTGTCAGAGAATTCCTCAGATTTCATTGTTGCATTTTCGATAGACACAAAAATATAGAATGTAGACGTCCCCTGCATATAACTCAACCCTATTTTATCTAGATATTCAACTATCATGCGCCTTTTATGCACAACATCAACAATCTGCTTTTTAGTCACAGATAGCACATCGTCAAAATGTTCCGCCATATAATATTCAAGTATTGAAGCAGGGCATGTAATCAAATGTTGATTGATTTTTAGTATTTGATTTATCAGCGCCTCATTTGACACCACATAACCTATACGCCAGCCTGACATTCCATAGTTCTTTGACATAGAATTACATATAATTGAATACCTTTTCTCTTTGTCAACATTACCTAATGAAATGAAATTATCACTGTTAAGGAGAAAATCACTATAGGCTTCATCGGAAAGAATAAACAATCCATAGCGTTCCGCAAGCCTAGTTAGATGTGTGATTTCTTCAACAGAATAAACCTTACCAGAAGGATTGTTAGGATTGTTGATAATGATTGCTTTCGTGCGGTTTGAAATGTAGTTTTCAAAATCAAACACACCCTCAGAATGGGGAATCATTACAGGAGTACCATGACACAGTTTTACCTGTTCAGGATAGCTGACCCATGCTGGTTCATGAATTAACACTTCGTCATCTGGATTAATAATTGCTAGCAAAGACATGTATATCGCTATTTTTGAACCAGCAGTGATAATAATCTCATTTTGAGAGTCAATCTGCACCTCATATTGTTTGAGGTAATATGAAGATATTTTTTCTCTGAGTTCTAAAACACCTCTGGAGTGTGAATAATGGTATATTTGGGGAAAAGGCAAGTCACAAAAGGGATAAAGAGGTATATCAAAAAAAGCCTCTCCTAAAGACAATACGATGATATCAATACCATCATTCTGCATTTCATATACCTTGTTATTGTATTTTATTGACATAGCTTGCGAAATGTCGCTGACAACACGCGAAGTACGGAAAAAGTCCGCTTTCTGCCTTGATTCGAACCGCTTTTTTTTGCTTGCTCTGGCTTTATCCTTTTCCTCACTTGCCCATTTTCGTATTATGTGTTTTTGAACTTTTCCTGTTGATGTTACCGGAAAATCCGGGAGTTCAAGAATATATGTCGGACGATAAATTAGCGGTAATCTTTTTGCTATCAATTTTTTTAACTCTGCTTCCACTTCATCGAATTGTTTTCCATCCACAATACGGAGTACACATACAATTTCCTCGCCCATTACATTGTGCGGTACACCTACTATGCAGCAATCCTTGATACTCGGGTGCTCGTTTACGATATTTTCAATATATGCAGGGCTAATATTGATGCCACCTTTAATAATAAGATCCTTTTTTCGACCGCTTATAGCCAGATCTCCTGTGTCAAGAAATCGTCCAATGTCTCCGGTTGGAAACCATTGGTCATCTGGATTCAGTTTTGATTCATCTCCCTGATATCCTTTCATGAGCGAGTAAGTGTTTACATGTACCTCTCCGTCCTCATTATTTTTCGCTAATTCCCCGTGACTGTTGATAATCTTAACTGATATGCGCGGCATTAATCGTCCTACGGCAACACGCTCACTCATATCTGGTGAATTCGTAGTAATAAAAAGAGTTTCAGATAGTGCATAGTTTTCAAATAATTTGAATCCATATTTGCTTTCAAAACTGTTTCGAAGGTTAGTATTGAGAGGTGCCGTGCCAATAAGACCAATTATTTGATTCTGCTGGCAATATTCAATACCATCATTTCCCATATCTAGCTCCATAAGCATTGCGACAATGGTGGGAACAAGCCATAGTGTGTTTACAGAGTATTCTATTATAGGCCGCCAAAACCCAGAAATATTAGCTGCCTGAAAGGGAGGAGCTAAGACGACGCTACCGCCTGAGATAAATGGAATTATTAATAAATTGTAGTATCCGCCAAGGTATGCCATCGGTAATATGTTTAAAAATCTACTATCATTGCCGAGCTGCATTATTTTTGCAAACTCAATTCCGTTTGAAAAAATACTTCCGAAAGTATGAATAACACCTTTGGGTTTAGACGTTGTGCCGGAAGTGTATACAATAATCAGCTCATCTGTTTCAGAAACAGTGTGGAAAGGAGCGGGAGCATTAAAAGAAGAATCAGGATATTCTGTAATGGTGTTAAAGAAAACAGTCCTCGTATCCTCAATGAACTCAGACGCAAATTCTATTTCT
>Ga0099364_10003817_pt1 | contig 23139 bp, 15 predicted proteins | sample TergutTh196P3_FD_73070 | JGI IMG/M metagenome (GOLD analysis project Ga0099364, IMG submission 73070) | Microcerotermes parvus P3 segment gut microbial communities from Pointe-Noire, Republic of the Congo - Th196 P3 | ecosystem: Host-associated > Arthropoda: Insects > Digestive system > Gut ...
TTTCAACTTTTACTACAATCCAACTATTCTTAAAATAACTTCTTTTAGAAATGAAAAGGTATTCTAATTCATCACCAACTTTTAAATCCAATTCCATGACTTGTAATTCTTTTTCAAGTTTTTGGATTGTTTGTTTTAAATCATATTCGTTTACCCATTCAAGTTCTGGTTTTTCATAAGTGTTAGCAACGGCCCAGAAATTATCCAAATTATTGAGTTTTTCAAAAACATTAGAAACCATAGAATAATAATTCTTGACTTCAGTTAAATCTTCATCACCACGAGTAGATATTCCAGTTATGCTTGTACGAATTACGTTATCGCATTGTAATTCAACAGTCATCTCATAATCAGAATATTTTTCCCTAGGACTTTTAAAGTAAATTGTGAATCGTGGTTTATTTTCAGCATAATAATCTGCAATATCAATTTTGCAGTTACTTTCAATTCCGTCCGCGATAAGTGCTGCTTGAAGTTCGGATTTAAAATCCTCCCGATATTCAAGAAGTGTTTGTTCACTTTCCTGATTTTTCGCTTCAACCAGTTCCAGCATTTTCCGATTGTTTTCAAGTTCTCTCTGAATTGTTTCTTTAGTCTTTGTCATCTTGTCACCCTCTCAAAAAAATATTTTCCCATACGGGAAATAAGTAGGGGCGGAGTTGAACCGCCCCTGACGAACCGTCCTACTTTGAAATATCTGAATCTTCAGGAATCTCAAAAGAATCTTTGATATTCTCAAAAACGTCTTTTACGATTTTTTCTAAATCTTTACTTCCAAGTTTTCTGTTGGTTGTGAAGAATTCCTCGATTGTCTCTTCCATCATTTCTTCAAATTCCCTTTTAATTGTTTCCCTCAAAGTTTCCATTTTCTTTCTCCTTAAGTTTTTTCCCGGTTTATATAAAATTTAAAACCGGCATTATTGAAAATGCAGTACCAGTAATTTTTTTCTGGCAAGTTCCCATTGAAAATCCCCGGGCCATTTTAGATAAAGTGCTCCAGGTGATTCCGTCTTTTCCAAAACAAATAGCATAAAACAATTTGCCATTCTCAAGTTTTGTAATAACTCCAGTTTTAAATTTAATGTCGTTTTCAAAAATACTGTTTTCCATTTTGTATCTCCCCAAAAAGTTTATTTGTCAGTTTATACAAACTGACCAAGTTAGTTATAACTAACTATGATATTATAGTTATATACCGTTATGCGCTATTTGTAAATAGGCAATTTTCAAATTATTTTATGGGGGATTTAGCTGTTTTTGAGGTTTAACGGATTTGTATTTTTGACAAAAAACCGGCCTAATACCCGTATTTTTGCCCCTAACGCTTCTATGGCCCTCTAGACGTCAATAGAAGCCTGTTTTTTGGCCGTTTATATTGGAGAATATAAAAAAATGAAAAAAAATGATTATTTTTTGACTTTTTTCATAAATGGGGGATTTTCAGGGGGTTTTTGACAAGTCTTGACAAGTCTTGACAATATATAAAAGGGTGTTATAAATCCATGAAAAACAGTATATTCGTACAATCAGATATTTTGTAATTTACGAGCATTTTATTAAATAACGATTCTATAATTAATGTATTAAACCTTTTATTATGGCCGGTTAACTTGAATTCATATATTTTAATTTCATTGGTATTATAGATTTTTGTTTTGATATATTCTTCTCTATCTTCCAATATATCCATTTTTACTTTATCCGCAGTAAACGAATCAATAAAACGCTCTTTATATAATTTCTCTTTATCTATATTCATTAAAGTCTTATAATTAAATTGATATTTTACTCTTGTATCAAAAACAAATAGAATACTACCTACTTCTATAATTAAATACGAGTTAAATATCAAGCACTTCTTTATTATTGAAATTAAACTGTTTCTTTGTTGTTCAATATTATCATTAAAGAATTGATTTATTCTCTCTTTTACGTTATAAAAAGTATTCGTCGCAATAGTTCCAGTATATTGTTCTTCAAGTTTATCTGATTCTATTTTCGCTTTTGATAAATCACCATAATTTGTTTTTATTTTTTCTTCAATTTCATTTATTCTACGGGCCAGTATTCTTATCTCATTAGTATCTACACCACCATTAGTTGTGGTAGCCGTTGCTGTAATGGTAACACTGGTAGCTGCATCCTTACCAATAATCCTGGCTGATGGACCAGTATAGGAATTAAATTCATCTTCGCCGTCTATAAACATTACAGCCGTTGAATTTGATGTCCATACAACTACAGGGTCTGAAACAAATGGACTTATGTCGGTATTAAACGTTGTCTGTTGATTTACCAGTATGGAATCAACGTCGCCTATGATATTAAAATCTTCAACAGGGGTATAATCAGGAATAATAGTAATAGTTAGATAAAAGCTCGCTCCAACATCATCATCGTCAGACAATACGTAAACAGTTGCTTGTCCAAGGCCAGTAACTTTTACAATACCGGCATCTGAAATAGTCAATACATTGTTATCATTGGGATGGTCTGGTATTTCTGAAAGCCCAAAAGTCCCGGTAATAATATCAGCATAAACAGGAGAAGGGACAATTTCCAGTTTAAAGCTGTTGTCTGCAAGCGATTGAACATCGTTTAACTTAATGAAATAATCAGCCGGAGCAGCCCTTGTACCGGCTCCTGTTATAGGAGACCCCTTGTCATCATCGCCTGTAACTTCAAGAGCAATGTTCACGATAGAAACGGGGGCCGCAGGTGAATCCCCTGTATAAAAAACAGGTTCCCCGTCTAAATCACCTTCCCAAAGCTGCACCTGAGAAATAGTCGCTGCTACTTGGCCGAGTGCAACTCCGACATAAACAGGGGTATCTGCTTGTATATACGGAAGCGAGGGAGGGTTACCGGTCTCTGCATAAGAGAGTAGCCTTTCTTCAAAGCCCAACACCGGCTCACCGTTTTTGCTTATGTATATAGCGGTTTTTATGCCCTCTTCAGTTCTAATTACTTCATAAATAAATTCTTCGTTTTTGTTTGTTATTAGCGTATTCCAAGCAACTGCCGCCATAGCTTCTGATGGTCGGCTTTGGAAATTACGTACAAAACCATTATTACGCAGGTTTATTCCGGTAGTTACGGTGTTATGTGCACCGAATGAAAAATCCCCAACCTCGGCTTCTAGATTCCCTCTAAACGCCCCCACTACAATTCCCCTGGAGGAACTGGTAGGAGTAGGACCATTATCTGTTACCTGAACACGAACTCTGAATTTAAAATCTCCTGAAAGCACAATGTCAGGGTAGATAAGTATTACGTCCCTAAAACCATCGGCAGTAGCAAAATTCCCATCAGTTAAAGTGCCGTCGGCCTTGTAAATATTATTTGAATCTGGGCCTTCAAGAGTAGGTACAGGACTTCCGCCTTCTCCGGGGATAAAGGTCATCTTTAGTTCACCATTTTCGACAGGAGCGCTAACAGTTACTACACAGGTACCAGAAACCTCGGGATTCTCTTTTGAGCTTGCAGTAATTGTCGCCGTACCGACAGCTACAGCCGTTATGACGCCGGTGGCGGAATTAACGCTTACTATTGTACTATTGCTTGATTCCCATTCAATTGTATCATCAGAGTCTTGTGGTGTTACTACTGCCGCAAGGGTAGATGTACCGCCGGTTACAAGATTCAACGTAGAAGGATTCACCGTGATGCCTGTTGCCGGGATACCTTCTTCGTTTACAGTAATGGAAGAAGAACCCGATATGCTGGTATTCGCTTTCGATCTTGCAGTAACGTTTATTGGAGTTTCGGTTACAGCAACACCTGTAACCCTGACACTGTTAGCGGTAAGTACCTCTAGGGAAACAAAAGTATCATTTGATACCCACTCAATTTCACCTAACGCCACTGTATCAGGTACAGGAGACGCCGTCAATGTAATTGACTTGTCAATTCCAACAGTTCCAGAAGGAGGCGTTACACTGATACTTTCCAGTTTTGGGCCTGGATCTGGCTTTGGCTCAGGACAAGCGCCAAATAACAACATTACGGCAATAATTGCTGCCGTTGCAAAAATCATCTTCTTCTTAATCATAATCTTCTCCTTAAAATAATTTACCGCCTCTCAAGAAGCGGTGTTAATCAAATACATTAATACAAGCCGGTTGCTCCGGGCAAAGGAACAACATATCTTGCCCTCATAAAATCGTTCAGGATAAACTTGCCGGTATTGGGATCTCGTTCAATAAACCTGCCCTTTATAGGTGCATTAATTTCATTTTCAAAGGGGGCGTTTCCGGTTTGCTCCGGGATAGGCAATTCAATCGATACAACAAAATCTATATTATGTGGCGAAAAATCTCTGCTTACGCTGGCATTGTTATACCAAACCAGGCCGATGTCTACAGGATTGCTAAAGAATTGGCCGGGAATTACATTCCCATCTGCATCCCGTCTTTGTTCCCTGATAAGAACACCGTCATTACTTTGATTACGAGTGGCTAAAACTGCCGGGGAATACATGGAAAGCAGCCTGAACTGGCGGGAGCCAAAATTTGCCACTGGTTCCATAACGCTGTTGGAACCAGAACCGTAAACTGTAAAGCCGCGATAGTTTTCACCAAATGCATTATTATCAAAGGCAGTGCAGTATTCGAGTTGGAGAGCAGGGTTGGAATTACTGGTAAAACCGTCACGACCATTATTAAAGGAAAGACTATGACGTGCAAGATGCTTAACGGCAAGACCTTCACCGCCAAGTTTAAAGCCGCTGCCACCGCCAAGGTTGCCCACCCCAATAGTCCAGTCACTAAGGTTATTACTCCATCTTGTCTGTCCCATATTGTCAAGTTCAAAACCGTTACTATACGCAATACAGTATTCCATGGTAACTTCGCCGATTTCGCCTGTTTCTTTTTTGCTGAAAAGATCCCAGCCGTCATCTACATTGTGATGCGCAACACACCATTCAAAGCGATTCCCCGGTCCTACGGTAAGTTTTGCCGTAAAGCCGTCGGCGTCTGTCTTTGCAAAGTCTCTGTTGTAAAAAGATTCACTGTATGCAACTACATTGTAAGAAGGCCACAGGATTTTAGGTTCGCTGCTTAAGCCGGATATCTGCATTCCAGAATCGCCGTTAAAATATGTCATTACCCATTCTATACGATTGTAATTGCCCATAATCGTAAGGCCCTTACGCTTTACAGCCGGGGTCGCGGTTCCGCGTACATGAAACCCGCTTAAGACCCAGTAGTCACCCATCAATTCAAAACCTTGGTTTTGTGGATGGCCCATAAAATCAATAACTGCTCTGTCGCGGTTTTCCGCTTTAAGCACTTTGTGGTATTTGTAAAATGGGTCGTCCATATAATTGGGGTTAGAAGTCATGGGGCTTGTTGGCGCATCGGAGTCGGTATTGGGCCTTCCTGAATTGCCTCGTGGTATCAGTACATGAAGTGGTGTATATACTCCGTCCAGCATGATGATTTTTTGTCCAGGCGCAACATGGCCGATAGCCGTTTCAAGATCAAGCGGGCTTTCTCTTGTTCCCCTGTTGGTTCGCTTGCCGTCAGGTGCAACAAAAATATTGCCATTTTCCGTCGAATCGCCAAAGCTTCTCCGGCTTACAATAAAGGTTTGCGAAACAATGTTTGTAGAAGCAAGCAGGAAATTCGAATTACTTTGGTTTTGATCGGGATAGAAGACTATCCTAAAAATATTATCCCCTTCTCTTAGGTTTGTAACCGGTACTTCAAATCTGGAAAAAGGCCTTGCAACGGCATTATCCGGTTCAGTTGTCCAAATGCCTCTGCCAAGTTCATCCGGTAGTCTTTCGCCGTTCAGAGTAACTGCAATATTCCCTTCTACATTGGAGCGTAAATGCAGTGTATAATCTGCCTCGGAAGTAGTATTGGGAGAAAACATGGTAAGTAATGGGGTAAATTGATCCGGCTCCATTTCAATCCTTGGAGCGCAATCCCACACGTATGCTTCTTCGTAATGAACATTAGAGATTTTTACTTCCGCACTGCGGCTGGCAAATAAACCAACATAGTAATGATCTTTTTCAATAGAAGTTAACATATCCGGAAATGGGATAAAGTATTCCAGAGGTGTACCAACGCCTACCTCCACAGTATCTACTGTCAGGTCATAAGGGTTCATTTTGTAATAGGGATCTCCGCCCCTGCCGGGCGGTGGTGTAATTATTACGCGGAAACCCGAATTGGTTTTTTCCAGATACAAATTGTACCTTGATCCTGCCGGCGCAAAATCTGGCCGGTCTTCTATTCTGTCCCATTGGGAATAATCCAGATTGTCCCTGGGAACATAATTAAATTCCGCCATGCTGGCATCGGAAAGTGTGGCAGGATTGGTTATGTAGTCCCCTATAGGGTCTGTAACACCAGTGCGCCAATAGACCCGTGCGCCGCGTTTTACCCCGCCAACCATAATCATGTTGGAAGTGCCGCCGGTTGATCCAGCATGGTAACTGTTCCAAAAGTCAGAGTTTAATGTTCCGCTGTAATCATCGTTGCCCAACTCTTTTAAATCTTCCATGGTCTTTCCCGGATACTGGGGAACCATATCTCGTGCCATCAGTCCCCAGGCTTCCTGACCGTTCAACTCGGTTCGTCCATCCTGCAGGGCAAAAAATATCACTTCTACATCGGCCCGTAGTTTAAAATTTTTATCTGCCTCAACTTGCTTAAAATAAAAAGTTATACCGTCTTCGCTTCCTGCTATTTTGCCTGCATTGGAGTTGCTATTATGTGCGCGCAGTGTAATAGATTCGTCTTCATTTACTATTATTTCATTGTTTTTTCTATTGCCAACTCTATTGCTGTTATTACCTGCGCTGGTTCCAAATGAAAGCCGATTCATGTTCCCGCCCAAATTTGCCGGTGTCAGTGCTATTGCTCTAAAGGCGTTAGGGTTGTTTTCTTCCTTATATTCATCAAAGTTAAAAACATTGCATGAAAATATTGATGCCAGCAGAAAACCGGTTAATAAGAAACTTATCTTTTTCATATGGCCCCCCTGAAAACTTTTACCACATACAGTTAATATACATACCAGTGAAAAGGAATATACCGTTAAGTTTTTTCAATATTCCGACCACTAAGTATGATGTCGGAAAAGTCTAAAATTCGAGCGTTATTTTTTATAAAACGGTGCTTACACTGAATAATCGTTTAAGGAGGAATCTGTAATGAAAAAGATGTTTTTAAGTACTTTATTGCTTTTTTTCGTTGGACTGTTTGTTTTTGCTCAGGAAAATTTGCCTTTCAGAGTGACAGGAAACCTTACTACTATATACTCTCTTGGAAATGCCGCAGAGGATCAAATGCTGGGAACAGGTGTAGGGGATGGGGCTTATGTAGAAACCAAGAATGGTTACTTTGTCGAGTCGAATTTGTATGCACTGTTCAATCCGGTACCTTATCTTGAAGGTTATTTTAAACTATATACTATTGCGAGACCGGGTTCATTCTACACGCCTCTGGCTTTGGAACGTAAGAGTGAACAGAATTTTAATCTGGTTTTGGATAGGGTATATGGAAGAATTGATGTTTTTGAAGCATTGAATCTTTCATTGCCGCTTGGTTTGGGGCTTGCTCTTAAAACCGGAAAATATAAGGCGGAACCGGCTTTTTATAACAGAGTCTCAAAATTCACCATAGAAGATATAACATATATGATGGTTTCAGCTAACACATATAATTATGAGATTGAAGCGTCAATAAAACCCATTGACGATAATTTTACCATTTCTGCATCCTTTGTTGGCAACTATCTCTTTGATGAGTCTATACAAAGGCTGTATGATATTGACGGCGGAGTTTCAGATCACGGGTTTCCGGTTTTGGGGAAATATGCGCCTCAGTTTATGAGTTTTTTACGGTTTAATGACCTTGCATTGGGCGGCGGGTTGTTAAACGCAGAACTTATTTTTGGTCAGAATGTATCAAATATATATTCAGGCAATGCCTTTGGCGCAGCTCTAAACTATGTTCTGCCTGTTATTCAGGATTCCCTTTCTCTTCCTATTGGGCTTGGTTTTGCCATGTATGAAAAAAATATTGATATTATCAGCCGCACCGCAAGTACAGACAGGAACGAAACAACCAGTTTCAGAAATACTGTAAGTGGTTCGCTGGCGCTTGGAGTTCGTTTTAAATCTGGTGATTTGGAATTAAACGCAAATCTTGCCGGGGTATTCAATAATGTTGAGCATATTTATCGTGAACCCCTGCAGATTATTTCCATGTCGGTAGATACTCAACTTATTTTCCATGACCGGTTTTTTCTTGGCGGCGGTTTTATCGCGGGTACGTTAACGGATGCTAACTGGAAAACAATTGATGACCCTCAAATAATACCCAAGGACAGGGGCGGGTACGATCATACCTTTACTTTGGCTGACAATTTTGGATATGAGATATATGGCGGGCTTAATCTATGGGAAAATACCCGTTTTATCATCGGGTTTAACCAGAACAGGGGGTTAGCTATGAATTACAATCTGGAAAACAAGGGTGAAGGTCTAATAAAGTATAAACTTGCCGGATCGGATACGGTTGTTGGTGAATTGCCCAAATATGAAACAAGTGGGTTATTCATTAAATTCGTGATAAATTGGTAAAATAGAGTGTAGTTATGGCCGGTTTTAATTTAGCCTCTTTAGGCGGCTGTCCGGACGGTGTTTTTGATAACTCTGCAAGTTTTGCTAATGCCCTTAAAACTATAAAAGAGGCGGGCGGCGGCTCTCTGCGGGTAGGGGAGGGCATTTGGCGGACAGGGCCATTGGAGTTGTTTTCCAATACTACGCTTATTCTGGAAGAAGGGGCAATACTTTCATTTATTTTTGAACCTGAACTTTACCGCCCTGTGTGGACACGATGGGAGGGTGTTGATTGTTATGCAATGCACCCGTGTATATTTGCCGCAGGGCAGGAAAACATAACCATTACGGGAAAAGGCGTTCTGGATGGCAACGGCCAGGAATGGTGGAGTGCAGCCCGGGAGAAGAAAAGCCGTCCCCAGATTGTTCCCGAAACACAGTTGGAACAGGAATTTGCCCGTCTTAATCCAGATTACAAAAACCAGCCCGGCGGCGGCGGCGGCAGGGCTTTCCAATTTTTACGGCCTCCTCTTTTACAGCTTTTTAACTGTTCAAATATCCGTCTGGAAGGAATTACTTTGCAGAATTCTCCTTTCTGGACGCTTCACCCAGTGTACTGTACCAATGTTGTAATTACAGGCGTCTCCATTAATAATCCGCATGATGCGCCAAATACTGATGGTATCGACATTGATTCCTGCGAAGACGTGTTAATAGAAAACTGCTATGTTACCGTAGGGGATGACGGTATTGCCATTAAATCCGGTTCCGGCAAAAACGGCATACAGGTAGGTAAACCAAGCCGCCGGATAACAGTGCGCGGCTGCACTGTTGAGGATGGGCATGGGGGAATTGTTATTGGCAGTGAAACAGCAGCCGGAATCTTTGATGTGTTTGCCGAAGACTGTGTTTTTAAAGGTACAGATCGCGGAATCAGGATTAAAACACGCCGGGGCAGGGGAGGGCAGATTGAAAACCTGGAATTCAAAAACCTTACGATGGAGAACAACCTTTGTCCCGTTGCAATCAATATGTACTACCGCTGCGGTGCGGACATCTCTGAAAATTTTTTCAGTCTGGAAGCCCTTCCGGTAGACGATACAACTCCGTCAATAAAAAATATCAGTGTTATGAATATCCGCGCTTCAGGATGCCGCGCTTCAGCCGGTTTTATTGCCGGCCTGCCCGAATCTCCGGTTGAAAATCTTTCTATCTTAAATTGTGAGTTTTCCACCAATGAACAAAGCGGCGTCAGTCCCGATGAATCGGAGATGTTTTTGGGACTTCCCTCTGTCAAGGAAAAAAGCATTAGGCTTTTGAACGTAAAAAATACAGTATTTAACGATATTCTAGTCAAGGGACCGGCTGAAACCTTTCTTTATCGCTGAAAGTTTTGTATAATATATCATGGCTAATGGAAAAAAGAGAATAGGTCTGGTTCTTGCTTCAATTCATACTGGGATTTCTCTTAATGTATGGGACAGTTTTGCCCGTACAGCATCCTATGAGGACAGTTGCCTGTTTATTTTTCCGGGCGGCAGGCTGAACGCTCCGCAGGATAATGAAAATCTTCGCAATCAGGTGTATCGTCTTGTCAACGATGATAATTTAGACGGCTGTATAAGCTGGAGTTCTACAATACAATACAAGCAGTCAAATGAGGAATTTAAGAATTTTCATTCTACTTTCGACCCGCTTCCGTACGTAACGCTTGGTTTTAAATTACCGGGACATCCTTGTGTAGAATTTGACGCACATAATGGGATGAAAAATCTGGTTAACCATTGTATTCAGGTACACGGCGCGAAAAAAATTGCCTTTCTGCGGGGGCCGGAATACCATCAGTCCGCCCAGGCAAGATACGAAGGTTATTGTGACGCATTAAAAGAGGCAGGACTTGTCAGTCATTCCGGTAAAAAAGGCGGCTCTGGAGCTCTGCTTGTAACCGGGCATTTTGACTGGAATGCCGGAGAAACTGCGGCAGCCCAGCTTTTTGAAGAGCGTTCACTTGTTCCTGGCCGTGATTTTGATACCCTTGCCGGTTCCAGTGATTTAATGGTCTTGGGGGCTGTCAATTATTTTGCCAGACACCGCTACCATTTCCCGGCAGATTACCGCGCCGTTGGGTTTAACAATTCCGTGGAAAGCCGTATTGCTGAAAGTTCTCTTTCGACAGTACATTTACCGTATGTCGAGATGGCGGGTGAATCAATTAAAATTCTGCTGTGTATGATGGGCAAAAAAAAGCAAAAGCCTTCAGATTATGTTTTGTTGAATTCCGAAGTAATAATCAGAAAATCCTGCGGGTGTAACTTAGATGTTATGGGTAGTTTAACTAATACAGGCAATTTATCTGCTTATAACAGTTCTGAAGAAATTCTGGCAAAGTTAATTAAGGATCATCTAAAGCTGGATTCCGGAAAAATGAATTTATATGTTATGCCAATGATACATGCCCTTGTAAAGGGAGATGCTGAAAAATTTTTACCATTGTTTGAGAAAGCAGTTGTTTTATTTTTTAATTCCGGCAGAGAACCTGAAATTCTTCTTGCCCTTATAGCTGCTCTTGGCGCTTCTTCTCTGAATCTTCCATCTCAAGTGCGGCAGTTGGAATCAGCCCTGTACCGGAATATCTTTATGATACGGGAACAGTTGACGATCCGCGCCAGTTATGAAAAAGAAAGGTGTAATACTGTCCTTAATTCGCTTAAATGCGATCTTTTGGGAACCCGTGACCGGTATTCCCTTATACAGAATCTTGCGCGTCATCTGCCGAAAATTGGCATAAACACCGCAGGACTGATTCTGTACAGCGATGAAAAAACTTCGGTTTTTGCCGGCGGTTTTTCCGGTGAAGGTATGTTCCAAATAAAGGAACAGCGCTTTCCTGCCCGGTTTTTGGTTCCTGCGGGTTTAAAATCTCATTTTGACAATGGAATTTTTCTGGTACAGCCGCTGTTTATAGAAAATCAGTCGCTGGGTTATTTTATTCACAATGTTTCCGTTAATGACGGAGTTTTATGCGAGGAACTCAGATCATCAATAAGTTATGCGCTAAAGGGCATTTTTCTTTTGGAGGAAACAGTCCGGGCAAAGATGATTGCTGAACAGGCGGAGCGTGCGAAAACAGAATTTCTTCAGATGCTGGAAAACGGATTGTTCGACCCGCTTCAGGGTATTGCTGAGCGGCTTGAACTAATAGAAAGAAAAAAATCAATAAAAGAATTATATAAGGATTTACAGGAACTAAAGTCTTTTGTATCTTCCAGGGAAGTCGAAGCGGGCAGTATGATGGATTTTACTCTTGCAAAACTTGATGAACTTGCGCTGCTAAAAACCGTTTTTGATCCAGAAGAACTGCTGCCAAATATAGGAACATTCCCCCTGCTTATAGGTGATACAACACGGCTTGCCCAGTGTTTTTCCCTGCTTAGGGAACAATATAATTTAAATTATTCTGCCGAATTAAGCTACAGGGGAATTTCTATTACATTCGGGGGAACGGTAACAGATGGAAAATTAAAAAGCGGCAAAGGCGACAGGGAGGAAAAAATAAGGCAGTTTGGCCTTCTTCTGGCGGAACGTATTATTCTGATGCATGGCGGTAATTTATCCCTGCATCGGGAGCATTGCATCGTTACATTGCCCTGGCCTACACTTGCAGGGCATGAATTGTCGCAGACCACCGTTGGTTCAAAGGATAATGTACTGGTAATTTCCGATCCTGCTTCATTGCCTGCCAATTTTTTTACTATACCGCAAATCTATGAAGCGGAAAATGCTCTGCCGGGCAAAACGGTATTTATAACATGGAATGCAGCCGGCGCCAGCCCTGAAGATTTGGTTAAAGTTGCCAGTCTCAGGCACAGAAGTGACCTGAATGGGATTCCTTTCCTCTGTTATGGGATACCGGCAGGTAATGGCGCCGGTACAATCTCCGCTGCTTCGACCATTATTGATGCGGTAGAATTTGCGTTGAAATCGCCTCAAAAAGGCACGGTTCTTTTTATTGGTTCCAATGAATACTGGAGTAGTAATCAGGATCACTTTTTGCCAAAAGGAAGTGGAGGTGATTTTAAGCTGGATAAAATCAGGATAGATTCAATGGCTGAGTTTAATCAGACTGTCGGTGAAATATGTCCTTTGTTAATAGTTTTTAACACTCTTGATCCGGCAGGCGCCGCAGTAGTACGTCAACATCCGTTAACTGTAATGGTACCAATAGTTATGATATGCAGCCGGGTACATAATAATTTTGATGTTACAATACTAAGCCATTACTCGCGGTTAATTATATGCCACTGGGCTGCTGTATCATCCAGGGAATTTCAGGCGCGTATACAAGCCCTTATTGGTGGAGACGAAATTCTCCCGCCGCATACCGGCGTACTGGTAAAAAAAGCGATTCTTTATTTAGACCAACATGTAGAAACCCATATATCCCGCTGGAAACTGGCGGACTCGGTTAATGTAAGTGAAGATTACCTGACCCGTATTTTTCACAGGGAAATAGGGCTTTCCCTGTGGGATTACCTTAACCGTCTCAGGATTTTTCGTGCGGCGGAACTTTTGCGGAAAACAGATAACACCATTCAAAGTATCGCATCCCAGACAGGTTTCCAGGATAAAGCATATTTCAGCAGGGTTTTTAAGAAAATATACGGTGTGCCTCCCGGACAATTAAGAAAATAATTATGATTTAAAAAGCCGGAAAAGTGCAACAAAGTGTCAGTTTTTTTTCCGTAAAAACTATTTAAAATTCAAAGAACTATGAAAAGGCTGATTAAACGGGAAAATCGGACAATTAAAGAAATTGTACGGCATCGCTCTGTATATGCGCTGATGATCCTTCCGGTGGCGTATTTTATTATTTTCAGGTATTTACCCATATGGAACGGTCAGATTGCCTTTAGGGATTTTATGCCCCTGGATGGTGTTGTTCGAAGCAGGTGGGTAGGTTTAGAACATTTTAATACTTTTATCAGGTCTTTCTATTTTTGGGAATTAATTCGCAATACCCTTTTTTACAGTTTTGGGAAACTGCTGGTAAGCGTCCCCTTGGCAATTATTTTTGCGATAACTCTTTTTGAATCCGCAAGACCCAGACTTGCAAGGGTAGTTCAGACTCTGGCGTATCTTCCCCACTTTTTATCCTGGGTTATTATGTACGGGATTTTGCTGGTTCTTCTCGCTCCCGGCGATGGGATTATAAACGATGTTATTAAGTATTTTGGCGGCGAAGCGGTTCCCTTTTTGACTAATACCAAGACTTTCCCATGGATTGTTATTTTGTCCGATGCCTGGAAAGAAATGGGCTGGAGTGCGATCATTTTTATAGCTGCGCTTATCGGTATTGATCCTACGCTTTTTGAAGCTGCAATGGTAGAAGGAACCAGCGCTGTACAGCGTGTCTGGTTTATTACCTTGCCGTCCATCAAGCCGGTTATTGTAATGGTGGTACTGTTAAGGCTGGGAACAATTCTTGATGCCGGTTTTCACCAAATGTTCATGCTCTATTCGCCTTCGGTATACAGTGTTGCGGATATTATAGATACTTGGGTTTATCGTCAGGGGCTTTTAAATTTCCAGTTTGGTTTGGCAACGGCAGTTGGTATTTTCAAAGGCGCAATTGGGTTGATATTGGTGCTTACATCCAACTGGATGGTAAGAAAAGTCAGTGATTCTTCACTGTTCTGATTATTGGGGAGACATATGGAAGAAACAAAAAATATAAAAGGAAAAATGGTACGTCTTACCAAGGGAGATCGGCTGTTTTATTTAATTATAGACATTTTCCTTGTTTTAATATTTTTTATTATAGCAATACCAATGTGGAGTACCATAACTCTTTCCTTCCGCCCAAATACTTTTATTGGCAGCAATCTGGAAGGGATGTTTCTTATGCCATGGAATTGGTCTTTGGCGGCATACCGTGCCTTGTTGGGGAATAACGGGTTCGTTATTGCTTTTTTAAACAGCCTTAATATTCTGGTTTTTGGCGTTGCCACAGCCCTGTTTCTTACTGTCCCAATGGCTTATGGGCTTTCGGTAAAGACCCTGCCGGGACGGAAATTTTTTATTGTGCTGGTATTAATCCCCTATTTATTCAGTGTGGGGCTTATTCCCGGTTACCTTGTGGTCACCCGCCTTGGTCTTACCAATCGTCTGTTGTCCATATATTTGCCATTGGCAGTCAGCACTTACAACTGTCTTATTATGAAGCGTTTTTTCGAGGGTATTCCCGATGAATTAAAAGAGTCTGCCAGAATAGACGGCGCTTCTGAATTTTTTGTTTTATTACGGATCATCATACCGCTTTCAAAACCGATTATTATGACAATCGGTCTTTATTACGGTGTTCAGTTCTGGAATGATTTTTTCCATGCCATGCTCTACATTAACAAGAACACGCTGCAGCCGTTGACAATTCTGCTGCGGAATATTCTTATGGCAAGCGGCATGAATGAATTTGTGGAAGTAAGCGCATTCGGAGAAGCTCCCGTTCAGGCAATAAAGGCAGCAAGTGTTTTTCTGGCGGCAATACCGATGGTTCTTGCCTATCCGTTTATTCAGAAATATTTTACCAAGGGAACCTTGCTTGGCAGTGTGAAAGGTTAAAAATATTAGGAGGATTGTATGAGGAAATTGGGTTTGTTATTATTGATATTAGTATTGGTTTTATCAACCGGTTGTGAAAGGAGAAGTTCTCCTGATGGGATGGTTACCATTGAATTATGGTATGGCGCGGCGGTAACAGAAGCAGGGCCGCCTCCCTCAAACTGGAGGGCTTTGCAGATTATCAGGGATCAGCTTAATATCAATTTGGTTTTGAGCGCCCTGCCTTCCAGTGAACTGGATCAGGATGTAAAGATTAATGCATCGGCGGCAGCCAATAATCTGCCCGATCTTTTTATGGTACGCCGTGATCCCTTTGTTAATCTTGTCCGTGTCGGAATGATCGCTCCAGTAGACGATCTGTACGAGCTTATGCCAACCCGGACTGCGGTGCAATATGATGATGATTCAATTGGGTTTACCACAATCAACGGAAGATCATACGGGCTTGCCTCTCCCGGTACTATCGAAAAAAACGAAGGTATGCTTATCCGCAAGGACTGGCTGGACAAGCTGGGTCTGGATATTCCGGTAACTCTGGAAGATTACATGAATGTTATGAAGGCGTTTACTGAAAGAGACCCCGATGGTAATGGAAGGCATGATACCTACGGCTACGGCGCTTTTATCGAAATCAATAACTTTGAAGGGGGCTTGGGGCGCCGCTTTGATCCGTTTTTTGGCGCCTTTGGCGTAGCTGGAACATGGGACCTTACAAGGGAAAACGCGGGCTTGAATGTACGCAAAGATGCCTATTATGACGCTCTTGTTTATATCAAGCGCATGATAGATGAGGGTGTGCTTGATCCAAACTGGTCCAGTTATGGCAAGGACGATTTTCGGGCATCCTGGAAACAAGGGCGCTTTGGGATAATGCGTGAACAAAATGCAGCTTTCGCGGCGGAAAATAACTATGCTCCATTTGACAGAAACTTCCCCGAAGGCGAATGGATTGTAATAGATCCTCCAATTGGTCCAGACGGACACATGTCGGTAGGCTTATATACTCAGGCATACAGGATTTATGCGGTCTCACACAGGGCAATAAGGGAAGGGAAAGGACCGGCTATTGCCAGGTTATTGGAATGGATGTCCTCTGATGAAGGTTACTATCTGCTCGGCTGGGGTGAAGAAGGCGTGAATTATGTTTTTGATGAAAACGGCGTTCCCGTAACAGCCGGTATTCCGGATCCGTCAAGGGGTTTTACCCAGCCGGAAATGCAGCCCTTAACCCAACTGCGGAATATGGTTTTCTACAACAGTGAAGTTGAACTGTTGGCGCGTTATCCAACTTATCTGGCGCCGACTTCGGGAAAACCTATGAGTTCACTGACAGTTCTTCGCGATATGCAAAGCCGCCCTTGGACACCGAATATTGGCGGCGATGCCCTGCCTGCACCTAACGCAGACCTTAAGCGGTTTTATGAACAGGGGGTAATTGAATTTGTTAAAGGTACCCGGCGGTTATCTCATGTAAACTGGAATGTATGGGTCGCGGAATTTGACAGGCTTGGCGGGAAAGCCTGGGAAGAAGAGGGAATTGCAGCAGCACAAGAGGCAGGATATTTAAGATAGATGAAGCAGATATCAGTACAGATATCACTACAGATGGCAAGGTCGGTGATGTCCCGTTATAAACCGCAAGAGATGCGGTGGCACTATGAACACGGTCTGGTTTTGCAGAGTATTTTTCTTTTGGGATTAAATTCAGGACAGGAAGAGTTATGCAGTTATGTGAAAACCATGTACGATACAAAGATTACACCGCAGGGAGATATCCTTACATACCGTGAAAACGAATATAATCTTGATCAGATAAATCCCGGTAAAACTTTGTTTTTACTGCATAAAAAATACGGTGAAGAAAAATACCGTATTGCCATAGAAAAGCTTATGGAACAACTGCGTAATCATCCCAGAACTAAAACAGAAGGTTTTTGGCACAAGCAAATTTACCCTTGGCAGATGTGGCTGGACGGGCTGTATATGCAGGGACCGTTTTACGCGCAATATGTGTCTGAATACGAACCGGCTGCCGGTTTCGATGATATTGTCCGGCAATTTACTCTGGTTGAATCAAAGGCCCGCGACAGTACGACCGGCCTATTTTACCATGCCTGGGATGAATCCGGCGATCAGGCTTGGGCAAATCCGCAAACAGGCTGTTCTCCTCATTTTTGGGGCAGGGCGCTTGGCTGGTATTGCATGGCCCTTGTTGACACTATTAATTTTCTTCCGCAGCCGCAGTACTCCGAAAAACTGGCAGTCATTGCATGCCGTTTATTGGAAGCGCTTATGAAGTATCAGGACGACAGCGGGCTTTGGTATCAGGTGATGGACAGGGGAGGGGAGCCAAAGAATTATACCGAAAGTTCGGCTTCTTCAATGTTCGTTTATTTTTTACTCAAGATGATTCACCTTGATCTGGTACCCGAAAAGGATATTGAGTGGATAAAAGCTGCCGCAGTCAGGGCGTATAAAGGATTATTGGAAAATAAACTGCAGGAGGATCCGGCTGGGGAACTTCATCTGGCCGGTATTTGCAGTGTCGCAGGTCTTGGCGGAAACCCTTACAGGGACGGCTCTTATGATTACTATGTAAGTGAACCTGTAGTATCCGATGATTTCAAGGGAGTAGGCCCCTTTATATTGGCATCAATGGAATATGAAAAACTTTAATTCCTGTTTACAATGCCGTCGATAGCCCAGGATGTAATTACTCCAAGCCGTTTGGATATAGCGGAATCTACATGAATTCTGGAAGCAAAAAAGTCCGAAATATCAGCACCGGCGATACTGTAAATTAAAGTCCCTTCGTTAATTGGTTCAAAATAAAGCTGGGCTATGAATTTTTCTTCCCTGATTACAGGAACAAAAAGATAGGTTAAACTCCTGAAATTGGTCAAAGTATAGTATAAACCATTTTGTATCAATGCCATTTCGCCGCGGTAAAACGAATTTCCAAAGTTGGCATCCCTTAACCTTATAAAAACGGTTTCATTTTTTGGAATCAATCTGGCAGGCGGCGGATCGGGAATTGCTGTCGATTGCCTGTCATTCATAATTCTTGTGGCGTCTTCAAACAACGGAACAGCCTGAGCCCTTGTATGGGAATCGTACAGCCTTCCCTTTAGGTCACGGATGTTTCCCAAAGCATTATATACGTCAAGAAGAGTTATGTCGCCCGGCTCTCCCGGAATAACCGATATTGATTCGACAACGTATCCGGGGCCTTTGTCAAGAACCGCATTAATAATCTGAGGGGCAATGTCCGAAGTTGAAGCTCTGCCGATTAAGTTAAACCCTGTTGTCCTTCTGCTGGATTTCAGATAACCGTCACCGAAAATTGCAGCACGGATATCATTGTCAAGGTTTGGAAATATACTGTCAAATGCGCGTAATTGTGCGTAAACATGAATAGTACATAACAGATTAAATAATAAAACTAACATAATTTTTTTTAACATTAATATGCACCCTTGCCCTTTATTACTGCACCAAAAGTCATAAAAACTATCCAGAGATCCAGCCAAACAGACCAGCTTTGCAGATAATATAAATCATAAGCAACCCGGTCGCGGTAATTTGTATCTGATCTTCCTGATACCTGCCAAAGACCTGTCAGTCCTGGTTTTATAGAGAAGATACGATCATAATCATCTCCGTATTTATTTACCTCATCATCTACAATAGGGCGGGGACCTACCAAACTCATTTCGCCTTTTAGAATATTGAGAAGCTGCGGAAACTCATCTATACTGGTTCGGCGCAATAGTCTGCCAAAGCCGGTTATTCTTGGGTCATCCCGCAGTTTGCGGCTTTTTTCCCATTCTGCCCTTATCTCCGAATCGGATTCCAGCATTTTTTCAAGCCGCTCTTGAGCGTCTGTAACCATAGTGCGGAATTTATATGCGTAAAAATGTTTTCCGTTTTTTCCAAGTCTTTTATGTTTGTAAATTACAGGACCTGTAGAATTAATTTTTATTATTAACGCTATTAATAACAGAAAAGGCAGAAGAATAATCCCGCCTACAAATACCACGGAAACATCCAGAAAACGTTTTATTGCAAGATTCCAGATTAGCTTGAGTTTATTACTGGTTTCAAAACCCAGAATCCCATTAAAGTCCCTTACGGACATCCAGATATTTGAAATATTAAAGAAATTTGGAATTAGTATATTGTAACGGAACGCGGATACAGACGAATTAATAAGGGTTTTCAGTTCTTTAGAATCAAGCTCCGGCATGGCGACTATCGCCATTTTAATATTGTAGCGGCTTACAATTTCCGGTCCAACAGAAGTATTGTGAATTATGGGAATGTTCATGTATTCATCTTCACTGTCAGGATTATCATCAAGAATAAGAACAGGTATATAACCATTCCTGATGGTATCCAAAAGACACTCAACAACCAGCTTCCCGGTATTTCCGGAACCGTAAATTACGGTGGGAATACCGCCAAGCCGTGTCTTATGCAGGAGCCAATGGGTTATACTTCTTAGAGTAAGCAGAATTATTGTAGAAAAAACACAGCTAATAATAAAAGCGGTATTAATTGAATCCCAGGCTGCATTTTCTATCATGCGGGACAAGATGATTCCACCGTAAGCCAAAATAGAGCCAACCCAGAACCGCCTCATTTCTTCGGAAGGGGCCATGGAAATGCCTGGATAGAGATTGAAAATCTGAAAAACGATTATGAAAACCGGAAGATATGGCCAGTAGGTTATAAAGGATTTAAAATTAATATGACCGGGATATAAAAAATAATAAATTCTAACCCAGAAAAAACCCCATCCAAAAGCCAGCATCACGGCTGTCAAGTCCGAGATGACAAAAGCAATGGATGTAAGGACAGAACTTGTGCGGCGGAATCTTGTTCTGTACCATATGTCAAAGTCAGAAAGAGTCATAATTATAGACTATTATATCCGCTTTCTTTCTTCAAGAACTCGAAGTATATGATCTTTAAAAGATTCTTTGGAAAATTGTTGTACATACTCAATAAACACTTCACGGGCGTTAAATTTCACCTCGTTTTGTTCAAATTTATCCATTGCCGCGATAAGTGATTCCGGCGTTTGTTCGTCAAAAAAAAGTCCTGTAGCGTTTTCCTTTACCGTGTCCAGAGCGCCTCCTTCCCGAAAGGCGATTACAGGGCAGCCTGCGGCGTTGGCTTCTACGGGGATTATGCCAAAATCCTCGATGCCGGGGAAGAGTAGGGCCTTGGCGGAAGCGTACAGTTCATGAATTTCCTCATCGCTGACTCTGCCCTTGAATGTGACAAGGCCGGTTTTTTCGTATTTTTTTATATCTTTCTTTTTTGCTCCCGCCCCTGCGACAACCAGTTTTCTTCCTGATTTGATACAGGCCTTGATTGCGAGGTCTGCCCGCTTATAACCTGTAACTTGCCCAAAAAAGAGATAAAAGTCTTTTGGGGCGCGGCTTATAGAAAGAAACCTTTCAATGTCAACTGGCGGATAAACCACAACAGCTTCTCTGTTAAAATAACGTCTGATACGTTTTGCCACATAGCTTGAGTTGGCGATAAAACAATCTACCAGGTTGGCGGACATAATGTCCCATAACCTAAGCCCTGGAATAAGGCGTTTCATAAAAAAACGTTTTAAGGGATTTGTCCCCCTGAAATATTCATGATACATATCCCACAGATAACGCATGGGACTGTGGCAGTAACAGATATGATACGCGTTGGGATTAGGAACTACACCCTTGGCGGGGCCGGATTCGCTGGAAATGACAAGATTGTAGTCTTGCAGGTTAAAGTCCATAAGTGCGCGGGGCATCAGAGGCATATAAAGCTGGTAAAGTTTTTTTGCAAAGGGCAGGCGGTTTATCCACGAAGTGTAAACACGGCGGTTGTTTATCTGGGCGGAAATCGCCTTTGGGTTATAAACATGTGTAAAAATATCAGCCTGCGGGAACATTTCAAGCAGGGTTTCTATTACTTTTTCCCCGCCGCGCATGTTTACAAGCCAGTAGTGGATGATTGCGACTTTCATGATTTAATCCGCTCCTTTTATTTTTGCGTCAAAGCTCTTGTTTTTAAAATAAATGAATTAAGCGCTTTGAAAACTCCAGGCATTTTTTTTCTTATAAACAACAAGATCGAGAATAATTTGCTGTTTATGGTATCAAGTTCTATTTCACCGGAAATTATCCTTGAATTACGCTCAAATGCGGCTTTTGGGTTTTTTAGTAATTCCATTAGATACGGAGAAATAATTCCTGTTTCTTTTACGTAAGACAGAACAGGTATTGATGCCGGTATATATGGGCAATTGTATAATTTAATAGAGGTAGCGAAACAGTGTATTATTTTTGAATCTGCAAGGAAAGGAAGTCCGTTAAATGTTATCTGGCAATTCCATTCATCGTCAAGTTTTTGTACAATTCCACCCAATTCTGAATTTGCCTGATTCAAAGCAGGCATATCCTGATGAATGCTATTTTTCTTGCTGAAAAGCCATAGAGAATGCCATAGAGAAAAAAACTTTTCGCTTTGTGGTGTATCCCGGCAAAAAAGAACCCCGCCATTGTAACGAAGCTCTGTATTAAAAGAAGAATAAAATCCAAGTTTTTTGTCCTGACCTTTAAAATACGGCGCCAAGTGATGTGTGGAAAGTGGAACGTGGGTATCCAGAACGGCTCCGATATTGACACTCTGCGGGAATTCACAATCAAGATTACCTGCGATAACTGTGTCGCAATCTATGTAAAGAAAGTCACCTGTAATATAATTTTTCATAGATGTTTTTATCCATCGTGAGACTTCCTTTTGCGAAAATGTTTCCGGCGCTGTTATTATTATTGTTTCGGAAATATACGATTCATAACCAGCGCGTTTACCAACAAGACTTTCCTTTGTTTTTGAGTCTATAAGGACAACAATATATGCTTGCGGATTATGTAAACGCAGGGAAACAATGGAGATAAAAAACTGCTCGTAGTAAAAGTCGTTATCCGAGCTGGTTAAAACATAAACGTATTTCATGGTTTGTTCTTTTCCGAAAAGGTATTTAGAAGATAGCCGTATATTGTTAAATTACCTTTTTTTGTATATTCAATGAATTTCTTTTTCCATGTTAATTTATGAAATGTGGTTAAAGAATATTCCGCAAACTGTTCGTTGAAAAATTCTTTATTCAGGTTTTTTTGCAAAGCGAATTTTTCCACACCGCTATGTGGAACATTATCTATCAAATTCCTTATAACTGGCGAATTATCGTAACCAAGAGCAATTGTGTAATCAACAAGAAAATAGTCAATCAGATCGTTATGATCTTTCCAGTAAGCATTAAAAATATCCTTCATAAATGCGAAAATAAGAGAATGTTTTGTTCCTGCCAAAAGGAAACCAGAATAGCGACTTATACTGGGAACTTTTTGTATATGAGAGTGTGTCGATTTATCAAAAAGTCCCGCGTATTGCGTGAGAGTGATACTGGCGCTCTTTGCCGGCGCTTTTACTGTATAAAACGATGAACCTTCAAATGATATATTGTTTAGTGTCAATACTGTGGCATCTATCCAGATACCACCGTAATCATGCAGCAGATTCGCACGTAAGATGTCGGAAAAATGGGTAATTGTGATTATACCTGTGTTTACTTTTCCCAGAATATATTCAGTAATTGAAACAAAATCCCTAAAATTAAATTTTGTAATTAGCTGAACCGGATGTTTCCCGGCATAATGTCTAATGGAATTGTAACAGACCCTGACAAGGGGGGGCATAGCTTCTTCTCCATCCCACCAACATACCCAGATAACAGAATCCGGTTCAATAATTGATTCCGGCATTGAATTATCGTTTGTATATCTATCAAGTATATCAAAATAACGTTCCAATAAATATTTTAAAATTGTCCGGTGTTTATGCACAGCAATATAAGGCTTAAGTCTGCCAAATAAGTG
>Ga0099364_10003818_pt1 | contig 23139 bp, 16 predicted proteins | sample TergutTh196P3_FD_73070 | JGI IMG/M metagenome (GOLD analysis project Ga0099364, IMG submission 73070) | Microcerotermes parvus P3 segment gut microbial communities from Pointe-Noire, Republic of the Congo - Th196 P3 | ecosystem: Host-associated > Arthropoda: Insects > Digestive system > Gut ...
ATCGTTGCTATTTTTAGGATATAACCTAAAGAGGGCAATAAGTATGCTAGGAGTTCAGGACCTGAAAGAAAGAATGAGGATGATGAAAGAGGCTGTTTTGGGTTATTTTTCACGTTTTTTCCAAACCTCAAAAATATTGCACTCAAAGTCAACATCTCCTTTTGTTTTTCTCTGATTTTCGGACGGTCTGGGACGACCGCCCTGTCGCCCCTACGCCGGTGGATCCCTGCGTTGGTGGATAAGGACAATTTTTATGGGGTGATGTCAGGTTAAAATCATATCTTCGATACAAAAAACCGCGTAAAGAGGAATCGACTTGAGCCTTTTATCCGGGTTATACCCTAAGTGTTTTTCACTAATTCTGTAAGATAAATTTGGAGAGTATTTATCCATAAAAACGCCCAGGCTTTTGGATTGGGTGTTTTTACCGCTCTTAACTTCAATCGGCACATTTCCCATATCGGTCGTGATTAAAAAATCAACTTCCGCGTCGGCGTTGGAATGATCGTTGATATATCTCCAATAATGCAATACTTCACCCAGCGATTGAATTTTGCTTTGCAAAGCGCAGGCCGCATAGTTTTCACTAACTACCCCCAAGTATTTTTTATCAAATTCTTCGAAATTCTGAAAATTGATTTTTAGTTGATGGCATAAGAGTCCCGTGTCATTTAAATAAAGCTTGTAACTGCTGTTTTTTTCACTTGGCAAAGGGCGGTCCCCATTTTCCGCCTGACGGCACTGGATAATGATTTTTGCTTGAGTCAGCCAGTCCACACTACCGCGATACTTTTTACCGGTGCCATTTTCCTTGATGCCGGCATAAATAAACCTTTTGCTTTGTTTGGGAACTCCCAGTTGAGCCGGCACCGAGGCAAAAGTGTCATTGACTTTTTGTTTATCAACCACACTTTTAACATATTTGGAAACATCCAATTTATAATCATTTATTATTAAATTTTGGATTTTGCGAAAATCTTTTCTATCCACATAAGCTTCCACCACTTTAGGCATACCTCCAACAATTAAAAAGGCTTTACAAAGCGCTAAGGCGTGGAGGTGAGAAACATCCGGCAGGCGCCGGTTATCTTTAAAGCACTCTTTTATTAAATTCGCCAAATAGGTTTCGCCATTCGCCCACAAAAACTCCTCAAAGTCCATCGGATACATCATTAAAGGTTCAGTTTTACCAACCGGATGTTGATATTTATCTCCCGCCTGGCTGCCGGCGGTTAGATTGCCTTTATCATCATAAACGTTCAATCTGGAGGTAACGCCAAGCAAACTACCGGCGGCAATAATGTGGTAATGGTTTATTCCCTGACTTATTTCATCTTCAAAGTATTTAAGAGAAGTCAGGGCGCTGGGACATAACTGGATTTCATCAAAAAACAAAAGGGTCTTTTTTTGCTCGATTTTTTTGCCCGTTAAGTCTTCCAAGTTTTTGATGATTTTACCGGGCAATAAATCGCCTTGAAAAATACTAACCGCCGAGGGCATTTGTTCAAAATTGATTTCCACGAAGTTGGTGTACTGAGTCTTGTCTCTGCCGAATTCTCTTACAGTATAAGATTTACCTACCTGTCTGGCGCCGTAAATAACCAAAGGCGAGGCACTCTCAAGCTTCCATTTTAGCAGTTGCAAAGCGGCTTTTCTTTTCATATTGGTGATTATATCCGCTTACCCGCAAGTGTCAAGAAATCGCGTCGCCTCATAAAAAAAGTACTCGAAATGCATTCGTTGCCTCATAATAAAAAAGTACCCGAAAATCGACCCATCACAGCAAGGGGAAGGGTCGAAAATGCCGCTAAGTATGAAAGAGAAACAGTCGGTAACGAACGTGATGCGCGAAGAGTATCGCAAAGCGTCCAAGAAGCGAAAAAGCCGAATACTTGATGAGTTTTGCAAACTGACCGGGTATAATCGGAGCTATGGGGCCAGGAAACTGCGCTCTCGCCAGGAAAGTCGCTTTCATAAAAAATACAAAAAGGTACTTCAAAAGCCACGTGGCAGAAAACGCAAGTATGGAGCAGAATGCCTCAAACCTCTGACAACGGTGTGGTCTGTGATGGATTTTGCTTGTGGAAAAAGGGTTGCGGCCGGGATGGCAGATGTTCTCGATGCCCTGTTACGCTCAAAAGAAGTTTGTTTGGATGAGATAACGGAGAACAAATTGCGCACTGTATCGGCTTCGACGATTGATCGCCTGTTGGCTGTGAAGAGGAAACAGATGTGCCCTAAAGGACGCGCGACCACCAAACCCGGCAGTCTGCTGAAAAGCCAGATACCGATACGTACCGGCACTGAATGGGACGAGAAGCGTCCTGGTTATGTGGAGATGGATACAGTGGCACATTGCGGGGAAAGCACCCGTGGTCAATATGTTGTGACACTGGATGTGACGGACATACAGACCTGCTGGTCAGAGCAACGCGCTGCCTTGAACAAAGCTGGCAAGCACGTCTTTGCCGAGTTTAAAAAGATACGTGCCCAACTTCCCTTCACACTTTACGGGATAGATTGCGACTCGGGCGCCGAGTTCATCAACGGGCTTATGTTTCGCTATTGCGAAGATGAAAATATCACCTTTACGCGCGGGAGACCCTACAGAAAAAATGACGGCTGTCACGTGGAGCAGAAGAATTGGTCGATAGTGCGCCAGACTGTAGGTTACGGCAGGTTTGAGGCTGAGAATGAATGTGCCCTGCTCAACATTATCTACGACAACCAACGACTGCTCACCAACTTCTTCATGCCCTCACAAAAACTCACAACAAAGGAACGCGACGGTGGTCGTATTATACGCACTCTCGATAAGCCCCTGACACCGTACAGGCGTGTCATGGAGTCCAAACACATCGACGACAAGGCAAAGGCTGCTTTGACCGAAACTTTCGAAACCTTGAACCCTGCGGCGTTACGCCGAGAGGTCCGCCGACTTGTCAGTGAGCTGTACAAGTTGGGTGCGCAACTCCGCGGGGCACAAGAGTACTGGCAGGATGATACACATCTGACTGGACAGCTTGATGATGCGATATAATTTCCTGTATGAGCCTCACAAATGAAAGGAGGGAAGGCGACACCTTCAGGTACTTTTATTTGTGAGGCAACGATACAACTTTCAAGTACTTTTTATTTTGAGGCAATACGGACCCGCAGATTTTGCGGGGCAATTAATAAAAATATTCTATCCGTGCAATGGTGTAAATATGGTGTAAGGAAAATGAAAAGGGTTCAGGTTTATTTCCCCTGAACCCTTGCTATCTCTGGAGCGGAAAACGAGATTCGAACTCGCGACCCTTGGCTTGGGAAGGCATAATAGTAGAATTTCTCACCTCCTGCAATATATGAATATATTCTTATGAATCCTTGCAGTGCAAGATATTACGCCATCTAAATTATTTCCGACTTGTTCATTCGTTTTCTATGATTTATACTTTCAATGCTGTAAATACGCTGTAAAATATTATTGGAGGATTTCTCATGAAAATTCGCCTGACACAAAGTTATGTCAACTCGATTAAGACACCAGATAAACCTTACTGGATTACAGATGCTGGATGCCAAAACTTACGATTGTACGTTGGAAAGGCAAGAAAAGTATGGTATGTCGGTTATAGAAATAACTCGAATATCTATAAAAACCATAAACTAGGCACGACACGGGAATTATTGACAGTCGCTCTCGCTCGCGAAGCCGCCGATGATTTCATTTACAAACTCAAGAAAGGCGAAAGCCCGCAAAAGAAAAAAGCTTCAAAGAAATTAACATTAAGAACTTTCATGGATGATATATACGCTCCCGAAAGGCTAATCAGCAATCCCAAGGCAGGACAGCTTACGCTCAACATGATTAGGTCTGTATTTGCGGACCGTTTCTATGATAAATTTATCGACGAACTGGATATTAAAGATTTTAATTCTTGGCGTAATGATCGAATATCCTCCGGGGTAAAGCGCGTCACGATCAATAAAAATGTTATCGCGATAAGAGCGGCGCTGAATTGGGGCATAACAAACGGTTATTTTGAACAGAATCCCGTACAGAATATGAAGCTGCTGAAAGAAACGGACGCAGAGACAAAAGTCAGGTATCTCTCGAATGAGGAACGAATCAGGCTTTTTTCGGCCTTGGATGACCGCGAAAAGAGAATCCGCGAAGGAAGAAAAAATCACAACGAATGGCTTGCCGAACGCGATTTACCGACGCGCCCTGAAATAGGTGACATGTTCGCTGATCATGTAAAACCGATGGTAATAGTTTCTCTCTACAGCGGTATCAGAAAAGGTACGTTGCTTTCACTATTATGGGAGGATATAGATTTCTTTACAGGCATCCTGACGCTTAGGGGAGAAATCATGAAATCAGGAGATTTGGTACGCGTACCCGTTAATTCGATAGTCGCTAATACGTTTTCGGCATGGAAAAAGCAATCTGCCAAAACCTCGCAAGGCGATTTAATTTTCCCCTCTCCTGTCACTGGTAAAACTTTGAAAGATGTGAAAAAAGCATGGCATACAGTATTGAAAGAAGCCAAGATCGAAAATTTCCGTTGGCACGACATGCGTCATGACTTCGCGTCTCAACTCGTAATGAAAGGCGTCGACCTGAACACCGTGCGAGAACTTATGGGACACAAGAATATTACAACAACGCAGATATACGCGCACCTGGCGCCTGAACATAAACTCAAGGCAGTTGAACTGTTGGCTGAAACGGCCGGGTATGACATCATACCGTGTCATAGAGTTGCCGCATCAGAGATGAATCCGAATCTCTGATAACCTGCTAATTTTGCTAACCGCTTATGGTACAATTTCGACGTAAATGTTTCCAATAGCTAGATTATTTCTTGCTTTACGAGGTATCATATGAAAATTGATTTTCGCACGCCAATTTGTGGAGTCCGTCCTGCTGTGCTAAAACAGTTGTTTCGTGGGGGCCGGTATCATCAGTTTTCTATTAATGAGGCAATAAAGGCTTTTGGTGAGTCCGAGACTGACGCTCGAAAGCGGTTAAAAAACCTCCACAGTGAGGGGTGGATCAACGAAGAGGGTGTGTTGAGTGGTCGTGAGGATCACGTGCTCGGTATGTGGGAACTGACAGAGAGTGGCTTGCGCCTAGCGGCTATGCCAATGGTCAAGCGATTTCCGATCAGCGAGGGGCGAGAGATCGTAAAGCGAGTGATTGAGGTTGCCCAACAGATGAACGGCGAGCCGTGGAACTCAAATCGGATCACGAAAATCATCCTGCTTGGCAGCGTCCTCACGGGCAAAGACACCGATGACGCAGGCGACGTTGACTTAGATGTGATTACTCACGTGCGGAAGGATATTCCAAGGGAAGAGTTGCATAGGCTCGCCGAGGTGGAGAACGAAGGCAGGGCAAATAAACTAAATCTATACCACTGGGGAGATGTGTTGCTGGTACGCCGAATAAAGAAGGTTTCGCGCCGAATCCACATAGTTGGGGGCGAGATCAAGCCCGAATGGCCGCAAAGGGTTGTTTACGAGTTCGACAACGTGACGGGAAAGGAGATTCCGGCGGACTATAACCAATCCACCGCTAAAGTGGGCAAAACATCCACTCATTTCGATTCAAAAATATTATTCTCGTTAATGCCGATATTGCTTTTGTCAAATTCGGTAATAGTTTTTTCGGAACTCTGATTTAATTTTATCAATCTACTCCAAGCGCTTTAAATACCGCTTCCTGAGGCGACGAATAAAAGATCAGACTGAATGCTCCTACAAGGTCGGAAGGCACGCTCCCGAGATCGGCAGCGGAAGTTATCGGTAGCAGGACTTTTTTTGCGCCGCTGTCCAGGCAAACTTGCAGTACGTTGGCGAGTTCATCAACTTTCATTAATGTGCCGCTTATACTGATTTCGCCGAGCGCCGCCAAACTTGACACAGTTGGTTTCGAAAGAGCTATCGAACATATGGCGATAAGAGTAGGCAGTGCCAAATATTTCGTCATTCCGACGCCGTTCATATCCTGATAACTGATTATGTAATCCTTTGTTGTCGTGCTGATGCTGCCGCTGATTGAATTGCCATTTGCCTTCAAGTAGTTGAAAGCGGTATTGGTCGCCTCTCGTGCGTCACGGTCGGAGCCGATGCCGGTGCGGTCAAATTTGCCGCTGCCTGGCAGCATTTGCGTTTCAAGACGATAAACGCCGATCATTCCGCCTTTTCCTCTGGAAACAGTATAGACATGTCCAGGATTCGTAGTGCCTTCCGGTATTAACTTACCGCCGCCCTGTTCTCTTACTGAAACGAATCGCTCTTCAAATGATTCATTGTCTATGTATGAAAAATTCACATCGTAGAACTCCATGCCGCCGATTTTTTTTAGCTGTTCCTTTACGCGACGGCGCATTTCCAGGGCAAATGCCAATATCTCCGCGATGTCGTCATTTGAATACAGGCCGTCGGGATACATAAGTTTTGTCAGACCGGATACCGTTTTACGTACCGCAACTACGTCACGCTGATTGAGGTTGGTTCCAAGTCGGAAGAATTTATCCAGCACATCTCCAAATGGTTCTTTACGCATTTCACGCATAAATTCGGCCAAAAAATCAGTGATAAATCCATATTCGTCCGTAAAGAAATTCGGCTTGAATTTCGGGATTTCCCAACCCGGCACATAGCAGTGCATACGGTCGAAGAATGCCGTGTCGTTCGCCATTGCCTCGGGAAATGGGGCAAACAGATGAGATGTTTTCAACAGTACATCTACACTTTGATTGATATTACCAACAAAAACCATAGAGGCCGTCGCCGCCTTTTCTTCTTTGCCGCGCGCGAAAGAACCGGAGGCCATGTAGTCCTTCATTATCTGAACGCCGTCTTTGTCTTTGAAATTAATTCCCGCGACTTCGTCGAAAGCAACGCAATCCCAAAGACCGACTAACCCAACCGTTTTATTCGCCATGTTGTAAAACAGATTGGCAACGGTAGTTTGTCCGCCTGAGACAAGGATGCTGTTTGGAGAAACCTCTTTATAGATATGAGATTTTCCCGTACTTCTAGGCCCTAGTTCACACAGATTAAAATTATTTTCGATCAACGGAATCATCCGGGAAAGCAGTAACCATTTCTCACGCTCGGTGAATTTATCGGCTTCCATTCCTGTCGAACGAAGCAGAATCGTAAGCCATTCGTCTTTCGTGAATTCTTTTCTGGCCTTTTTAATTTCGTCCATATCAATGTTCGGCATTTGAATAGGAGTAAGTTTGCGAACGCGTATAGGGCTTGCTTTCTTGTCTTCTTCTATATACTCGTATTCAAGCCCGACGATACACCAGATACCGCCGCAAAGCAGACGTTCATACTTTGAAACGTAGTCTGAGGCGAGCGATATTCCCTTGATACCCAAATTGGAGAACTCGGCTTCATAGCGGTCTTCTCTGATATTCAGACGAACCGTTAATTTGTCTATTACTGTATAGCTTCCGCGTTCACGCATAAATGATTTTATTTTCTCCGCCTCATCCGGGCGGACGAAATTATCAGAAAGGATGCGCTTGACATTGTTGATGCCTTCTTCGATGATTTCCGGATCATCCGAACTGCAATACTGCCCAAGGAGATATTCGAGAACATAAACAGGAACAAACCCAGTGCCTTCCTTGAGTTTTTTCGTCAAATCCTTTCGCACGATCTTCCCGTCAAAGAAAGTCCTGAGTTTTTTATTGATGGCGGCGTTCGCATCGCCGGTATCGTTAATCTCTTTGTGCTGCTCCATCGAAATATCCTCCGTCCCCTGATTCCCTTTTACACCCATTAACTATTCAAAACCGATGCCATCCGCAAACGCGATGTCCATGATAACGTCATGCCTGAAAAGCTCAACTTCATTTTTCGCATCATATACAATAAGGTAGTATCTCTTTGAAGCATCGTATTTCTTGTTCTTGAAGTTGAATCGCAGCCGAAAAATGCGCTTCTGAGATTCCGAGTCACGCTTGTCCGCTAAATAGATACACTCGTTCGAAATCGGTTCGTTGTCCTCCGATTTGAAATAAATCTTATAGCTGGTTGCCTTAACAGCGTCGCATACCGGCTCCGACTGGATAAATTCGAGAGAGGTAATCAGGTTCGTTATCTTATTAACCATGCTTACAAGCGCGATCCGCACAGAGTGAGTTTCCACGCGGTATTTTTCAGTTTTGACGTTAATCACTGGCAGAATCATCTCCTGCGGAGAAGAACCGCCGTGAACGTAATTCAGGCTGCCGCCTTGCGTTTTGAAGACATTTGCTCCAAGAGGATATGAAAGTATTCGGTTGTCGTCATTTCCCAATATTGCGCTAAACGGGGCGGAAACAACACCGTCTGCTTCGATCACTTCATTTGAAATGATAAATCTACGATTTACAGAGGCGCCCGCGATGTTGACATTATCAATTTTATCGCTTTCGCAGAGAGAATCTCGCTTGTATAGGAAACCGTGATCGCCTGTCACAATAAAATGCTGCACATTGGCGCTGCCGGAAAGTCGCTTTATAAGAGCGAAAAGCTCATCAATCGTTTCCCGACAGGCGCTAAACACTTCGTTTTCGGTACTCAAGGCTCCGCCCCGCGCGTCGATTTGGTTGTGGTAGATATAGACGACGTCCATCCCGGTGAAAATTTCGCGCAATTGTTCCCTGTTCATCGTCTTAATTTTCTTATACTGAACACATCGACTATTTGGAATATGAGCTTTCAGAATAGCCTCTCGTTTTTCGGTCGTATCGGTTTGCATCCCGTCGATCAGAACATCACAATTGTCGCTGATCGTAATGGATTTATTTGGCAGGAGCGCCGCCATTCCAAATTGCGTATTGGACGGCAGAATACTTAATATAGCCTCCGTCGTTACGTCACATTTTTCGTGATCAGACAGTTTCTCATAAAGCGCGCGTCCGACCTCATAGCGCAAACCATCCGAAATTATAACGACCACTTTATCCTTGCAATACTTGATGTATTGCGAAAAGAAATCCATCTGCCTCGGTACATCCGGCACATTTGAAGCGGAATAAGCGTTATTCCAAGCGATAACCAGATTCGATAAATATTTATTTGTATAAATATTTTCAACCAGTTCGCGCAGCTTCTCATAACCCGAAGTGTCGCCTAACTGGTCATACGCGAAATAGAAAGAGCGGTAATGACTGTCGATTTGATAGTCAGCCGCCACATATTGTTTAAAGAGCACTTTTGCGTCAGACGGGAAGGAATATTTAGTCGCTCCAATAATGTGGAACGCCGCTTGGAGCATATTGTATTGTGCGGCATACTTTTCGCCAAAGTGTTTTCGCAGGCGCTCAGAACAGACGTCAGGTATATCCATGCCGCCCAGCTTCGAACCGACGTCCTCGTCCAGCAATCTTTCTACGATCCATTTGATTATAAATCTATCGCAGAGGGCAAAGACATCGCAGAAAACCAGCGTTTCCGGCGGATAGTCCTCAAACACGGAAACTACGTTAAGCACAGACGCAATGTGAGCGGAAATCTCGTCGTATCGTTTACTGTAGAGTTTATTATTCATCAGACTGTCGAGGAACGTGATTATGTTGCCGGATTTATATGAACGGAATTCTTGCCAAGGCTTCGGCAGCTCATCACGAAGCGTTCTGCCGGCATAGGTAACAAACATCCTGATAGCGAGCTTTTCAAGCGTCGGCTTTGGATCGGAATAACCGAAAGTTTCCTCACACAATCGCCAGAAGGTAGGGTTGAGATCGTATTTTTCGAACTCCGCAAGGAATTTGTTATCCTCGAAACCGTCATCCGTGAGTACGATGCTCAGAGCTTCTTCTAAGGATACATTGCTTGTCCTGCATATAACGCACATTAATCCAATCTCAATACGCTCGGAAGTATAACTCTCGATTTCCAGGTCGTAAAAACGCTGCGTCCTGTCTTTTGCCGCGAAGAATTTTATATATTTATTTATGACCGGCTTATATTTTTCTTCGATACCCAGATCAGCAATAATCGAGGATGCGCGGTCGGCAAAGAAACGCTTCGCATAACGCAAGGTATCCTCCAGGTGGTTTTCGCGGATGTCCGGCTTTGGGAAAGGCGCGTAGATTAGATAGTTCGAATTCGTATCCAGCCGTTCCAGCATATACTTTGTATAGAATTGGTTGTCCGGCTCCAGTTTATGCAGTTTGGCTCCAACCAGCTCCAACGAATCTATATCTTCCGTAAACTCCGCCTTGTCGTCATACCAAAATACCAGCTTGCGGCCATCCCCCTCAAACGCGGCGTTTAGTTTAGCTGTTATCTGGTTAAGATTTTGCTCGGGCATAAAAACATTCCCATCATTTGAATTTTTGCCACTCTATCATCCATACGTCTATCGTGGTTTTGTTAAATCTTTGCAAGAACCTGATATTTTTTTCCTTCCGCATCAGTCTGGACTTTCTCGTAATTCACTTTCACTCCGTCGTCCAGATCCAGAGAAATTCGCGAGAGAGCCAAGTGAGCTATTCTTTCGTCATAATCCCTGACCTCTTTGTGCTGTTTTAACAACTTCTCAAGGCGCTTCGCGGCGACGGTTGTTTCTCGTGCGTTTGAGCTGTTTTTAATGATCTCATTCATGCGGGCTGTCTCATTGTCGTAGATGCGCTGCATTTTGTGAAGATACGTAATGCGTAAATGACCGATTGTATCCTCGTTATAGCGATGTAAGTAAACCAGCGCCTTGAATCCATTTTCTTTACCGCTGTCGAACAGCCAGTAGATCGGGCGTTTTTTGTATGTCTTCACGTGGTCTTTGTAGAAATCATTCAAGAAATAATTACGGATGACCTCGCGTGAAGTATTGCCCCTGTTTCCCAGCGCGTCCGCTATGAATTTAAGATTTACCTCCAATGTGTCATCTCCATAAGCCGCGCGCACAAATTCGATAAACCGGCCTACGATGTCGTCGTCGAAATATTCGTCATCGCAGATGGATATTATGTTATCGCTTGCCGGCTGGAATGTTTTATATTTTCCCGCGTCCCATTCGCCGCCGGCGTATGCCAATCCTTCCGCGTCGAGCGAATATCTTCCGAACATACAGCCCACCGCGTAAGAGAGCAGGCTTTTTACAACCTCAGCTTTTGTCAGTACGTAATTGCTTCCCTTCATACCCTCCGGCACGCTTTCCTTGCTGTCGAAAACCCGGTGAACTGTCACATCCTTGTCTTCAACATCCGGCGTCAGCTCATCCTGTAAGCCGTATATCTCGATGAAAATGCGATTCAGTTCTTCCTCGTTGTTTTTGAGGGTCTGAAAACGCTCCTCGCATTCGGCTTTCCATTCGCTGTATTTGTCGGAAATCAAGCGCGACATGACCTAACCCTCTTTTTCGAGAAGTTCACATAATTTGCCAAAATCATTGCAGGCAAGCTGCAAAGAAGGAAGCGCTAAATCGCAAGTTGCTTTATCGTTTTTGCTGAGATAATCCATGTATATCTTGCTGAAGTTTTCCCCGAATGTTTTGGGCTTCGCGTTTCTGTGTTTATGTTTATAATCGGTAGTTTCGTTCACGGAATCGTTACAAGTCATTATTGCTTCAAACCACTCAAACCATGTTTCGATATTTCGTTTCGGCATCACTAAAAATAATTTGTCCGAGTCTTTTATTCCCTCTCCGTCACTTTCCTGTACGATTTTTTCCAATAGCTGCAATATATCTTTGGATTCCTTTGTATCCACGTCTAACGCAATAACAAGAAATTTATTTTCCTTACTTCTTGCATGAGATCGCAAGGCGTCATAAAAATATTTTCTGACATGCTGCTCGCCGGAACCCAATCCCTCCGGCAGGTCGGCGTATAGTTCAAATTTCCTGTTGCCGCTCACACCCTGTGACATTAAGAAACCTCTTATAAAGTCATACTGTCGTCTATCCTCGCACAAGACCCATACCCTGTACTTTTCAAACACTTGTTTCATTTCCGCCACTCCATCCCGCAAAGTTTACCGAAAAGCGTAACGGATGTGTCGTATTCAATATGCTTACGACAGACAGCGCGCGGCGGTTCGCCTACCGTCTCGAAAATAATCGCCTCGTCGTGATACCAGTTCAGCGTCTTGGGGTTATGGGATGTAATTATAAATTGAATACCGCGATCCTCCCATGCGTCGTGCATTGCGTCAAGCCAAGGCTGCAGTTCACCGGGAGCGAGAAAATTTTCCGGTTCGTCAATCATTACCACACCACCGTCCGGGACATTGGCAATAATCGTATACAGAGCAAGGAGAACCTTCTGTCCGTCCGACAGTTCATCAAACGTCAGATCGTAATGATTCCCTTTGTAATTAACTCTCATCATAAGACGATACATATCACCTTTTTGCGGGTTGTTGATGCTTACTATGCCGGGTATGAAATTTTTACACTGCTCCAAAATCCAGTTTTGCCTCTCGGCCTGGTTGTTAGCGCAATAAAAACGCCAGGAAGCGAAGTTTTCTCCGTACATTCCCAAAGATTTCGAGCCATTCGTGAAATCTTTAAGCATACAAAAAGGAGTCAAGTGAGTCGAGATTATTTTAAAAATCATTTCGCCGAATGACCTTATTTTGTTGTTGTTGTGAGAAGCTGGTATCAATCCAGATGAATTCAAATCGCTCTTAAACGACAGTTCATCGCCTTCGTCGGTGAACATTTCGATTTTGCCTTTGGAAAAGGAAAAAACCACCTTGTCTTCATTATCCTGCCTCAGCGCCAACAACTCTTGATGAATTCTATTGTCACGTTCGGCAAAATCATATTCCACGGACAAATCATAAATAAAAATTTCATCATCACAGTCAGAAATCTCAATCTGCAAAGACATTTCCCCGTATCCTTTTTTGGGTGTCTTCCACCTGCAAAAAGAATCAAAAGGAAACGTTTCCTCGACGGATCTGGCCATTTGGTCGGAAAAATCCGGCATTGCCAGAAATTTTGTGAGTTTGTAAAGCAATTTGAGCAAAGCCGACTTGCCACTCCCGTTTGGGCCGCAGATGAGATTAACTCCCTCCGTGAAATCCATTTGGAAGTTGTCGAATATTTTGTAGTTGTTTATTGAAATTTTTCGGAGCATTTAGCTGCCTCCTTGCTAATAAAGATGGTCAAGATTCACGCGGCCGCTTTGCGTATTTCATCCGCTTTTTTGATAATTCGCAATTACGCATGGAGTACAATTATTTCCTTTGTTATTGCGTATTCGATGTTGATTTCAGTTTTTACGTAATTCATCGCTACAGAACAGCCGTACAAAATATATATTCTGATGTAATGCCAATTTCGCTCAGGAAATTCGAAATAGGATGTTTTTGCTCTATCGGTATAGTTATATCGCAATAGGCTATCGAATGATTGTGCCCACCGTTTTTATTATCCTCAATAATATTTTCGATTTTAATTTCTTTCCAAGAAAAATTCTTTTCCTCACCTTTTAGTAAATCCATAATATTTTGATAGGGTTGTTCATTACCCTTTGAAGTATCAAAGACTTGATAAATGAAAAGACCTTCCTGATGTTGAATTCGAGTGTTCAGGTAATATGAAGGCCAATAAATATCAAAAGGAAATTGCTTTCTGTTTCGATGTTTAGCATCTGAGAAATACAATTTGTCGATTCCTAATAAATGGGAGTCAGATTTTTCCCAATCTTCCCTTTTTCCAACGGCAAAAAATAAAGCTTTTAGAAAATTATCAGAGAAATCGATCAGTGATGTTCCGCCATATTTATGTTGAATAAAACTCAATACCTGGAGTAAATCTTTATCAGAACTCGGGTAGCGTTGAATATTACGCGCTTTAATATCAAAATCTTTGTCGAAAATACCTCTTTCAAATATTCGTGGCATGGGGAATGGATAATTACCAAGTTTGTTTTCCGCCAAAAACGATTTATAAACCTGCTTTATTTCCTCCAAAAGATTAAACTTGTTTTGATGTATTCTGGCAAAACTTGGTTTCAACTCATCAATACAAGAATATCCTCTCCATATATAGTGTGACCCGGGACTAAAATATATTTTTTCCAAGGTAAGAGTGTCTCTTATTACTTCATAATCCGAATCTGGATTAATATTAGCCTTCTCTCTCATATGCATCTCAATTTTCTCCGATCTCTAGATCTCTACACTAACGGATGTCTCTTAAAATCCCACGATGTTTCAAAAGAATCCCAATCGGTTCGCGAAAGAAATACTATGCCATTTACAATTTTTAAAATCTCATTTACCTTATCAAAAACAACGGGCATTGTTCGAATATCCCTAACTTGAAAAGCCAATGTAGGATTTATCACTGTAACAACATAAAGAAATACTTTACTATTTAGTAGCGCAAGATAGAAATTAAGCATTTTATCATCAGTTAAAAAGATACTTGATCCAACGACATCAAATGTGGCATTATCTGGTAGTAGTCTAAAGCTGGGAAGATTCGATGTAAGTAAACTCCAAGTGATACCGGGTTTATACCAAAGGTATTCTGGTATTATTCGTGCGATACGGTCTTTTTTGTAATGTACTCTTGCAGTATTAGACCAATCAATAACTTCGGTCAAGTTGCCATGCCATTTTCTATAACTGCCTCCTTTGGCATAAAATAGCCATTTCTTTTCTCGATCAATCATTAAACAATCAATTTCCCAAAATTCACGAAGATACCTATCATTATTACCAGTTTTATTCTGACCGTCAGAAATTGAGTAATTATATAACAAACTATTAGAAAATATTTTGTAGAATTTTTCCCCCACCCAATACGCCACCGGACTCCCGGGGATTTTGGCGAAGTTTTCGGCAGAGGCGGTGTAACGATGAGTATCAGAGAGAAATCCAAGTTCTTTTTTTTCTGCGTTATCGAAATCGACCAATCTCACATACGAGCCTTTAAAGTCCTTTACGTGTTTATTACGCAAAACAAACGCCGTGCTTTGCACGACTTCGCCGCCGATGTCTGGGAACGCGCGAGGCCCTAAGTGCGCCATATTTATTGTATCTTGAGAACATAGTTTTATCCTCAACTTCTCATAGCTGGAAAGGAACATCCACGCGTGTTGAGTAATCATCGCCTGATAAGCGTTTGCCTTTGCAAATGAAACGCACCGTTCAATAAACGCCGCAAAAAGATCGCTCTTACTGTCCGTGTAGTTATCCTTCATGAACTGCGCCAATTTACTATTCATACCACTGCCGCCCATATACGGCGGATTCGTACAAACGACGTCAAATTTTCGCGTGAGCAGCCGTTTGAAATTCCACACGCGGACGGCAATTTCGTAATCCTCGTTGAACAACTCTTCATATCCCGGCGCGCGTGCCGGTGGTTTCTCGCCTGCGTCGCTTATTTTCACCAACGAACCAAATTCCTCGCCGTCACTCCATCCGCCGGGGTGATAAACTTGCGACTTCGCCGAATTTTCGAAAAATCTGCGGTCATACTGCCGCGCTTTCATCATCAGCGCGAAGTACGCGAGCTGATACGCCCGCTTGTCGATGTCAAGACCGTACAAATTTTTTTCGAGAACCAACCTCGCGGCGTCTCGCGGTAAGTATCCTGCGCTCTCATATATCTGAATCAGTACGTCAAAGGCATAAACTAAAATATGCCCGCTGCCCATACACGGATCAATGAACGTAATGTTCTCTGGCGACATCCCCTTGTACCCGACGCGGATTTCCTCAAGCTGTTCCTGAACTTCCCGCGTCTGCTCGGCTTCGTCAAGATAATATTTCCAGTTAGCTTTCAAATTATTGTTAGGATGCCCTTCCAGCCAGAGACGGCCAAGGCTGTTTTCAACCATGTATCGCACGATCCAATCCGGCGTGAAAAGCTGCGTTGCGAAGGGGATTTTTTCTTTTGATATTTTGACGTTCTTCTTCAAGCCGTCAAAGACTGCCTGCTTAGGCTCGGTGTTGTAATACTGATACAGCCATCCGATTATTTGAACCGCGTCTTTCCAATCTTCCTCCGGGATGTCGTTAACAAGACGCGACAGCAAACCGTCCTTGTTTGTGAAGGAGATATTCAACAGCAGTTCGGTGTAATCGTCGGTTTTCTCGAACAGTTCGGGCAGAATTGCGTTCAACGCGTTACACTGCTTGATAAATAAAAACCGAAGCAGCTCGTCCAGCTTATTATCATCTTTTAAGCGCATCACGAGTTCTTTTTCCGCCTGTGTGAACTCAAGGCCGGTATCAAATGGCGTGGTGACAATATCCGGCTCGATTTTACCCGACTCCGCGGACAGAACGCGCACGCGCGAGGGCAGGTAGTCGTTTATTTCCATGAAACGCACAGCAATCAGGCGGTTGAACCATGTATAAGCGACTTCTTCAACGACTGCATTGAAGGCGGTGGGATAATCGGCCTGTTTAGCCTTGTCAGTGATGAGTTTCGCGAGTTTCTGCCGCTGCGCGATCTCAGCGCCGAAAATCGCATACGGATCCCTCGTGCCGACGTCAAAGAACTGTGTATCATTCGTCGATTGGGACAGCGGCATTTTGATTTCCCCGGCGGTGATACCAAGCAAACCGGCTTTGTATGTAATATCGGAGATGAGCTTATTACGCGCCCATACCGCGAAATTCCTGATGGCAGTTTTATTCATTATGCCGTCCTCTCTCAAAACTCAATATTGATAATCGTATCCTCGTCTATCTCCTCGATGATCCGCCCGCGAAGATCGGAGAGGTACTTGTCCAAATGCTGTTCGGTTTCAATCTGCCACGAGTTGGCCACGTTAACGGATTTTATGCTGATACTCCTTCGTTTTTTCACGTTCGGCTGAGGCGGCGACGCCGGTCCTTCTTTTGGCGGCGTTGTGGGAGAGGCATCGCCACCTTTGGTATCAGTAAATTTTTTCTCCCGCTCCGCGATTTCATTCAGCAGGCGTACTTTAAGAGCGTCTGCTTCCGCTCTGATAATATACAAGTTAGCCACATTATTACAATGTTCAGTTTTGTGTTTTATTTCCTCAAATAAATTGAAAAAACGCGCCTTAAACTCATCAATGAAGGCTTTGGTTTCGAGTTCACCTAAAACACGAGCCATTGCGTCCTCGATAGCTGCATATACAGGCGCTCTCAAATCCGCCAAAACCTTCATGTATATGTCTTCAAAGCGCTGTATCAGTTCCGGCAGTTTTGGAATATCAGTGTATGGAATATCTTTGCTCAGAATATCCTTGATCATACAGACCGTAGTTTGGATTTGTTCGTCGATAATAAAATTTTTGCTGTCATCGTAGATGCGTATTTTCTCAAGGGCTTTTTCAAAGATCGCCCTCTGTTCGCCGTTGAAGAAGGCATTAACTCGCCCGTAATCGTCGGCGAAATTCAGGAATAAGTCGCGGTCTGATTGAAGTTTAGCGAAAAACTCGGAGTGAAGGGTGCGCTGATTCACGCTTCGCAGGAGTTTCTTTCCCTCCCCTATCACGCTTTGACCCGGAAGCCGCGGTGTAGCTTTATAAATAATTTCCAACTTTTCGATCTCACCCAATATTTTGGTACTATATTTTATAAACGCGTCCATCATTGCGTCGTCGTCATCCCCTACGCTTGATGTATGGAAAAGTTCCTTCATCACTTCGCGCACGACTTTTTTCTGATTTTCGGTGGCTTTCTCCCGGCGCTCGATGAGCAGCTTTTCCACATATTCGCGTTTCGTGATGTATCTTATTATCTCGTCTTCGCTCTTGTTGATGAGCGTCACGTTTTCGCCGCTTACAGATAAAGCAATGTCGCCTTTTTTGAACAGTTTCGCGACCAGCCATTCGACATCATCCTCGACAAAACCGTAGGGAGCTTTCATAAAACGATCCATTATGGTTTTCATTGAGGTCTTGCTGTGCAGGGAAGATTTGGATGAGATGAATTCAAGCAGGTCCCGGAGCGCGTATGCGTTTATCTCCTGCTCGTCTTCAAGGGCGAATGTTTGTTGGTTTGATTCTTTGATCAGTGAGCGAATATTCGTTTCATCCATCGGAGCATCAATGTATGACAGCTTGTTGTACACTGTGGAAACCAGATCATCCAGCGCCGCGTTAATGCGAACCTTTACGTCTTTAGAGGCAATCTCGGACTTATCGCCATTCACGTAGACGTCGGCGTTCATCAATGCTTCGTTAAGGAACATTCGCGCGTTGGCGCTTCGTGCGCTCATTTCCTGTTCCTTCGCTCTCCGAATCTCGTTATATTTAGAGATAGAGCGCGCAGATGAATCAAAGCGCAAATACTTCCCAATTTTCAGGGAACTTTTCAACTCATCCATGAAAGCAAGATCGTTCGGAAGGACGACCAAAACCTCCTTGCCTTGCTCCGACATTATGCGCAAACTCGTTTCGTCTCCGTAATCCGAGCCGGGCGTCAGGATGCGGACTGTTATTTCATGGTTCTGGTTCGTTCTGTGATAGCGGTCGTCAACCATCTGATTGAAATCAAATGTGTATCTGCCGCGAAAGGCATGATAACGGTATTTTTTTTCGCTGTATAAATCATCGAAGATCAGTTCGGATATTTTGCCGGTGATTTCGCCCGTCTCCACGCTCTGAGAGTTAATCTCGCGATTAATCTCCTGTTCCTCGTCCGTCAGAAAAACATAGACGTCTCCGTTTTTCTGCACGAGAGTTTGATCAATGAGTATTTTCAATGCTTCTTCCACGCGCTTCTTCAGGGCGATGCGATCGGCGCCCACGCTGTTGATCATCAAGCTGGTGAGATTGTCCGCGTTGGCGATGATTTCCTTGACATACTTTATCAAAAACAGCGTTTTCAGGACATTTACGGCGAAGCAATCCTCTTCCTTGTCTGGATTAATATAGCTGTTTTCAGCAGCTCTGGTGATGACACTCTTATGGCTGTGGTCAAGAAACTGGTGCAAGGCGTCATAAAAAAGGCTGAATTGGACGATGACGCCGACTTCCTCATTCATCAGTTTCATCGCGGATTCCTTGAAAAGCGCCAGCATTGAACGCTCTCCCTCCGATAAGTGCTTGCCCGACGCGCCATGCGTTCTGATGGAGGTCAACACGCTCGCAAGTAAATTGAACTGGTATGGAACGAACGGATAAACGGCGGAGAAGTCATAATCACTGGAATATAGTTTTTTTTCGATGCCGTCGTTAAAAAATATCAGGTTCTTGATGATTGTATCTCTCTGTTCGTAAAGAAGACGAAGCGTTTGATCTGCGGTTTGGTTTTTTTCCAGCACTCTTTTCTTGATGACTTTATCAACATTTGCCGAGGAAAGAGACAGACGGGTATCAAATCTTCCTTGTATCTTCGAGAAATCATTGCTGCGCGTATCCATGTCCTTTACAGTAGAATCAATATCCTGCTGGCTGGTAACGATAATCCACGCTTTACCACGACAAGCGGTACCCAAGTCTTCGGTGACGGTTTGCAGGTTGAGCATCAGCGCCGAGTCAGCGCCGATATACTGGCCCATTTCATCTACAAGGAAAATGACGTGATGATTGCCGCCCTTTTGGTCTATGTAATCTTTCACCATTTTGGCAAATGCCTCGATGCTGATGTTGTAATGCTCAGTGGTTTTTTCACACCAATTTCTGGCGGCGGCTTCGGTCATAAAGCCCATTCCGACAAGAACGCCGACGACTGTGTCCTGTATGAAATCAAACCTGTGCCGAGCGTCTTCCCATTCTTTCCCGTACTCCGCCTTGAATTTCGTTTTAAACTCATCGTACAGGCAACGCTCGGTGAGATTGCGCTCAAAATCGGCCAGGTGCGGGCTGGAGCCATAAAAACCCTGCATCTCATTGAACGTCTTTAGAAAGACAGAGACGATGGCGTCTTTAGATTGTTTTCCCGCCAGCTCGCTTTTCGAATCAATATTGAAAAGGATAATGTCCGCGTGCTCCGCTTTGCTCGCTGCCAGTTTCATATCAGCCAAAACCACGGCATCTTTGATTTTTTGATCTTCGAGAAAATAGTCCAACGCTTTTTTCCCGCCTGCTTCTTTGTTAGCAAGCAAGTATGAAAGGATTTTCAGGAAGTGCGATTTTCCGCTCCCAAAGAAACCGGAAATCCAGACTCCCATTTTATCTGTATTACCGTTGATGCCTTTTTTGTAACTGGCGAAGAAATCTGCAAAGTGGATGGCCAATTCACGCGTTACAACGTATTCCTCAAGCTCCTGCTTAATATTTTCCTCATCAGTCTGCCCGACTTTTATTACGCCCTTAATGTCCCGGTCGATGGGCTTTGCAAAAATATCTTTGATGTTCATCGCAGGGTCACTCCTTAATCTACGAGTCGAAAAGCCCTATAATAATTGCCATCCTTTATATCAGAAAATAACACCAATTCCTGTCCATCATACTTTCCCGGATAAAATATCACAACAGGCACGTGGTCGATTGCCTGATGCAGATTGTTGAGCACCTTATGAGAGCGGATAAACGGATAGCATTTACCGACGCCGATCAAAAACACAACCGCGCTTTCAGGAGTTCTTTCTTTGACGTGCTGAACGATCAAGCTTGTGTCATCATTAATTCGCAGGAGATTTCCTATAGATTTCGTAATCTGACTCATACCTTTATTCTTCTCGAACCGAAAACACTGCTCAAGATAACCCTCTTGCTCCAACAGGTCGATTACTATGTCATAAATGTCGAAGACGACTAATTCAAAGCCGTCTAAGCCTTTGCTGTTTTTTGTTTTCATGTAGATTATTCGTTCGCGGATTTCAAGTTCCCGTTTTGCCGGGTAATCAAAAACATAATATCCGACTTCATTACCAAGCCCTTTATTTTGCCTGAAAGACGGCTCGCGTATCATTTTTTCGGCTTTGTCCAGCCGTTCTTCCAACGAAGCCATCGCTATACCCCCATCAAGGCTTTAACAAATATTTCCATGCCATTTTCATTCAAGCTGTCAATCAACCGCTTGTGCAGTATCGGCCTGATAATTTTCTTTTCTCCCGAAGATCGGTCAATCAATCCTGCTTCCGTCAGTATTGTCTTATAGCAGGTACCCAAACGCTTTAGCGTATAGTCTGTCCAACCGGCAACTTTTTCGCTTTGAACCTGTTTATTATTGAAGAACACACGAACATCACTATCGGTAAGTTTATCACTTCCAAGTAACAGTTTCTCACGGTACACTTCGAAAACAAAATCAAAAAAGAGCGAATCGGTATTCATAATGGCGATAAGAGCTATGACTTTCTGTGTTGTCACGTCACTGTCCGCGAAAACCCGGTGCAGGCCATTACTTAACCCACACGCCCGGCTTGCGACAGTGTTGAAAATCTGTATCGCTCTTGCCTTTGTCGAAGCGGAAAAGATATTTTCGGAGTTATTGATTTGCTTTATTTCTTCAACATGCTTTCCTTCCAGCAAAAACATAACGAACTTGCGGTATTCTAAAAACCAGAACGACAGCTTGACCATTCCGGCACTGTATTTATTACGATTCACGATCATACCTTCCCCTGATTTCATTTTTTTGATAGTTGTCCCTTCCTAATCAAGATTATTCGCCGCTTTACCGCAAGAAGATATTCAAATCACTTTGCCGTTATCGAAACTATTATTGTAATCCCTGAAAAAATCTCAGAGTTAAGATAGTATAGAGTATAGTGGATTTTTTCTTAACAAAGAGTTTTTAACACTATAACTATGCCGTAAAGTTTTCATCTGCCTCGACTTGTAATTCTTTCAAACCGCTCATATCGACTCCCGGAATCAATGATATTCAGAATACCTTTATAATTGCTCGTTATCTCAGCGTCTCGCCCGACTAAAACCTCAAGAGCGGGAATATCTTCACGCTTGGTGCCATGTAGTATAAAACGGTTCTCGTCAATGCGCTGTACTGCGTAAAATCTGCCCCCGCTCTCGAAAACTCCGAGCAAAGTGCCGCTGTAATTCTTGCCTTCCGTCGCGCTGGTCGTGATGAACATCCCCTTGTCATTGGTTCTACTGAGCGCCAATTCGCGAGCTCCCACTAAAGGGCTTTCAAATTTTGGGACACTCTGTATCTCTCGCAATTCGGGATTCACAACCGGAATCCCATTCCTCGCCGCTATCTCCCCACACCTTCGTTTATATTCATCAGTACCGTTTATTTCCATATGCCAGGTTTAAAACCTTCGCCTTTAGGCGAACAGCTTTAGCATTTTCTTCCTTTTTTGACCTTGACTTTGCTTTTGACTTTTTCTTTAGCCGCCTTTCAGGCGGTTCCCAATCCACCGGCTTTAGCCGGTGGAGGGTTAATTTGCCCTTCAAGACTTCCTGCGATCTGCGGATGGCCGACTGTTCGCCCGTCAGATTCTCCATGTCCGAAATATTTTGAGGAATTTTGGCGTCCTTGGTTCTCGGTTTTTGGACGACCTCTCCCCGTTCATTAATCTCCGACCAGGTGTTTTCCTCGGTTGCCCATCCCTGCGCGTGTTCTATCCGCCTCGCTGCACGTTCCATTGCCCGCCGGGTCCATCCGTGAGCGGGGTCTATCGCCTTATGGGTATCCGGGTCTATTCTGTTGACGCAGATATGCAGATGGAGATTATCGGTGTTTTGGTGGAGTGCATAAACAACCTGGCACTGTGACAGGTTCAGTTCGTCCAGCGTAATTTTCACCGCGTCGATTATTTGCTCCGGCGTCGGTGTTTCATTTTCCCTCCAGCTCAACAACAAATGCATGACCGGATCGGCGCAGTGTTTGTTTTGAAACGCGACAGCTTCCATTTCCACGGTCGCCGTTTCAACGGATGCCAGATTGAGGCAGCCGGTGAGAGATATTTTCTCGCTCGGCTGCCGGCTCTTTGTTTTTCCGGTGATGTAATCGTTCAAACCCTTGAAGGAACTATGACCTTTCGGTTTCGGAATATGTTTCCCTATCATCCTCTAAACTGTTTCCTATTTTCCGTATCACATCACGGATATCGGAGAGGATCGCGGCGGTTTTTTCGCTATACGCCCCTCCGCTGTCATTGTGGACTTTCTTGAGCAAACCTCCCATCTTCGACAGAAGGTTTATCGCTTCGGCGTCAACTTTCGCATACTTGGGTACGCGGACAAATCCGCGCAGTATTTTTTCCCTCACGAACTTCGATAAGGTAACGCCGATGGATTTGGCATTGTCGCAAATCTTTGCGTATTCATTACTGTCAAAACG
>Ga0099364_10003819_pt1 | contig 23128 bp, 22 predicted proteins | sample TergutTh196P3_FD_73070 | JGI IMG/M metagenome (GOLD analysis project Ga0099364, IMG submission 73070) | Microcerotermes parvus P3 segment gut microbial communities from Pointe-Noire, Republic of the Congo - Th196 P3 | ecosystem: Host-associated > Arthropoda: Insects > Digestive system > Gut ...
TTAATTTTAATTTCAAACCTAAAAAAAAAAATATATTTGACAAAAAAGACAAAAAAAAAAAAATGGTTCTCATGCGAAAGTGGCGGAACTGGCAGACGCACTGGACTTAGGATCCAGCGAGGCAACTCATAGGGGTTCGACTCCCCTCTTTCGCACCATTTAAATTGGTTTCTATACCAGCTAAGAACAAACAAAAAATGAGGATGGATGTATGAATTTTGAAATAAAACATATAGACCAAATCAAAAGGCAATTGATAGTAACGCTTGATAAAGAAACATATAATAAAGACTATCAAAAAGCGTTAACTAAGTTTTCAAGAAATGTCCAGATATCTGGATTCAGAAAAGGTAAAGCTCCTATATCAACGGTTTTGAGGCTTTATGGAGATCGTGTCAGTAATTTTTATCTTGATGAATATACAAATGTGTATTACCAAAAGGGGTTGTTAGAAACTAATGCAAATCCTGTTTCTAAAGGGAATATAGGGGATATAAACATAAAAACTGATGGAGATTCAGTTTTTATTTACGAATTTGAGACACTTCCAGAGGGATATGAATATGAATATAAAGATCTTGAAGTCGTTTTCAAACCGATAGAATATAGTGAAGAAATGCTCGATCAGACAATAAACCAAATCCTCAAAAACAACGCTGAAGAAATACCCTTTGAAGAAAACCAGGCTCTTGAATTAGGAGATAAAGTAACGGTATATGATATTCTTAATGAAAAAGAGTTAGAACCTTTTATTTTGGATCAAGAATTGATAGTTAAAAATCCCGATCCTGCTATAAAACGGATAGATGCGAACCAATTAGTTGGTTTGAAATTAAAAGATGGTTTTACTCTTGATAAAGATGAATGCTTTCAAATAGAAAAAGCCTTTAAAATAATCATCCCAGAATTAAACGAAGAAACAGCAAAAATACTTGGTCATGAATCGGTAGAAGCGTTAAAAAACAGTCTGAAAGAGAATATAGAAAAAGATATCAGTACAAAAAACAAAAATCAATCAAATTTAGCTATCTCTAAGGCTTTTGGAGAGAGAAATATTAACAATATTTTAATCCCTGAGGATTATCTGATAAGAATTGGGAAAAGAATGTTAATGCAACATTTTAGAGGACAAATAGACCCTGAAAAATTTGATGGATTTGAAGATAAATTTTTATTAGAAATAGCGGATAGTCAAAAACCAAGCATTATATGGGAATTGGTATTTGAACGAATAGCAAAAGACCATAACATTGCTGTTTCTGAAGATGAATTTGATGAAGAAATTACTCAATTAGCCCTTCTTTACAGTGTCAGTGCTGATGATTTCAAAAAAAATTATGCAAATAGTTTAGAAGATATCAAAGAAGAGTTCCTCAGTAGAAAGGTATTAGATTTTATTAGACCTTTTTGTAATTTTGTAGAGTCAGCAAGTACAGAAGAGATTCAAATTGTAGAAGATAAACCTTGTGATACTACCGATTGCGGAGATTGCCCAAAACATTGCAACCAAAGGGAAGATGATATAGAAAAAGCAGATTTTGAAGTTATTAAAACTATCCCAGAAGAAGAACCAGCCCCCAAAAAGAGGGTAAGAAAAAAAGCTACAATAGAGAAAACCTCTGAAAATCAAAATACAACAGAAGATTCAATACCCGCCCCAAAGAAAAAAAGACAATCAAAAAAAAGTAAAGAGTAACGAAATCGGATTTGAGAGTTATAATTCATATCTTTTATCTTTATTAAATACTCAATAGAGGAGAATAAAATGCCTTTTATACCCATGGTAGTAGAGCAGGTAGGTCGTGGAGAACGTGCTTATGACCTTTACTCACGCTTATTAAACGACAGAATTATTTTTTTAGGAACAGCAATCGACGATAATGTAGCCAATATCATAGTTGCTCAAATGCTCCATTTAGAAGCAGAATCAGCGGAAAAAGACATATTTATGTATATAAATAGTCCGGGCGGTGTGATCACCTCTGGAATGGCGATTTATGATACAATGCAGTATATCAAATGCAAGGTAAGCACAATATGTATCGGTCAGGCAGCCAGTATGGCAGCATGGTTATTAGCTGCTGGGGAGCCGGGTCGTAGATTTGCTCTTCCCAATAGTCGTGTAATGATTCATCAACCTCTTGGGGGAGTTCAGGGTCAAGTGTCAGATATAGAAATACAAGCAAAAGAGATAATGTATATCAAAGAAAAAATGGTAAGTTTACTCAACAAGCATACCAATCAAGATCCTGAAAAAATTCTCAGAGATATAGATAGAAATTTCTTTATGAGTGCTGAAATTGCTAAAGAATATGGCATCATTGACGATGTTATTGATAAAAGGAAATAAATTTCTTTGAGTTATGAATATTGAAAGGTTCAGCATTCCGAACTCAATTTATATCAACAGGATGATTTATGAATAAATACAATACTTTACATTGTTCATTTTGCGGAAGACCGGAAAATGAAACTAAACACATTATAAAAGGTATAGCTGGTAATATTTGCGATGAATGTATCTCAATGTGTTATAACATCATAGAATCTGGTGTTAAGGAACAAACTTTTGACAGTTATAAGCTACCTAAACCTCGTGAAATCAAAGAATATCTTGACCAGTATGTAATCGATCAAGACAATGCTAAAATGGTTATTTCTGTAGCAGTCTACAACCATTATAAGAGAATATTTAAACAATCAAAAAAAGATGAAATTGATCTTGAAAAAAGCAATATTCTCATGTTAGGACCTACAGGTTCTGGAAAAACACTTATAGCGCAAACACTTGCCAAAATGCTGCGAGTTCCTTTTGCAATAGCAGACGCAACAACTTTAACAGAAGCAGGTTATGTCGGTGAAGATGTCGAAAATATATTAGTCCGATTGATCCAGAATTCGAATTATGATGTTCAAAAAGCCGAAAAAGGAATAGTATATGTAGATGAAGTAGATAAAATAGCTCGAAAATCAGAAAATACATCAATCACAAGAGATGTTTCCGGTGAAGGCGTTCAGCAGGCTTTGTTGAAAATTCTTGAAGGCACAAAAGTCAATGTTCCACCGAAAGGTGGCAGAAAACATCCGCATCAAGATTTTATCGAAATTGATACTACGAATATTTTATTCATAGTCGGAGGTGCATTTTGTGGATTGGAAAAAATAGTAGAAAGAAGAAACAATAAAAAAGTTATTGGTTTTGAAAATGAAGGTAACGAAAAAAAAAGCAGTCTGAACGAATTTACCAATGTTGTCCCAGCAGATTTAGTAAAATATGGACTAATACCTGAGTTAGTAGGTCGTTTACCAATCATTAGTCCTTTGAATGAATTATCTGAAAATGCTTTAATCGATATACTTACTAAACCGAAAAATTCGCTAATAAAACAATATCAAAAACTGTTTAATCTCGATGATGTAGAGTTAGATTTTACACCAGATGCCTTAAAAGAAATAGCTACTATAGCAATATCACAAAAAACAGGCGCAAGAGGTCTGAGGTCAATCTTAGAAAAGAAAATGACAGGGATAATGTATGAAATTCCTGAAATAGACAATCTGAAACAATGCCTGATAACTAAAGAATTTATTGACGGAGAAAAAGACCCTACCTATACTTTTGAGAATAAGAAAAAGAAAAGCATTGCATAGAAGGCATAGTTTTCTACCAAACCATAATTCCTGCGGTCGCATATAGTAAAATTTTGTCATTCTGAGCAAAGTGATGAATCTTTAATCCAATGCTAAAACATAGGGTAACAGATTCTTCGCTACTCTCAGTATGACAAGGAAAACTTGTCGTAAGTGCAGTCCGAGAAGAATATTTTCATAAAATCATACCTTACATACCCCGAAGGGGTGGGAGATGTGGTGGTAATCGTTTTCTATTAAAAGCCACGCACCTTCGGTGTGTGTAAGGTATGATTTAATAAAAATTGACTTTTCAGACAGCGGTTTATTATGCGACAGCATTTTTTAGGGCGTATACAATACGCCCCTACGTTTAAAAGATGATATTTACGAGGTAAATATGGCGATTTGTAATAAATGCGATTCAATCTTACCCCCAGACTCAAACACTTGTATAGAATGTGGTTCAATTCAATATGGGGAAGGTAGTGAAATAAAATTAGGAAGTAAAACTTTTCGTAGGGTCCCTCCGGAAATCTTAAATCCATGGGAATATTATATCAAATGTATGAAAAAATTTCTAAATTTCAGTGGCAGAGCTAGCCGATCTGAATTTTGGAGTTTTATGTTTTTCAATATACTTATTCTTATTTTGCTATCTTATTCCAGAAATTTTTTAAACACACTAAGTGAAAATTTATTTTTCTTATCAGGTAGACTTGGAAATTTTATATATTATCTCTATTTTTATGATTCTTTATTGGTAGCTCTATCTTCAGGTTCTCGTAGAATGCATGATGTCGGTAAAACAGGTTTTTATATACTTTATCCTGTCTATGGATTGCTTTTAGCAACTACTGAAGGTCATCGGGGAAGTAATGATTATGGTTCAAATCCTTTGGGTGGTTTGGAACTAGTCGAGGAAATTGACTGGGATAGTTATTCCAATGGAGTAAAAAATGGCGATCTGTAACCAATGCAACTCAATACTTTCAGCAGACACACTCGCTTGTAAAAAATGTGGTTCTGTTCTCTACGGAGAAGGTAGTGAAATATTCGTCGGAGATAAGGTATTTAGAAGATATCCAGCTGAACATCTCAATCCTTGGGAATACTATCTAAAATGTTTCAGAAAATACTTTAGTTTCGGTGGTAGAGCCAGTCGGAAAGAGTTTTGGAGTTTTTTTTGTATAAATATATTGATACTAATTTTATTAAATATTATTAAGGTACCTTTGAATAAATTTAATATAAATATATTAAATTTATCAGGAGGCTTAGGGAATATATTATTTTATTTATATTTATATGATGCTATAATCCCTACATTTGCAGTAGGGATTAGGAGAATGCATGATATAGGTAGAAGTGGGATTAATTTTTTCCTTCCCTACTGGGGATTATTTTTAGCACTGAAAAAAGATGAAAAAGGCGAAAATGAATATGGAGCAAATCCAAAGGGTGGAATACAATTAACAAATTATTGGGAGTTTAGAGAGCCACTAATTGAAGATGAACTAATAAATAGAAAATTTTGGTAAATTAAAAAAATATGAATAAGTATATTTTCAGTTTATTGGTTGTTTTTTTTGTATTAATCATAATATCAATAGTTTATTTTCAAGTATTTGATGGTTTAGTCCGAGCTATTATCTTTGTTGGTATGCCACTAATTGTTTTAATTTTATTATTTTTGTATATGATGAAAGGTCTTAAACAAAAAAGAAAAAAGAACATTTCCAGTAATAATGAAACAGAAAATCAAAAAATAGCTATGAAAAAAATGTTGGAAAGTATAGATTACAAAAATGGTTCTATGGAATTTGATATAGATATAGATAACATTAATGACTTGAAAGCAGCCAAAACAATTTTAGAAGATTTAATGAAATCAAATCTAAATGTATTCGATACAAAAGATATACAAGAAATGCTGGAAAAAATTAATGAATTGATAAAAAGAGATTAAGAGATGAATAAATTCAAATTAACCTCAAAATACAAACCAACAGGGGACCAACCAGAAGCCATAAAAGAGTTGTCTGAAAATATCATTCAAGGTGATAAATTTCAAATTTTACTCGGAGCAACAGGTTCTGGAAAGACATTTACCATTGCAAATGTAATAAAAAATGTAAATAAACCTACTTTGATAATGTCTCATAACAAGACCCTTGCGGCGCAGTTATATGGTGAATTTCGGCAATTATTTCCTGAAAACGCAGTTGAATATTTTATCAGTTATTATGATTATTATCAACCAGAGGCATATATACCGGGTAAAGATCTTTATATAGACAAAGATTTTGATATAAATAAACAAATCGAACGACTCCGACTGCGAGCCACAACCTCGCTTTCAGAAAGAAAAGATGTAATAATAATAGCAAGTATCTCCTGTATTTATGGTCTCGGTATACCAGATGACTATCGCGAAGCAGCTTTGTTTCTCAAAAAAGGGCAAACCATCGAGCGTGAAGAGCTAATGATGAAATTAATTTCAGGTCATTATGGTAGGAATGATGTTGCATTTGAAAGGGGAAATTTTAGGGTTCGTGGTGATATTATAGATATTTATCCAGCCTATCTCGAAAACTCCGTCAGAGTGCAATTTTTTGGAGATGAAATAGAGAAAATCACACGAATCAACCCTATAAATGGACATATCATAGAAGAAGTAAAGGAATATCCTATTTACCCTGCAAACCATTTTGTGATGTCTGTTGAAAGGAAAGAAAACGCAGTTTCATCAATCAAAGATGAGATGAACGAGCAAATCAGATATTTTCTTGATCATAATAAGCTTGTCGAAGCCCAAAGAATAGAACAAAGAACGCTTTTTGACCTCGAAATGATAAAAGAAATAGGATATTGCTCTGGAATTGAAAATTATTCAAGACATCTGACCGGTTCTAAAATAGGAGAGCCGCCTTATTGCTTATTTGATTATTTTCCGGAAGACTTTTTACTAGTGATAGATGAGTCTCATGCTAGTGTTCCGCAAGTAAGAGCAATGTATGGTGGTGATTATACACGAAAGAAAAATCTTGTAGAGTATGGATTTAGACTTCCGTCTGCTTATGACAATAGACCTTTGAAATTTGAAGAATTTGAGTCTTATATACCACAAGTCATCTTTGTATCAGCCACACCGGGTGATTATGAACTAGAAAAAACAAAAGGTGTGGTTGTAGAACAAGTCATTAGACCAACAGGGCTTGTAGACCCGCATATTGATGTGAGACCAATTGAAACTCAAGTTGACGATGTTTTGCATGAAATAAATATCCGAATAAAGAAAAATCAAAGAATTTTGATAACTACACTCACAAAAAAAATGGCAGAAGATTTAGCAAAATATATCACTGATGCTGGTGTAAAAGTTAAATACTTACATAGCGAGGTTCAAACAATAGAAAGGTCAAAAATCATCAGAGAACTTCGTCTTGGAGAGATAGATGTGATAGTGGGCATAAATTTACTTCGAGAAGGATTAGATATGCCGGAAGTGTCCTTAGTCGCAATTTTAGATGCAGATAAAGCAGGCTTTTTAAGGTCTACGCGATCATTAATCCAGACAGCTGGGCGAGCTGCAAGAAATATTGACGGAACAGTAATATTTTATGCAGATGAAGTAACGCAAGCAATGCGAGAAACGATCAATGAAACTAATAGAAGACGAAAAAAACAATTGGACTACAATGAAAAACATGGTATCACTCCAAAACAGATAGAAAAAAGCACGGATGAGATACTAAAATCTACTTCTGTAGCCGATGGATATGCTGATTATGAAATCAATATGAAAACCAAAAAAGAAAAGAAAAATATGGTCGATGAATACCTAAATCTCGAAACAAAAGAGGATTTAATTGCTTTGCTCAAAAAAGATATGAAAAAAGCAGCAAGTGAATTGAATTTTGAACTTGCAGCTGATTTAAGAGATAGGATAATAGAGTTGGAGGTTAATATGTGAGAAAAAATTCTCTATAATTTATCAAAATCTCTGTGTAAAAAACTAATTTCATAATGTAAAACCTAAAATCCGAAATAAATACAATGAGAGTGATGTTTTAGTGTTTTTCATAAAATGATTGACAATTTTTACACTATTTTTTTTTATGTCTATATGGATGACAAACGAAAATGTTTTGTAAATTATTTAAAAAAAATCGACCTTTTTTCTGAGGTAATACAGGACACATTTGAAATATATTTCAATGAGTTACAAAGAGAAAATTTATTATTAAATCTCTTTTCCAGAAAAATGGAGCTTGATGATATATGGACAAAACATTTCATGGATTCTGTTAGTATTTTTGAAGTTTTTCGGGATTTCAAAACAAAAGAAATTCTCGATTTCGGAACAGGAGGTGGTTTACCAGGTGTTCCTATACGAATACTTTGTCCTGAGAGTAAGATGACATTAATGGATAGCACCCAAAAAAAAATTGAGTCTCTGAAAAGGATGATGTATAAGATAGACCTTGCCAATGTATCTTTTCTTGCAAATCGCATAGAGGACAAGAAAATGGAGGCATACAAGGGCTTTTTTGATATAGTTGTATGTCGGTCAGTAAAAATCACAGAAAAGCTGTATAAGGCAATATTGTCAGTTCTCAAAAAAGGAGGAAAGATATTTTTGTGGAAGGCTTCAATTTTAGAGATTGGAGATACTATAATTTCCTTAGAAGAGAATGCTCAGAAAAAATACAAATTAGAAAATAATAGACTTCCTTTTCTGAAGCAAAAATCTGATTTTCTGGCCAGTGTAATAATCCATACATTAGACCTAAAACAATTAGGAGAAAGAAGGATAATAGAGATAAATTATGGGTAAAATAATAACAATAGTCAACCAAAAAGGTGGTGTTGGAAAAACCACAACGGCTGTAAACTTGGCAGTAGCATTGAGTATTTACGAAAAGAAGGTTCTCCTAGTGGACTTAGATCCTCAGGGTAATACGACTTCTGGATTAGGAATAGATAAAACCAAGTTAGAATATCATTCATATGACATTATATTGAACAAAGATTTAACACGAAAAGCGATATTAAAAACAGAAATAGAAAATCTTTATTTGATCGGTAGCAATATCGATTTGACGGGTGCGGAGATAGATTTGGTCAAAGAATTTGCACGGGAACACAAACTCAAAGAGGCTTTATTACCCATAAAAGAAGAGTATGATTATATCTTTATCGATTGTCCACCTTCTTTGGGTTTACTTACTGTGAATGCAATGACAGTTTGTACAGACATAATCATCCCGATACAATGTGAATACTATGCATTGGAAGGTGTCAGTCAATTGCTCAATACAATCCGTTTGATACAAAAGAACTTAAATCCAAATTTAAATATATTTGGGGTGTTATTGACAATGTTTGTAAAAAATTTAAATTTATCAAATCAAGTCGCATTAGAAGTAAAAAATTATTTTAAAGATAAAGTATTTGAGACCGTGATTATCAGAAATGTAAAACTATCCGAGGCTCCGAGTCATGGAAAATCTATATTACACTATGATATAAAGTCAATAGGTGCTCAAAATTATTTACAACTAGCAGTGGAAGTGATAGGAAGATGAGAAGATTGGGAAGAGGGCTTGAATCCTTAATTCAAGATGTTGAAGCTCCAGTAACTGGAGCAGTTACGACAATCAAGGTAGAATACATCAGAAGAAATCGATTTCAACCGAGAAAAATATTCGATCCAGAAAAACTAAAAGAATTGTCTGTTTCAATCAAAGAAAACGGTCTAATTCAGCCGATAGTAGTAGTAAAACATACAGACATTGATTTTGAATTGATAGCAGGTGAGAGACGGCTTGAAGCCTGTAAACTAGCAGATATTCAATCAATACCGGTATATATCCGTGAGGTCTCAGACACTGAAAGATTGGTATTAGCAATCATCGAAAATGTTCAAAGAGAGAATCTATCGCCTATAGAAGAAGCAAAGGCATATCAGAGGCTAATAGATGAATTTGAATTTAGCCACCAAGATATTGCTAAAACAATGAATAAAGACAGAGTAACAGTAACAAATATTTTGAGATTATTAAAATTGTCAGAAAATATACAAACTCTGATAGAAAGCAAAAAATTGACATCTGGTCATGCAAGAGCTATTCTCAGTGTTGATGAAGAATTACAAGAAAAATTTGCTCAAGAAATCATAGAAAAACAATACAATGTCAGAAAAGCAGAAGATGAAGCAAGACATTTTTGTAATATTACCGAAAAATCTAAGCCAGCTAAAAGAACAAAAATTTATGAAAAGAAATATCTAAAAAGTATAGAAGAAAGCCTGTCTCAAGCATTTGGATTAAGCGTAAAAATCAAAGAAAGGAAAAATGCAGCTGGTGAGATCGTGGTTAGCTTTGAAAATAAAGATTCCTTAGAAAAATTGGTGAATTATTTAGTGGAATCAAAGCAAGTGATGACATTTACTGAGGAATTGGAATCATCCCCTTCATTGACCTCCATTGGAGAAGAAAAAGATAACAAAACTACAGATGATACACAATAAAGCCTTTTTAATATCTGCCATAATTTTATTGTTCATAGTAAGTTTTTACCTGAGCTTAGAGTTGATTCAAATAAATCGGGAAAAAAACAATCTTGTTGATGAACTAAGACACTCACAAAATACTATCACCATTTTACAAAATAAGATTGGAGAGCTACTTGATGAAGTGCAAGAATTGAGCATAAATTATGGATTGTTAAATGTAAGTGAAACCGCATATTCTTTTTATTCAGACCGAATAGTAGGTCTTTCCCATCTAAACTGGTTCGTTCCGGATTATTTACCTCTAAAAGAAAGGTTTGCGATAAGTCAATCATTTTCAGAAACACATCCAGCAATAGATTTTTCAACTTCTATTGGACAAAATGTGTATGCAGCAGCTACTGGAATAGTAATCGTAAGATATCAAGACAGGTTCTTGGGAAATATGATTTTGATAGACCATCTAAATTCATACAAAACTTTATATGGTCATCTAGATAGATTTTATGTTGCCGTAAATGATTTTGTCGAAAAAGGACAGTTAATTGGTTCTGTAGGGAATACAGGTTTTAGTACAAATCCTCATTTACATCTACAAGTATATTATCAAAATGACCCTATAGACCCAGTGACAATAATGGATATTCCAAGGCTTCAAAACTAAAAAAAATTACAGCTTTTTAACAAGCTAATATATTTATTTAAAGGAGGAACAATGTTCCCAGAAAAAAACCGTGTTGTCAATATCAATACTCTAGTGGGTAAAACCTGTAAAGTAGTAGGTGATATTGTGACCAAAGAAAGCATCCGCATAGACGGACACATCGTAGGAAATGTAGAATCTGAAAGCGTGGCAAGTGTAACCGATTCTGCATTAGTAGAAGGCAATATCAAAGCAGCAGAAGTTTTTATTGCAGGTAAAGTAAAAGGTATAATCACAGCTTTAAAATCTCTTGAAATGGAAAAAACTGCGAATATAACAGGAGATATCTTTACTTCAAAATTGCATGTTCATGCAGGCGCTACATTCAATGGTCACTCCAAAATGGGTGAAAATGTAAAACCCAATGAATCAAAAAATACCCAATCTCAAAACACCTCAAAAGTGGAAGACAAACAACGAAATACTGACAGCCATTAGTCTTATTGGACAACTTGGTTTAATAATGTCTGTATCTATTCTGCTATTTGTCCTTCTCGGTGTTTGGATAGATAAAATAGGAGGCTTTGGTGGAATAGGAGTAGGGATTTGCTCAGTATTAGGTATATTGTGTGGGGGGGTAGTGGTTTATAAAATTTTAATTAAATATTTAGAAAAATAGTTATAATTTCTTGTAGTTAGTTCTAAAAACAAGATGAAAGCGACCCCCCCAGAAAAAATAAGAGTAACCTCGCAAAAACAATTTTTCAGATGAATATAATGCAACTTAACAAAAAAAGCAAAATAAATAAATTGGTATATCTATGAAACTAAAAATGCGTTTAGCTCTAAGATATTTAGCTGGAAAAAACAATAATTTTTTGTCATTTTTGAATTTAATTGCTTTTTTGGGTATCGTTGTTGGTTTATTCTCTTTGATAGTAGTCTCATCAGTGATGAATGGTCTCAGCAATGATATGGCAAGGCGTATAGTCTCAACAAAAGGAGAAATCAGGGTATTTCGGACAGATTTTAGTCCAATCATAAACTATGAAGATTTGATAGTAGAATTAGAAGAAAATTATGTTCACATCGACATAGCTGGACCTGTGAATCAAAACGAGATATTGCTTCGTAGACGGCATTTAACTGCCTACACAGAAAATTTTGGAATAGACTATGCAAAACATAAAGATATCAATTCGATATTCGACATGATGGTCATCGGCAATCCTACAGAAGAAGATTTTCGAAACAATGGAATAGTTTTGGGACTAGACATAGCGTTTCAAATCAACACTACAGTTGGTGATACCTTAGATGTCGTTTCCCCGACAGTATTAGTGCCAACTCCTCTTGGTTTGATACCACGCACCGAGCGGTATCGAGTAGTAGGTATATTTCAATCAGGAATGCCAGAATTTGACAGACTTTTCAGTTTTATAGATATCGAAAGGTCAAAAAATTTTAAAAGACACAATGGCGTAGATTTCATAGAAATAAAAACCAACCTGAAAGATATGAGTTTCAGTAAACTCACTCAGCAAATTGAACGGGATATGCCATTAATCACCGCACAAAGCTGGGAAGAGTTCGACAAGACTCTTTTTCAGGCAATTCAAATAGAAAAAATAGCTATGTTTATCGTTATGACTATCATAATCGTGTTAGCATCATTTAATATCACAGGTAATTTTATCAGGACAGTAACTGAAAAACGAGAAGAAATCGCTATATTAAAAACATTGGGTATGGACCGAAAAGAAATATTTGCTTTTTTTATGATAATGGGACTTTTTATATGCTCAGCAGGTATTGTAATTGCAGATATTTTAGCTTTTATAGTCTTGTTTTTTCAATATAAATATGAATTTATACTGATTCCCATACCGGGCTTTCCGTTTTCAGCAGTTCCAGTGGATTTGAGTTTTTGGCGCTTTGTGTCATTTTCAATATTAACTTTGTTGATCTGCACATTGGGGACTATTTACCCAGCCTACAAGACTATGAATATAAATATAATCGATGTTTTGCATGAAGAACAGCAAAATTGAGATAGGCAATTATTTTGGAAAGTAAAAAGGAGAAACAATGTCAATAGTAAAACAAAAAATCGAGGAGCTAGAATCAAAAGAGAAGAAACTACTTGAAATGGGTGGTTCCAAAGCAGTAGCAGCGCAGCATGATAAGGGAAAACTGACAGCTCGTGAAAGGTTAAAATATTTTTTTGATGAAGGGACATTTCGAGAAATAGATATGTTTGTGAAACATCGATGCACGAATTTTGGTATGGAAAAAACAGAAATTCCATCTGATGGAGTAGTGACTGGACATGGATTAGTAAATGGTCGTGTAGTATTTGCTTATGCTCAAGATTTTACAGCCCGAGCAGGCTCTCTTGGAGAAATGCATTCTCAAAAAATATGTAAAATAATGGATTTGGCGTTAAAATCTGGAAAACCTGTGGTAGGTATGAATGATTCAGGAGGCGCAAGAATACAAGAAGGTATTGACTCATTGTGTGGTTATGGGAATATTTTCTTTAGAAATGCTCGTTCATCAGGGGTTATACCACAGATATCAGCAATAATGGGACCTTGTGCTGGTGGTGCAGTATACTCGCCGGCAATGACAGATTTTGTATTTATGGTGAAAAAAACGAGTTTCATGTTTATAACTGGACCTGATGTAATTAAAACAGTCACAGGCGAAGAAACGACCCAAGAAGAACTTGGCGGTGCAATGGCACACAATACAAAAAGCGGTAATGCTCATTTTGCCTGTGAAAATGATTCGGATTGTATAGATCAGATAAAAAATTTGTTAACATTTTTACCGGAAAACAATATGGAAAACCCGCCCTTTATTCCATCAGTAGATGATCCCTATAGATTGTGTCCAGAGCTAGATACAATAGTGCCAGATGATCCTAAAATGCCCTATAATATCAAAGATGTGATACATTCAATAGTAGATGAGGGTGTTTTTTTTGAGATTCACAAATATTATGCAACCAATATAGTGGTAGGTTATGCTCGCTTGAATGGTAGAGTGATAGGAATAATCGCAGATCAGCCTGATGTCTTAGCCGGATGTCTTGATATAGATGCCTCCGATAAAGGAGCTAGATTTATCAGGACTTGTGATGCTTTTAACATCCCTTTATTAACTTTGGTTGATGTTCCCGGCTATTTACCTGGAACTCACCAGGAATGGCATGGAATAATCCGACATGGAGCAAAGCTATTATGGGTATACTCAGAAGCAACAGTGCCGAAATTAACTGTTGTAACGCGGAAAAATTATGGTGGTTCATATATAGCAATGAGTTCAAAGCATTTAGGTGCCGATATGATATTTGCTTGGCCTACAGCAGAAATAGCAGTTATGGGAGCACAAGGAGCAGCCAATATAATTTATAGAAAAGAAATAACAGAATCAGAAGATCCGATAGCGAAAAAAGACGAAAAAATTCAAGAATATGAGGCATTATTTTCGAATCCCTATAGGGCAGCAGAGAGGGGTTATATAGATGCCATAATCCGACCTTCAGAAACAAGAATCAGGCTCATTGATGCTCTGGAAGCACTGTCAACAAAAGCAGAAATTTTACCACCTAAAAAGCATGGAAATGTGCCATTATAAAAAAAGCTAAGCGAGTTTTACTATGTCAGAAAATAAAAAAAAAGCAGCAGCTATAGGTGTCGTAAAAGCCATAGTATCTGAATGTATAACACAAGCAGAAACGACTCCAACGCAGAATGAAAACTGGTCTTTATGGGGTAGACAAACAATCATGCTAAACCGAAATATCGTTCAGCTGAGACCCAGTCATAAAGCAAAATAGAGATGAAATTATCAAGTCCATAAAGGAGTAAATAATGTATGAAATAAATATCAATCTTTCTGAAAATCAAGAAGATATTATTTATTCAAATAAAGAAATCTTTGAAGTTATTGTCGATGGTGAAAAATTCAAAGTCGAAGTTATTTTACCAGCAAGTTTTCAGAAAAAAAGAAAAAACAATTTAATAAACAATCCCGTTGATATAAACATACCACCGAAACTTGAATTACCAATAGTCGAACCTGTGTTACCCAAGGGAGAACAAGGGATTCTTGCACCAATGCCAGGCATCTTGGTCAGTTATGGAAAAAAAATAGGTGACGAAATAAAAATGGGTGACGCAATAGTAGTATTGGAGGCAATGAAAATGTATAACAATCTCTATGCACCCTGCGATGGTATAATAAAGGAAATGCCTTTTAAAGAGGGAGAAAATGTAAAAAAATACGATTTATTATGCTTGATAGAAGTAAAAGAAAAATAGTTTTAATTATAATATTTCCCCTTGACATTGACAACTTTTGTCCGTAGCGGCACCACGAAGCGAAGCGGAGTAGCCTGTCATCTCCGATTGCCACAAACTTTTGTCCGTAGCGGCACCACGAAGCGAAGCGGAGTAGCCTGTCATCTCCGACTGCCATAAACTTTTGTAAAAAAAACAAAGAGATTCTTCACTTCGTTCAGAATGACAAAACTCCGCTCATATTCTCCATTATCCATTATCCATTCTCCATTATCCATTTTCCATTACTTCAGCAACACCATCCTCTTTGTCTCAGTAAACTCATCTGTTCTCATTCTATACAGATATACACCACTACCGACATTTCTGCCATTCTCATCGCGTCCATTCCAGACAACGACATGTCTGCCCATTTCATAAAATTCATTAACAAGGGACAGCACTTTTTGACCTCTGATATTGTATATTTCTATATTTACATGTCCAGATGATGCCATGGAAAACGCTATATTGGTATCTGGATTGAAGGGATTGGGAAAATTCCAAAGTTCGTAATTATACACCACTGGAAGATTTTCCTCATCCTCTATAGCAGGTTGAGGACTGGCATCTGGTCCGTTATATGTCGCACCCGGTGCTATATAGATATTGTTTGTGTTTTGTGTATTAAGTTCATAATGGGTTATATTCAAGGTGCTGGTTTGTAATAAATTTAATCTCGAAATAGAGCAAAAATCAATATAATTTAGAGTTTCTGCATTTCCGGTAAAATTGTATTCAAGGCTATTATTAAGCAAATCATTGTAAAGTGAGATATGACCATTGTCGAGATTGATACTGGTTTCATTGATAGCCAAAGTATTAATAAACCTCAAATCAATATTTTTGAAAGTCAATGAACCATAGACATCACTAAACAGAACTGGTTCATAAAATATCACATTCACAGAACTACTGGGGTTTATTTTTATACTTTCGATAGTTATCGATTTTCCGTAGAGATTGATAGGCTCAGTAATCTCATACCATGTATCTAAATAATGTAAGTGAAAATCTTGAGTGAGATATATCGTCCCACCATCTTCCACTATATTTATGGCATCTTGTAATCCATAAGGAGTTTGAGCGTAAACGATATAGACAAAAGGTTCTCCTACATAAGTAAAAGATAGACTTCCGTCATCGGAGCGTGAGCCACTGTCGTGATAAAACCTTAGATGCAATCCAGATGGTTTGCCACTATCTAGAAAAGCACTTGGATTTGTATCATCTCTAAATTTTACCATTACATCTGGAGTGAATGTTACCTCAAAAATATCTCCAGTTTGAAGTATACCGTTTACATATGCTCCATTTTTTCTGTAAAGGTATAATTCAAAAGGGGCTCTAGGTTTTTCATTTAAATCAATTGATCCCCATGGATTACTAGAAAAATCTTCGATATAACGATATATTAATAATCATGATCCTGGTAAACTACCATCTACTATTGCACTGGGGTCTTTTCTTCGATTTTCAATAATAAAATATTCATTTGTTCCCCCAAGGGGTGCTTTAATCCTTAGTGCTACATATTTTTCTGGTATATAATTCGTAAGAGGCATTATTGTATATGTAGAATCTCTGGCAAGTTTGATTAATGGAATATCGGCAGGCTCTATCCAATTTGTATATTTATACTTAATATAAGCAGACATTGAAGGTAAAGAATCGGAATAGTAAGGATGATATTCAGCCATTATATCCCATGGCCCTACAGGAAGAATATCAATATCAATATATGAATACAAATCGGGAAACCCAAGCGCATGCCCGAACTCATGAGCTAATGCAAAGTTTCCTAATGATCCATCTAAAACTACATTTTCATAATGAAAAATTAAATTACGAACTGGAATGTTATTTATTGTGGGATTGAAAAAAGGATCTTCTTTATCCATACCCTCAGGAATAAATATTCTTCTGCGATAATATCCTAGAATTGAGTTAGTTTTATTTCCAAAATCACCTCGCAAAATTATTGTGACATTGTCAACTACTGTATCCTCATTGATATCAATATCAATATTTTTTGTTTGAAGAGTATCTAAGGATGCTATGCTATATAGTGCTATTTCCTGCTCTCTTAATAGTAGAGCATTAGCATCTGTATATCCATTAAGATTAGTAGAATCTTGCTCAGTGAAATAACTTGATAAAATAGATGAATTATAAAAAAAATAATGTGATGTAATGTTTAACTTGCCATAAGATACAGCTTGATAATATTCATTTAATGCATCAAATTTCATTACATATTCATCTGTAGGAAACTCATGAGGTCCTTGATCATCAAGACTAATATAGATAACAATAGATTGAACTTCACCATTTGTAGGACATCTATTGGGTGTATTTCTCATGTTGATAATATGGCTAGGTCTTCGTCGCATGCCCGGAATATCTGACTCTATAAATGTTTCTAATATCTCTTGAATTATTTTTATTGTAACCTCTTCAGAGCGCCTTATATCTTTTTCAAATCCAAGCTCTTCTGGATCAAATAGATGTGCAGGATATTCTGTAGGCCTTAAATGTCCTGTTTCATCTTGATATGCCCAACACCAAGAACGAATATTACGATCATATTGAAGCGTGTACCCGTTAATTCTGTAGAAATGGAAGGGATTATTGAATCCACCACTGACTCGCTCAACTTTGAGAATAGTTCCATCTGCTTGAGTTAATTCCCAATCCATAATAATCTCTCTTTCATTCCATGTTCTTTTTGGTTCATTTTCTTGAAAATCAACAGAATTGGAATTTACTGATAGCGATGCCAGCAAGATGGTCATCATAATTAAAATCATAGCTAATACTATGATTTGTTTGATTTTACAATTTTGGATTTTCATTTTTAGCTCCTTTTTTTTATTTTTTATTTACTTTTTTACCATTTATTTTAACAAGCTATATTTGTCAAGATTTTTTTTTTATTAATAAGGTGTGATATTTAATTTCCCATAAGATACATCGTGATAATAAGTTGTCAAAACCTCAAATTTTTCTTGGTATAAAGATTCAGGGAAAACATGAGTAGTATCTTGATCTGCCAAACTTACATAGATGACGACCATATTAACATCTCCTTCAGAAGGGGATGTTATTATAGGAAAAGGGTCTGTTCGCATATTTATGTAAAAGAATTCATCGGCAGAAAAAGTTCGTAACCACCTTTCTCCTATCTCTGATGAAACTCTTATGTTTTTTTCTAATCCAAGCTCTTCTGGATCATAAAGATGAACAGGATATCCTGTTGGTTCATACCATCCACCATCTGTTCTTTGAACCCATACCCAATAGCCAGTTTCATCATTTTTAGCAATAGTATATCCATCTTTTTGGAAAATACTACCAAAAACATTATTTTCTCCACCATGAATTACCACTAGTGAGAACAATGTTCCATCTGGCTGTCTTACTTCGAAAGGTCTAACTATTTCAGAAGGCCATCTAAGTTCACTATGTTCCCTAACTCTTGGGGCTTCATATTTAAAGGGATCAGAGATTGTTATCGGCTCCAACATAATACCCATCAATAAAATCATAGCTAAAACTACGATTTGTCTGATTTTACAATTTTGAATTTTCATTTTTAGCTCCTTGTTTTTATTTTTTATTTACTTTTTTACCTTTTATTCTATTAAGCTATGTTTGTCAAGATTTATTTTTTGTTACAAATAAGGAGTGATGTTTAATTTCCCATAAGATACAGCATAATAATAATCCATAAGATAATAAAATTTTGTTTTTATTTCTTGAGGAATGCTCTCCGAAAAGTCGTTTGCGTAGAGATGTTAGCTTTATAGAAAGGAATATATGCACCATGTTTGCATCTTGTAGAAATGCTATAAAATGTGCCAATTGGTTTGTTGCATCCCTACGGGATGCGGTTTTGTGGTTTTACATCATTTTCTACCGAGCTTCACATACCTTCGGCATGTGTAATGTATGTTAACAATTAATTAAATTCTACGCCAGCAAGATGGTCATCATAATTAAAATCATAACTAATACTACTATTTGTTTGATTTTACAATTTTGGATTTTCATTTTTGGCTCCTTGTTTTTTATTTACTTTTTGCCATTTATTTTATTAAACTATATTTATCAAGATTTATTTTTTATTACAAATAAGGTGTGATGTTTTATTTCCCGTAAGATACTGCTTGATAATAAATTGTCAAATAATAAAGTTTTGTTCTTATTTCTTGAGAAATGCTCTCCGAAAAGTCGTTCGCGTAGAGATGTTAGCTCTGTAGAAAGGAATATATGCACCATGTTTGCATCTTGTAGAAATACTACAAAGTGTGCCAATTGGTTGGTTGCATCCCTACGGGATGCTGTTTTGTGGTTTTACATCATTTTCTACCGAGCTTCACATACCTTCGGCTTATGCATAGTATGTTAACAATTAATTAAATTCTACATTGAGGCGGAACGCATACATGCGTTCCCTACGAATGCCAATTGGTTGGTTGCATCCATACGGGATGCGGTTTTGTGGTTTTACATCATTTTCTACAGAGCTTCACATACCTTCGGCTTATGCATAGTATGTTAACAATTAATTAAATTCTACTTTTCGGAGAGGGATCTTTGAGAAATATCTTGATCTTCTTGATCGCTAAACCTTATATACATAACAACAGATATTATTCGCCTTCTGTAGGACATTCAACACTTGTAGTATCACTTTGGATTGTATGATTTAACAAATTGTTATTAATTTTCCTACTGCCATATCTATTGAATTCTTTAATTGATTCTCTTAGTCTTCTATCTAGTTCTTCCGCTCTCTCTAAGGATAATCTTATGTCTTAATCCAATCCAAGCATTTCTGGATCGTAGAGATGAATAGGCTTACCAGTCGAGCTTAATTGCCCAAGAGAGTCTTGATATGCCCAGCAATAGTATTGTGAATCTTCATCTAAAACTATAGTGAAACCGTTTTTTCTGAGAAATTCATCTCCTAGATTTCTACTATCGCTCATTACATATTCAAACTCAATGAGAGTCCCATCCGGTTGTGTTCTTGAAAAAAGAGCAACTAATTCCTTAAGCTCTTCATTTACCCACATATTATCTAGTACAATTTCGGGATAAACTTCTGTATCCCTTGATGCCAGCAAGATGGTCATCATAATTAAAATCATAGCTAAAACTATGATTTGTCTGATTTTACAATTTTGAATTATCATTTTTAGCTCCTTGTTTTTTATTTTTTATTTACTTTTTGCAATTTATTTTAATAAGCTATGTTTGACAAGATTTATTTTTTATTACAAATAAGGTGTGATGTTAAATTTCCCGTAAGGTACAGCATAATAATAATCCATAAGATAATAAAATTTTGTTTTTTATTTCTTGAGGAATGCTCTCCGAAAAGTCGTTCGCGTAGAGATGTTAGCTCTGTAGAAAGGAATATATGCACCATGTTTGCATCTTGTAGAAATACTACAAAATGTGCCAATTGATTGGTTGCATCCCTACGGGATGCTGTTTTGTGGTTTTACATCATTTTCTACAGAGCTTCACATACCTTCGACTTATGCATAGTATGTAAACAATTAATTAAATTCTACATTGAGGCGGAACGCATACATGCGTTCCCTACGAATGCCAATTGATTGGTTGCATCCCTACGGGATGCGGTTTTGTGGTTTTACATCATTTTCTACCGAGCTTCACATACCTTCGGCTTATGCATAGTATGTTAACAATTAATTAAATTCTACTTTTCGGAGAGGGATCCTTGAGGAATATCTTGATCTTCTTGAACACTAAAACTTATATACATAACAACGGATATTATTCACCTTCTGTAAGACATTCAAAACTTGTAGTATCACTTTGGATTGTATGATTTAACAAATTGTTATTAATTTTCATATTATCTACATTTGATTTGATAATTTGCATTCCGCAGACAAACCCAGTTTAAATAAAAAACTTGACCATTTAAACTATTTTAAAAAAATAGCATTCGTTTGTTTGTATGAAAAAATAAAAGGAGTGCAAATAATATGCAAGATATAAATGATACTCGAACTATAGAGGAGCTACTGAAATCAATCACAGAAAAAATGGACAAAATATCCGCAAGGCAAGCAGAGTATGAACAACAACAATCTGAATTTGCTGAAGATATTAAAAACCTGCAAGCCGAATTAAAAAAACTGCAATCAGATTTTAATAAAATAAATCCCCCAATTAATTTAACAGAAAAAAAAATTAGAACAGAATACAAAACAAAAAAAGAAATTGATCTTGCCGAGATCAAAAAACGACAGTCTAATTCTAAATACGATCAACTTCAGAGAACACTTGAAGATTTACGCAGAAGTTTCTACAATTCAGAAATTGAAGAATTTTTTTTTACTTTATGGGAAGATGGAATAACAAATTTCTTCGGAGTGGAATTCGATAGAATACAGGATTATTTCACAATTATAGATGAAAATAGACAACTAATCAGATATGGTATTTTGCTTGAAAGTAGCAATACTGTTGCGCTGATAGAGGATTTACATAGTCCAAACGAAACAGATATAACATCTATACTAAATAAAATACAAATTTTCCGCAATAATTATACTTGGTATAATAACCATAAATTATATATTGGAGTAGCGACAGATTATTTTTATCCTAAGCTAGAAGATATCTGCAAAGAACATGGCTTCGCTATCATAAAAAAGGTTGAAGACACTTATGTTATCTATGATGATTTTATTAAGGCATATTAAATTCAACAATAAATATATACTGTCAAAAATCAAAGAAATAAAGCAATATCATAATTCAGCATTACATTGGAATTTAAATGGGCTAAATATAAATTTCTTTTTTAGAGGCTGATATCAATAGGTTTTATCCTAAAATAGTAGGTTCAGAATGATTAAATCACCTCTACGGTATCCTGGTGGTAAGAGTCGAGCAGTTGAAACAATATCAAGACTAATGCCATCATTTGAAGAATTTAGAGAGCCTTTTTTCGGTGGCGGTTCTGTTTTTGTCTATGTAAAGCAAAGATACCCTCAAAAAAAATATTGGGTAAATGACATATATCCAGAATTATACAAATTTTGGATAGCAGCTCAAAATGATGTAGAAACATTAATTGAAAAGGTTTATGAATGGAGAAATCGTTTTTCAATTGGTAAAGAATTTTTTTTACTATTTAAACCAAAATATAACTACTTTTAATGATTTAGAAAAGGCTGCTGCTTTTTTCATATTTAATCGTATTACGTTTTCTGGAACTACTTTGAGCGGAGGATATAGTGAGGGTGCTTTTAAAGACATATTTACAGAAAGTAGTATAAAACGTTTGAATGATCTTGCAAAAGTAATAAATGGCACAGCTATCACCAATCTTGACTACGAAGAATTGACTAGAAAAGATGGTGAAAATGTCTTTATATTTCTTGACCCACCATACTATTCAGCCACAAAATCAGCTCTATATGGAAAGAATGGAAACTTACACAAATCATTTGACCATAAACGATTTGCAGAGAACATGAAATTATGTACTCATAACTGGTTGATAACATATGATGATAGCGAGTTTATCCGTGATTTGTTTTCTTTTGCAAGAATAATCCCATGGAATCTAAAATACGGAATGAGAAACGTAACAGACAGTTCTGACCAGAACGGTAACGAACTATTTATTTCTAATTATTTGACACATAACAATCACCTATGTTGTGAGCAATTAAAGGCGTTTTAGATAATTATTTTTTTCAAAATGTACCTAACAATTTTGTATATAGCATTTCCACTTGACATAAACCGTAGGGAACGCATGTATGCGTTCCGTATAATCTATGTGAGCCATTATGTTTCGGAACGCATACATGAGCCCGCTCCTGAAAGTCCTTTTTTATATAATTCTTAAAATAACATTAATTTCATAAAAATCATAGCATACAAACGAATATTATCGATATTTGTAGCAAAAAACTATATTTTATACAATATTTT
>Ga0099364_10003820_pt1 | contig 23125 bp, 20 predicted proteins | sample TergutTh196P3_FD_73070 | JGI IMG/M metagenome (GOLD analysis project Ga0099364, IMG submission 73070) | Microcerotermes parvus P3 segment gut microbial communities from Pointe-Noire, Republic of the Congo - Th196 P3 | ecosystem: Host-associated > Arthropoda: Insects > Digestive system > Gut ...
TTACTGATTGTATTTAAAATTTCGGTAGCCATAGCGATTTCCTCCTTTACCCTCATGGTTTCGCCAATTTTAGCTTTAAACTGCGGATTATCCGCGTGAGCAAAGAACATTGTCCAGATTTCGAGCGCGCTCATTTCGCTTGTCGGCTTAGCCAAAACGTCACCGAGTTTCGGAACTTAATTTTTTAAAGATTTCATATTCATTTTGAAGGCTGTCACCTTGCATTTTTGTAGATTGCATTTCAATTTCGGTGGGTCAGCAGGGCTTTGAACACCGTGTCATCGGTCGGCGGCAGTATGTCAGGGACGATTATTTCTGTTGTTTCGGGGTTTGGGGTTTCAATTTTTTGCAAAATGTTCACCGCCTTTTGAGTTTATTTGTTTTTATTATAGCACATTTTAAAGGGGGTGTCAAATTGTTTGTCAAAATCGGGACGGGCAAGCCCGTCCCCTACAATCCGTCGCCGCAAGGCGACACCACAACTGTCAACTCTCAACTGTCAATTGTCAACTGTCCGTCACATTTTCTCCGGCGCATCAACCTTTAAGAGTCCCAGTACGTTTTTAATCGTAAGCCGCGTGGATAGACAAAGGGCTAATCTTGATTGTATTGTCTTTTCGGCCTCTCCTTTTATGCGGCAACTGTCGTAGAAACGGTGGTACAATCCTGCCAAATCTACTACATAACGTGTCAGGCGCGATGGGTTAAATTCGTCTGCTGCTAAGGCAACCTCTGTCGGAAACATAGCGATTTTTCTTATAAGCCCAAACTCGGCGGGTTCGCTGAAGACAATCCCACCACCGGAATAGAACTCTCCCTCTTCTTCTAACTTTCTAATCACGCCACAAATGCGCGCGTGTGCGTATTGAACGTAATAAACGGGATTTTTAGAACTCTCTTCTATTGCCAAATCTAAGTCGAAATCAAGGTGCGTGTTGGCATCGCGCAAATTGAAAACAAACCGTGCCGCATCAATCGGGACCTCGTCTAACAGCGTTCTTAAAGTAATCGCCTTTCCCGAACGCTTCGAGAGTTTTACCGTTTCGCCGCCGCGGACTAATCTTACCATTTGGCAAATTATGATGTTCAGCCTTTTATAATCGACATTTAAGGCTTTCAGTGCCGTCTCCATTCGCGCCTTGTAACCGTGGTGGTCAGCCCCCATAATGTCAATTGCCAAATCAAAGCCGCGTGTTACTAATTTGTTGTAATGGTATGCTATATCCGCGACAATGTATGTCGGGACTCCATTCGCCCTAATCAGCACAATATCCTTGTCTAACCCCAAGTCGGTTGCCCTAAACCAAACTGCCCCCTCTTTTTCATAAGTATAGCCGTTTTGCCCTAACTTGTCTACAATTTCAACCGCCGCGCTTTTAGCTGTGTCGGTTGTTTCATAGAGCGAACTTTCGCGAAACCAGGTGTCATATTTAATCCTGTATCTTAACAGGTCTGTTTCTAAGGTTTTAATGTTGATTGGCAGAGCATAATCAACTAACATGCGGCGACGTTCATCTTGCGGCAGAGCAAGCGGTTCATCGCCATAAAGCTCCCTGAAACCACGTGCGTGCTGAATAATGTCGTCACCATGATAACTATCATCAGGCATCTCCACCGGCGAGCCGTCGCTTTCTGCTAATTGCTGATAACGATAGTCTAAGCTTAACCCCAATTTGTCTATTTGATTGCCGGTGTCATTAAGATAAAACTCACGCTCAACATAACAGCCGGCGAACTCTAACACCCCGGCAAGGCAGTCACCAATTGCTCCACCCCTTGCGTTTCCGATGTGCATGGGGCCGGTGGGATTGGCTGAGACGAATTCAATCAGCACGCGTTTGCCGTTGCCGCTGTTTACCCTGCCGTAGTTTTCTTTTTGCTCAAGAACGGTTTTCACCGTTTCTACATACCATTTTTCGTTTAAAAAAAAGTTCAAGAATCCGGGCCCCGCGATTTCACAACGCGCGAAGCTACTCTCGTTTAAGTCTGCTTCATTGTGAAGCAATGTTGCCAAGTCGCGCGGTTTCATTCGCAGGGTTTTTGCGCAGGTCAGCGCGGCGTTACACGAGAAGTCACCGTGTGAGCTTTCCGCGGGGATTTCAACGTTAAACGCCGGCAAAGTCGTGGCTTCAATTTCGCCACGCGCCGTTAACGCGCCGAGTGCGCGCATTATAATGTCTTTAATTTCGTGCTTAGTTTTTTCTATCATGAGCGAGACAATCCCCCCGAAACTTCTTTTATATTTATGAACATCTCATTTTCAGACATAAAGCTTGAATTTATATCAACAGTATATTTCAAATAGAGTTTTCCGCCGTTGTCGTTGAAGTCTGCCCTTATCGTGTCGGCGGCTATGCCCACCATAAAGTCGCCGTAAGGCGTGTCATAGTGACAGTGATGTTTTCGCCCTTTTTCTATGACTAAGTTCGCCAACGCACCGCCGCGCCGATTTAAAGTAACCATTTTATCGCCGTCAATATCAAGGGTCACATTGCTACCCGCAAAGCCGTTGTCGGCGGTTTCTTTATAGGTTATTCTATACCTCTCGTTTTTGCGGTCGGCAATATAGTCACCAAATGTAAATAATTCGGTAACGTCTTTTTCTCTATATGAAAACTGAGTGCTTGTTATATCAATCGCCACTTTCTTATCATCCATATTTTAGTCCCTCTCTCTTTCTAATTCTATACTAACATACCGTCGCGATAGCGACTCCATAACTGTCAATTGTCAACTGTCAATTGACTTAAAATATCCCCACCTTCTGGGGCTGTTAATTTCACGAAAACGCTGTTTTCGGAAAGCCCGGGCAGGTGTTCGACACCGGTGCAATAAAGCGAGTCGGCTGAGAGTTTAAACTTCACTAAAGCATATGTTTTACACCCTAACGCTTTAAATGCGCGTTTGGCTGTGTCTTTTACTTCGTTTTCAAGAGTCGGCTCTAATTTTGCCATTATAAATTCAGCCGTGTTTTGTATATATTTTTCACCAAGTGCCAAACCGGGGACAATCTCACCAATTTCGGAAGCACTAAGGCTGTATTCATTTCCGCAAACTGCGCACAAAAGCTCTCTCCCCTCAACCGATTGTTCAATCACAACCCTGTTATCGTGAGAGAAGGCGAGTTTTATTGCCGCTGAGAGTTCTGCCATATTGTTGGCAATGTTTGCCCCAATTGACGAACTGCAACTTGCCGCCTTAACAAAGACACCGCCTTGCTCAAAACTTAACTTAAGAGGAAGTCGCTCTACCATTTCATCCGCTGAAAGCGAAAAGTCGCGTTCAAGGCATTGATAGTTAATGGTTTTGATTCCCGCTGTGTTAAGTAAAAGATGGCTCATAATTTTGTCGTTGCAGGCATTGGCAGCGGTATAATTCGAGCCTATAAGCTTAACGCCCGACAGCCAACAAAGCGACTGAATCCTTCCGCACTCGCCGTATTTGCCGTGCAATACCGGAAAAACAGCGTCTATTCGTGCAAAAGAAAGGCTTTGATGAACACCGCCTTCACATTCCCCCGGCAAAATCTTGACAACTCCGCCGTGGTGAGGGTCGGGGCTTAGTATAGCTGAACAGCAGTCTGAATTTTCTTCCCAGGTGCCGTTTTGAATTTCAATCGGGTCACCGGGAAAATAAAGCCATCTCCCCGATTTAGTGATTCCGATTGGCATAATATCAAACTTCGCCGTGTTCGCTTTGCTTATTATGTTATAAGCCGAGCGACAAGACACAGGATAGTCTTTAGACGCGCCGCCAAACAAAACAGCAACCCTGAATTTAGCCATAAATACCCCCGATGGCAATTGACAATTGACAATGAACAATTGACAATTTAATAAATTATTAAGCTCTACTCTATTTTAGCACATTAATTGTCAATTGTCAATTGTACATTGTCAATTGTTCGTCAGTATCCCCACCACCGCCCCTGCGGCGATTATTAATAGTGGGTGTGCTTTTTTTACTTTAAAGCGTTTTATTCCCTCTTTTTCGCTGAAGAAACAGGCAATGGTGAATATGATGTAGACCACCAATGCGCGAACGCTCAACCCATCGCTGTAAACGCTAAGCAACAACAAAGTCAAAACCGCCCCCGCAACCAATCCCGCGCTTGCAGGGCGGATTCCGTAAAGAATATTGTTCACAGTCGCGCTTTCTTTAAACTTATTTAAAAAGTGTGAGACGATAATGACTATAATTACCGACGGCAATATAAGCGAAAGCGTAGAAACAACGCCCCCTAACACGCCTGCCGCTTTAAACCCGGCATAAGTTACCGCATTAATCCCGATTGGGCCGGGGGCAGACTCGGCAACAGCGATTATATCCATAAGCTCGGCAACAGTAAACCAATCATATTTGTCCGCAAGAACACGCAAAAAAGGAATTGTCGTCAAACCACCGCCGACCGAAAAAAGCCCGACTTTTAAAAATTCAAGAAATATAGTAAAATAAATCATAATAATATTCTAACACAATAACTGTCAACTGTCAACTGTCAACTCTCAATTGTCAACTGTTCGTCGCACATCTCAGCGGCTTGCTCAAACTCGCTATGCAAAAGGGCTTCGTAAATGCTCTCTAATGCTTTCTTAATAGGGTGTTCCCATTTTTTGAGTCTTAGTTCTGAAAGCGCGGTTTCGGCTGTTTTGTTGTCATATTTTTCACACGCTTCTTTTATAATGCTGAGTTTCTCGCGCAACAACTCGTTATTATTAGTGTCGCTTGAATCGGCGGTTGGTTGTGGTTCATCAGCACTCTCTAATTTATTGGTGAGCTTTTTGAGAGAGCCTAAAAATTCAGATGTTTTTGAAGCAATAACGTCAAAGCCTTCGTTTCTTCCTGCTTCTTCAAGGCAACGTGCTATATCAGACAATTCGTTTTCTCCGATGTTTAAAAGCGCGTTCTTCATTGAATGAACTGCGATAACATATGAGTGTAAATCGCTTTTTGAAAAGCTTGCGGTAACGGTAAAGCCATTACTCTTATTGCTGATTTGGTCGAGAGTTCTTATTGCCTTTTCGGCATCTCTCACGAAAGCTTTTGATAGCAAAGACGAATATGCTTCTACGCTCACTGTTTCATCATCGTATTGTTGGTTTCGCGCCGCTTCAACCACTTGCGGCGGATATTTGTCTCTGATTAACTTGTTGAGAACAGTGTTCAACTGACGTATATCAATTGGTTTTGAGATAAAGTCGTCAAACCCGTTTCTCATGAACATTTCGGCTTGCCCTGCAACGGCATTGGCGGTTAATGCCACAATTGAGTTTTTAAAGCCCATTTTGCGAATGTGTCTTACTGCTTCAACGCCATCCATTTTAGGCATCATGTGGTCCATGAATATTATGTCGTATTCGCGATTCTTTTCAACTTTTTCAATCGCTTCAAATCCGCTTGAGGCGGTGTCGATTTTCAGCCTGTAAGGTGCTAACAATCCTTGTGCAACATAAACGTTCGTGTCAACGTCATCAACGATTAACACCTTGCCGTAAGGCATCGGCTCACGCGCAACAGTTATTCTTTTAATGCGTGAAGATTTTGACGAGCGGAAGTTTTTGAGGTTATCTGCCTCTTCCTCGCCCAAAATTTCTTCACTCACCCTTACCTGAGGAACGCGCACGGTGAAAATCGAACCTGCGCCAAGGTTACTCTCCACGTGAATTTCGCCACTCATGATGTTCAAAACTTGTTGCGTGATACTCATGCCTAAGCCGGTGCCTTCTGTGGTGCGGCTCGGATTAAATCGGCTGTATGCCTCAAACAAAGAGTCAAGTTGTTGGGGAGTCATTCCGATTCCTGTGTCTGAAACCTTAAAGACAAGCACAACAACAGACACGTCTTTGCCCTGTTCAGACGATACGCTTAACACGACCTTGCCTTTTTCGGTATACTTAAAGGCATTTGACAGCAGATTATTCATAATCTGTTTTATGCGAAGCTCATCGCCGTATAATTCTAAGGGAATAGTCGGCTCAATTTCAATTTCAAACTCAATTTGCTTGCTTCCCAAACGAATGATGTTAAGATTAACCGTGTCGTTAATAAGGTTTAGAATGTCATATTTTACGGGTGACACGGTTAGTTTGCCCGATTCTATTCGCGACAAGTCTAACACGTCATTAATAATATTGAGTAATGTGTAGCCCGAGTTATACACCCTATACCAAGCTTCTTCCGTTTGAGGGGAAATACCTTCCCTTTGCAATTGTATTTCGGTAATGCCTAAAATCGCATTCATAGGTGTGCGCATTTCATGGCTCATAAGTGCGATAAACTCACTCTTTGCGTTGTTCGCTTTAATGGCAATTTCGCTCTTTCTCATCTCGTCTAACATTTTTCGGAACTCGCGCAAGTCTCTGGTATAACCGATTACCACATACTCATCTTTTTGTTTGGTTCTAACCAAAGTGATTTCGGTGGGAATGGGTTCCCCGTTGGCTTTTTGGTGGCTCCATTCAAAGCGCAGATAGCCTTCTTCAAACGCCTGCTTAACGTACTCAGCGGCTAATTCGGAAGAACGTCGCCCACACGGCTGAAACTCAGGCGACAATTCGCCAAATCTTTCTAAATATTCGTCCTTGCTCGCCACTTCAAACAGCCTTGCCGCTTCAAGATTACAGTCGATTAGGCGTGGGTTGTTGATGTCGTACCAATAGTTTGTGCAAAACGGAGCAAAATCAACCATCGTTCTTGTTCTCTCGTCAGCTTCGCCGAGCTTTTGACGCATTAACTCTGCCTGTTCGTCGGCTTTGCCCTTGCTTAAGGCAACTCTCATAATTACCACGCTGAGTATTAAAGCCATAGCCGCGCCCAATAAAATCAGAAACCATCTCATCTCAACAAGCTCTTTATAATAAGCCTCTTCTGTAGTAACCACGCCCAAAAACCAGCCGTTGTCAATCCCTTTAAAATAAGCAATAGAGGGAATCCCGTCATAAGCAACAATCGGAAGCCCCCGAACATCGCCGGCTCTGATAAGCTCAGCGGTAACGTCAGAGACAGACTCGCTCAATTCTAAAATGGAACGTCCTACAAAGTCGGGGTTTTCGTGCGCTAAAACGGTAAAGTCACTGTCAATAATCATTCCCCTTGAACCCTCAATAATATAAGTATACAGCACATCGTGTATAATAGAGTCGATGATTAAATCAACGCAAACGACAGCAAGCCGCTCACCGCTGCCGTCATAGATGTTGTCGGTAAAAGTGACGTTCAGCCTTCCGGTATGCGAATCGATGTACGCATCAGTCATTCCCACATCATGAGGATTATCTTGAGCAGTGCGGTGCCACGGGCGTTCTTGCGGAATATAATCATCACCGGGCGGTTCAATATCCCCGGTGATAAAATCGTTGTTATAAGCTTCGACAAGAGTATAAAAACGCATGTAGTTTTTTTCTGATGTTTCTCTCGTCATAGTGTCCACGCTTAAAAGGTATTCTCTTATTTCATCGGAATCGTGCCCTGCCGCAATCATATGCTCTAAGTGTTCTGACACGAAAAACAGAGCAGTCTTTGCTTCTTTGAAATCGTTTAAAATGCTCTGATGTGTTGCGTTAAGCGTGTATTCGGCATTTTTAGCTAACTTTCTCTGCACTATGTCCGCTGAAAAGGAATAGCTCGAATAAATCATAATCGCAAACACAAACAGCACAAAAAACACCTGAGCAAATGTTCTTGATTTCCATAATAGGTGTAAAGTCTTCATGTTATGCTCCTTATTTCCAAACGTCTTTGAACTTTTCATGCACTTGTTCAAAGACAGCCACTATTTTGGGGTCAAACTGGGTTCCTGCCGCTAAAATAATAATCTTAACCGCATCCTCGTGGGTGAACGGGTCTTTATAAGGTCGTCTTGAAACAAGCGCATCATAAACATCAACTATTGCCATTATTCGCCCTTGAAGGGGAATGTCATCGCCTTTAAGCCCGGAAGGATATCCCGTCCCGTCCCAACGTTCGTGGTGAGAGACAGCGAATATATTGGCGTGTTGAAGAAAGTCCTCTTCTCCCGACAATTTCGACATCTTTTCGACTATGGCAACACCCTCATTGCAATGCGTTTTGATTAAATCAAACTCGGCGGTTGAGAGTTTATCCGGTTTATTTAAAATTGTATCTGAAATTGCGATTTTCCCTATGTCGTGCATTCTTGATGATGAAATAACTGTGTCAAGACTCCAACTATTTATTTCATCAGCATAAACGCCGCGCTCTAACATTTCTTTGAGCATGATTTCTATATATGTGGCAGTGTTCTCAATATGTACGCCGGTGGTGGTGTCGCGGCTTTCAACCACGTCTGCCAACACTGAAATAATGCCGTTTTTAAGTTTGTTGAGCTGTTCAGTCCGTTCGCGAATAAGCTCGTCGATGTTCAAATGCGCCTTTATGCGGTTTTGCATTACGAGTGATGAAAACGGCTTGGTGATAAAATCAACCGCCCCCAACTCAAACCCCAACACTTCACTGGTGACATCGCTTCTACCCGTTAAAAAAATCACCGGAATGTCTTTATAGGATTCATTGGCTTTAAGTCTCTTAAGGGCATCAAAACCGTCCTCATCAGGCATTTCAATGTCCAACATAATCAAATCGGGCTTTAATTTTTCAAGCAAAAAGAACATTTTAGCGGCAGAAGGCATCGTAAAAACGTGATAACCGCCTTCTAAAACCTCTTTAACCCGCTCGAGGTTCGTGTCGTTATCATCCACCACAAAGATTGTCTTAGCCATATTCAGACATACCCCTTTCAAAAACACAGTCTCAAAATTTCCTCAAAGTTTTCTCTGCCTAAGTTCTATTTTAATACATTTTACCAAAAAAGTCAATAGTTAACAAAAATTTTTTGTTATAAATAGTAAATTTTTAAATTTTTTAAAAAATTTTCAAAAAAGGGTTGACAAATGTTATTAATGGGTGTATAATGTTTGTAGGGTTAGGATTGCGAGTCAGTCTTTTTGTGAGAGGATTGATTCGAGTCGATTTTGGGGAAAATCGACTATAGTGGTTTTTTGTTTTTCATGGGGGATAGACCGCTTCCGATAAGGAGGCGGTCTGTTCTTTAACAAATTTTTTCTTGCTTTTACCTATTAATGGAGTATAACAAAGGGGGTTTTTGTAATGGTAAAAACTCCAAACGCCGCGACAGAGGCGGCAATGAGAGAGTGCGATGAAATGCTCGCTAATGGGAACTACACCACGTATAACAACGCAAAAGAACTACATGCGGCGATATTAGCGGAGGACGATGATGTAATTACAAAGGCTACCGCGAGTGTCACATAGCACCGGATTGGCTTCTTATATATCGAATAGAAAAGAACATACTGGTGCTTTTACTTTCACGAACAGGAACACATTCAGAGCTGTTTAGTGACTAATAATTCTTTAAAATCCGAAAGATAGACCGCTTCCGATAAGGAGGCTGTCTGTTCTTTTTGTTTGAGGAGTATATTGTTAACCAACTACATACTTATAAAACATCTCCAACGCCTGTGCGCGGGTGAGGGGTTTTGAGGGTTCAGCCATCTTATTTGCGGTGCGCTCGACAATCCCCAAATTTACCGCAATGGCAAAATAGCCCCTGTCTTGTGTCGGAACGTCTTCAAACACCTTCACAAAGATGTTACCCATTTCTGCCCCTTTGCCGTAACCTAACCCGTTGACTAAAAGTTTTACTGCTTGCGATTTCGTGATACTGTCGGCGGTCTCGCTATTGTCTAAATGTATGCCGGTGATTCTTGCTAAAGAGCGAAAATCGGCAAGTGAGACCGGCAAATCAGGCTCTAATTTGTTGTTTATAGCCGGCAGTCTTAAGCCGTTGTCCGCCATTAAAACAATTTTGTCGCGCGCGGCGTTGTTTGCTAAATCGGTGTATTCATAGCTAACCTCAACCGGCTCGTTGTGTGGGTTGCCGGAAAAATCTGACAGTCGCCCTGTGAAGGCGTTCAGATAAAAATGTCTCATGCGATATTCTAATGTCGCCTTATTTTTGACATTGTTCACGTTAATTCTGTAGTCGAGTGACATATCAACCTGTTGATAAAGTCTTTGGAGTGCTTGTTCAACACTCAACATTTTATCAATCGCCGGGAATTTTGCATCAGAATAGTTATATCTAAAATTAGTGACTTTAATTTCGGGGTTGATTCTCAACTCAATTGTGTCACCCGAAACCATTATGCCGTTAACATAGCGATTAAAAGTATAGCTTCTCTCGTAATAGCGCATTCCCCTTTTGCCGTCGCGTGTATATGGTGATGCGCTTGTGTTTGCTCTTGAAAGCCGATACTCGGAAAATCTTGATTTACCAACATATTTTTCAGCCGCTTGCCTTGCTAATCTGTTGGCGGCGGCTTGGTCAAACGAATCATAGCCTCTCTCAATTCTTTCTGAACCCCTGAAGTTTAATAACTCGCCTGTTCTTGCGTTCAGCGTGGCATTTCCGCTATAGGTAATCCTTCCATCGGCGTTGTTTGTAACAAAACTCAAGCTCCAAAGATATCTTTCTTCTTTGCCAAACTCTGTTTTAAAGAGGTTGGAGTTGGTTATTCTAAGGTTGTTTTTAACAAAAAGAATATTGCCCTCTTTAACAAGCACGGCTAAAGCCTCTTGCGCGCTTAGCAGTTCTTTTTCAAGGTCTACCTTTGCGCGTTCGGCTTCTGTCAAACCATCATCCTCCCAATCATCATCAGCCCAATCATCTTCATACCAAACATCATTCCAACGGTCACCGCTATAGTTTGCGGCGAGTTTGCTTATCTGCCCGGTGAAGGCATCAATAGGCTTAATTGCGACTTTGGGTTGATAAATCAGTGCCACATTAAATTCGCCGGCTTCATAGTCGCGTGTGACGGTGTAAAGCGGTGAGATTCCTATGTGTCTTGAAAAACTTTGTTTAGCTTGATTTTGGCTTATTATTTTTTCAGGTGAGGGTAATGTAACGCTTTTAAGCCACGACAGCTCAAAATCAATGAGTTCACCCGTGTCTTTATCAACCGTGATATATCCGGTGTCGCCGTGAACGGGGATTGAATTTTCTACCCGCGAAAGTCTGTAAATTACATTTCTACCTCTCAAAGATACGCTGTGTGGGGCGCGGCTCATCTCAATGTTATCAAAGACAGTTGGATTGATTTTTTTGAGATGTTCTTGTGCTCTTTGATAGAGAACATCACCCGTGAGTTTTGCGAAACGTGGGGTGTCGTCTCGAGAGACATTACTTCTTTTTTCGTAGTTTAGAATTACATCGTCAACAATTCTAACGTCAATGCGTTGGTTATTGGTGTTGGGGACTTTCCAGGTTAGTGTGTAAACCGTCTGCGCATTTGAGTGCCGTCTGTTGAACTCAAATTCAGAATATTCGTCGGGGATTGTCACCCTGCTTTTCGCGGTGACTATTGCGTTTTGAAGCTCTCGCGCCCCACGGTCATCGTTTGTTTGTGCCGCGCTGTGTAAAACAGCCGAAGTCAACACAATCCATGCCATAACAAAAACCATTAATCTTTTCATAAAAACCTTCCTTTCATCTCAAAATGGTAATTCAAGTATATCATGTTTCACAGGGTATGTCAACGCTTTACCGACTTACGCATTTTTAATTTGCTAACAATACACAAAATTTACAAAGAACAAAAAAGTTCTTGACAAAATAATCGGCATAATATATAATATAGTATTGAAGCACAAAGAATTATTTTTTTAAGACAAGCTCCGAAAATTTGTTTTGAATTATTCTTGAATAGGTTTATATGAATATATTAATTACAGCGGGCGGAACGTCCGAGAAAATTGACAGTGTCAGAAAAATTTCAAACACAGCCACCGGGCGACTCGGGGCTTTGATTGCAGACGAGTTTAATAAAAATTCTGCAAAAATCATCTATGTTTGCGGCGAGAACGCCGTTGTTCCCACGGGGGTGACACCAATAAAAGTCACCTCGTCGAGCGCGCTGTCAGACATTATGGAACAACTCTTGAGTGAACACCGATTTGATGCTGTCATTCACACAATGGCGGTTAGCGACTATACAGTTCGAGGGGCTTTGAGCGTTGACGATTTAGCGGCGGCGGTTGCAAAGGCTATTAAGCCCGGCGATGGGGCAGAGCAAATAAAGGACATTATTCTCTTAGCGGCTTCACAAAACGTCAACAGCAAAAAAATCAGCTCTGATGTTAATAATTTGATGATTTTCGCGCGAAAGACACCAAAAATCATCAATATGCTCAAGAAGTTACAGCCGAAAACCCTGCTTATCGGATTTAAATTGCTTGTCGGTGCGCGATTTGATGAGTTGCTCGATGTGGGGCATGAGCTGTTAGTTAAAAACAATTGCGACTATGTTTTCGCAAATGACTTAGAGAAAATCAACGGCGACAACCACGAAGGAATATTAATATTCCCCAACCGCTCATACCAAAAATTGCATACTAAACAGGAGATAGCAAAGGCGATTGTGGGGAGATTAATAGCTGTACAGAAAGGGTAAATCTAAAACTTTGAAAATTGGTTTTATAGGTGCGGGGAAGGTCGGGTTCGCCCTCGGAAAGCATTTTCGTGCTACGTCCGCTGATGTTTCAGATGTGGGATTTTATAGTCTTAACCCCGATTCGGCAAAACAGGCGGCTGAGTTTGTCGGCGGTAATAGTTTTTCGTCGCTTGAACAAATTACGGCAGAAAGTGATGTTTTGTTTTTGACAGTTCCCGATGGGGCGATTAAATCTGTTTGGGACTCGCTAAAGAACTTTGCTCTTAACGACAAGCTTATCTGCCATTGTAGTGGCGCGCTCTCATCTGACATTTTTGATACAATAGACCAAAAGGGCGGCTTTGGATATTCAGTTCACCCGTTTTTTGCAATCAGCTCTAAAACAACATCGTACCAAGACATTCCAAAAGCTTTATTCACTGTTGAGGGAAGCGTGGAGCGGCTTGAAACTTTAAAGAACCTTATTGAACAAACCGGCAGTCGCGTTCACATTATCCAAAAAGAGTTTAAAATAAAATACCACGCCGCCGCCGTGTTTTTGAGCAATCATATATCGGCAACAGCGTATACGGGTTGTGAACTCTTGCGCGAGTGTGGATTTGATGACGAAATGCTCATGACAGCTTTAAACACACTGTTTATAGAACATTGTCGCGCTATTGCGAAACGGGGTATTATAAAAACACTTACAGGCCCCGTAGAAAGAAACGACACACAAACAATAACAAAACATATCGACAATCTTCGCGAACCCGCAAGAGAGTTATATATAGCTCTATCACGCCAATTAGTTAAAATCGCTAAAGAGAAACACCCGGAAAGAGAGGACATGTATGAAACAAACTATAGTGACTTTTAGAGACGCTAAAAAGAATAACCGAAAAATAACAATGCTCACCGCTTATGATTATTCGACTGCAAAACTTATAGATGAAGCCGGAGTAGACAGCATTTTAGTCGGCGATTCTCTCGGCAATGTGATGTTGGGTTACAGCGACACGTTAGCTGTTACTATGGAGGATATGCTTCACCACGGCAAGGCGGTGACAAGAGGGGTTAACAACGCGCTTGTGGTAATCGACATGCCGTTTATGTCATATCAAACATCGGTTTATGATGCGGTGGTTAATGCAGGGCGGCTGATTAAAGAAACGGGCGCGAACGCCGTCAAGCTTGAGGGCTGTTTGTGCGCGCAGATTAAAGCTATTGTCGAGGCATCAATTCCGGTTGTTGCCCATTTAGGGTTGACACCGCAATCGGTTAACGCCATTGGTGGATATAAAGTTCAGGGTAAAGAAGCCGATGCGGCGAAAAGGCTGTTAGAAGAAGCAAAGGCGGTTGAAGCGGCAGGGGCGTTTGCGTTGGTGTTAGAGTGTGTTCCGTCAAAACTTGCGGGGCTTATCACTAAGACTTTAAAAATCCCCACCATCGGAATAGGCGCGGGCGACCAATGTGACGGGCAGGTGTTAGTCTGTCATGATATGTTGGGAATGTTTAGCGATTATACCCCTAAGTTTGTTAAAAAATATGCCGTTCTCGGCGAAAACATGAAAGAAGCGTTCACGCATTATTGTCAAGAAGTTGAATCGGGAAAATTCCCCTCACAAGAACACGCATATGACATTCCCGATGAAATAATAAATGGATTATATGGAAATAATAAATAAAATCAAGCCGACAAGAGAGCGGCTCAAACAATGGGAAAATGACGGCTTTACTATCGGCTTTGTCCCAACTATGGGCGCGCTTCATGAAGGGCATTTGAGCCTTATTCAACGTTCGCTTAAAGACAACGACAAAACGGTGGTCAGCATTTTTATTAACCCCTCTCAGTTCGCCCCGGGCGAGGATTTTAAGAGCTATCCGCGCACACTTAAGGCAGACATTTTGTTATGCGAGAAGGCAGGGGTTTCTCTTGTTTTTAACCCGTCTGCCGATGAAATTTATCCCGCCGATTTTTCTACTTTTGTCGATGTTAATTCAATGACAGAGTTATTGTGTGCAAAAAGCCGCCCTTCTCATTTTCGCGGCGTTTGCACGATTGTCAACAAGCTGTTCAACATCATCACCCCCGACCGCGCTTATTTCGGGCAAAAAGATGCTCAACAGTTAGCGGTTATAAAAAGAATGGCTAAAGATTTAAACTTAAATCTTGAAATTGTGGGAATGTCTATTGTGCGCGAGCCGGACGGTTTAGCAAAAAGCTCAAGAAATGTAAACTTAAACCCACACGAAAGGGCGGCGGCAACGGTTATAAGCAAAGCCGTTTTTGAGGGTGAAAGGTTGGTTAAATCGGGCGAGAGAAATCCCGAAAATGTCATTGCGGCTATGAGACAAATTATTGAGCAAGAGCCGTTGGCAAAAATAGACTACATCGAAATAGTTGACGGTAACTCAATCAAGAGGCTGAAAGAGCTTAAGAGCGGTTCTGTATTAGCGGCGGTTGCCGTTTATGTGGGAACAACACGCTTAATTGATAATTTTGTTATCGAATTGTGAGGTGTTTTATGGTTATCACTGTATTAAAAAGTAAAATTCATCGCGCTGTCGTCACACAAGCAGAACTCGATTATATCGGAAGCATAACAATAGACAAAGAACTCATGGACGCGGCAGGAGTTTATGAATACGAAAAGGTTCATATCGCAAACATAAACACCGGCGCGCGCTTTGAAACGTATGTCATTACCGGCGATAAGGGTTCGGGCGTAATCTGCCTGAATGGGGCGGCGGCGCGTTACGTTCAGGTGAACGACAAAATCATTATCATGGCATACGCACAGATGACACCGGAAGAAGCGGCAAGCAATCCTCCAAAAGTGGTCTTTGTAACCGATGACAATAAAATCGCAAATATAAGTAGAAATGAAGAACGGCTGACAGTGTACAATTGACGAACAATTGACAGTTGACAGTTGACAGTTGACAGTTATTGTGTCCGCTTTCGCGGACAGTTTGGAGTCTGAAAGAATGAGAAATAGTATTGTTTTGGGTGTTAGTGGGAGTATTGCCGCTTATAAGGCGGCGGTTCTTACGAGTGATTTGATTAAGTTGGGGGTGGACGTTCATGTGATTATGACTGCGGCCGCCGCTGAGTTTATCGCGCCGCTCACCTTTCAAACTCTGACCGGGCGCAAAGTTTATATGGGAATGTTTGAAGAAATCACCCACGGTGACGTAAGACATATCTCCTTAGCTCAAAGAGCGGACTGTTTCGTCATTGCCCCCGCAACCGCAAACGTTATCGGCAAAATTGCCTCGGGAATCGCCGACGACTTATTATCAACAGTGGTTATGGCGGTGAACAACGCTCCCGTTATCATCTGCCCCGCAATGAACACGGCTATGTATGAAAACCCCATTACTCAAAGGAACATCAAGACATTACAACAATATGGATATAAATTCATTGAACCGCGTGAATCAAGGCTTGCCTGCGGAAGTGTGGGCAAAGGCGCGTTGGCAGACACTGAAGTTATTGTCGAGGCAATAATGAAAGAATTAAAAAATTTAAAAATTTAAAATAAGAAAGAGGCTGAAATCCATGATATTATCGGTAAATATAGGAAACACTAACACATCCATAGGCTTTCTCAAGGATAATAAAATTAAGGCGGTTAAATATCCGTCTGACCTTCTTTTGTCTAAAGAAAATTTTACCCGCGCGGTTGAACTGTCGCTTAACGAAAAGACAGACAATGTCACGGGAATCATCATTTCATCGGTTAACCCACGTCTCACCAAGCACATTGAAACGGCGGCAGAGGGGATTTTCGGAATAACACCGTTAACCGTCAAGCCGTCAATGAAGATGAAACTCGATTTGTCAAATTATCCCGCCTCAACAATCGGGAGCGACCGCATTGCCGTTTGTGAGGCCGCCGTCAATAAATATGAACTGCCGCTTATCGTTTTCGACTTCGGCACAGCCACCACTATAAATGTGGTGGACTCAAACGCGTGTTTCATCGGCGGCTCAATTCTCCCCGGCATAGCAACGGGCATCAACGCATTGGCAAAAGACACAGCGTTAATATCATCGGTTGAATTATCCTCACCGACACCGCTAATAGGAAGGAATACAGACGAATGTGTCCTGTCCGGAGCAGTATTCGGGGCGGCAACAATTCTTGAAGGAATGTCATCGCGCATTGAAAAAGAGTTGTCCGCAAAGGCAACCATAATAATAACCGGCGGCAACGCAAAATATGTCCTGCCGCTCTTAGACAAAAACAAAGTAATTAACGCCCCCGACCTTTTACCCGAAGGGCTTAATATCCTTTATGAGAGTAATGTGGTGAAGGGGTAAGATTATACTCCTTAACAGGCAAAAAGAGATTAATACAACAAATCCGGTTGAAATTACAATTTCAACCGGAACTTCTTTCACCCCAATTTCACTATCTCTGTGAAGTCAGACCAATCCTCGACCTTGAACGCTCTAATATCGCGCACGCTCTGCCTGAACCAATCAATCTTTGACAGGCGATTTATAGCTTTATATACCGTTGTCAAGCTGTTTTCTTGGCTGTCGTTGATATAAACGCTACCTTGTGTCCATTGAAATCCGAGCGTTTCAAGTTCTTGTCGAACTTCATCATAAGCCTTGTTATACGGCTCCCCATAGTGTTTTTTTAAATCATCAATTTTCAAGTCAAATGCTAAAGCAAACATCTCTTTTCCCCCTTTTTCAACCTCAATAAGCACCGAATAAGCACTAAATTTTACCCATGCGCTTGTATGTCTTGAGCCGCCATTTTCAAACATCGTCGCATAATCGATTCCACTTTCCCGAAAAACTGTCAACTCTCAATTGTCAACTGTCAACTGTTCAAGCTACCGGGGGGATTTGAACCCCCGACCTGCTGATTACGAATCAGCTGCTCTGCCAACTGAGCTACGGTAGCATTAACTTGCCATTAACCTGCCTATAATTTGTTAATTGATTTTGGCTTGCATTTTTTTTAGGAATGTGTTATACTATTTAAACAAAGCTGTAATTCGCAATTTACATTGCCTACACATTATTTTACAACAAATTTATGCGTTTGTCAAGACGGGGGTGAAAATTTTCGAACTTAAAACAAAATTGTCGAGTGTTCTGTTAAAAGTGCTTTGTTTTATAATCGCCGCCGCCATCGTGGTTTTTTTGGTTTTTTCACTGATTTTCTCTTTTGGCTCTAACGCGCCGTCTATTTTCGGGAGAAACATCTTTTTGGTTAAAACCGACCATTTTTCAAACCTTGTCGCCGATGACGAGAATGACGGGAAAATATCGGTGGTTAAGGGCGAGGCGGTAATATCCGAAAAGGTTGACTTCTCTGAAATACAGCCGGGGAACATGGTGATTTTCCAAAATTCAGAGCGGTTGGCTGGGCTTGCTGTGATTCTTACTGCAGACCGGGCTGAGGGAGTACACTCGTTTACCGCTGAGAGCGACCACGGGCGTTCCATTATTTTGTCAGAGAGCCAAATCGTGGGTAAAGTCTTGCGACAAAATAAAGCGATGGGGCTTATAATAGGCTTCGCCATGTCTCCTGCCGGGGTGTTGGTTATTGCGATTTTGCCTTGCTTAATGATTGTCGTCTTTGAGTTTTATCGGGTTATATCGTCAAAGCGTGAAGAAAAAGAAAGTGTTCGTCCGATTAAAAAGCAAGACGAAATCCCCACTTTTGTGCCGCGAAAAAAATCTGCCGCCGTGATTGATGCTTACAGCAAGACATTACCGCCGCAAGACGATTATGATATGGAAGAAGAGCTCAGAAGAAAAGAGCCACCTGTTAAGGCAAGTGAACTTATGGGTGTCGCCGACGAAGATGCTCCGTTTTTCGGGGCAGGTGGAAGAGCGCGCCCCATTGCCCCGAGTGCTCCTAAGCCGCCACCACCGCCGCCTGTAAAGCCGGTTGTTTCGCAAAAGCGACTTAACGAAGTGATTGCCCAGACGAATAAAGAGCTGTTACGTAAAAAAGAAATTTTGGACAGTGTTAAACCTAAATCGACTCCCACCGCACCCGTTTTGGCTCACGAACCCGACGTTCCTGCCGTAATCACACCTGCCCCTGTTTTTGTGAAAGAGAAAGAAACACCGCCTGAAAATAAGCTCGAGAAGGAACGCCTTTTCGCCGCGCCTTCAACTCCCCCTGTCTCGCCACCGCCTGCGCCGAAAACGCCTACGCCCATGCCCACGAGAGAACCCGTTGCCACACCCAAGACACACATACCCTCTGCTTATGCAGGGGTAGCCGCTCACCCTGCCGATGAGCTTATAAACAAGCTCTTTGACAAGTCAGAGAAGCCTGTTGTGCCATCGTTAGCGGCTGAAAAAACCACAGAGCTTGAAAGTGTAAAAGTATTTACACCCGATGCTGATAACGTGAAGGTGTTTCCCGCATCAAATACAGAGCGTTCACGGCGGTTTTCACCGCGAACACGAACCCCGAGTGCCAAGGCCATTCCGAGCCTTGACCAACTCTTGAGCGCGGAACCCGAACCGGAAAACGCTAAATATAATATAGAAGATATTTTGAACTCCTTAGAAAAAAAGAGAGAGGACAATCCATAAGAAAATAAAAAAATTAAAAAGAAAGGACTCTACATATGAAAGGAAGATGGTTTAAGATTGCCGTGGCAGTTGTTTTGGCTTTAGCAACAGCGTTTAGCGTGTTTGCCGAGAGAGATTATGATGCCGAAATAGAAGAGCTTTATCGCCAAATCGAAGCGGCACAAAAACGACAGGCAGAGCGTAGCGCGCTTATCAACAGCCACAGAAACGATATGGGCAGACAGCAAGAGCTTCAAACGTTAGTGCAAGAACAAGTTGACGAGATTGAAGCTAAAGTCGAAAATCAAAGCAAACTGATTGAGGCAAAGCAAAGAGAGATTGAATATAAAATCATGGGTCTTGAAGAGCTTCAAGAAAAAATCGACAATCGCCGCATAGAAATTAATAACAAGCAACGAATTATAGCGCAAAAAGAGAAAGAAAATGAAGAGAACCTCCGTCAATTCGGCGAGATTGTCAAGGTGCTGTATATGACCGAGAATTTAGACCCGGTTGCGCAGATTATGGGTTCGTCTGATTTTTATGACATCTTAGTTCGCGCCGACATGTTAGACAATATCGGAAAGAAAAACATGGAGTTCATGGACAACCTGTTGGCTGAAATAGCAAGCCAAGAAGAAATGATTTTGCAGCTTGAAAACAGTATATCGCTGTTAGAAGGCGACATGGAACGCGCCGAAGAAGAAAAAGCACAACTCGAAGCAGACAGAGCCGCGCTGTATAACGAACACGCCAAACTCGAACAACAGATGAATGCAGAGTATAACGAGCTTTATTCGATTATTCGGCAAATCGGTTTCACGCGAGACCAAATTAACATGCGAATTATGGAAAATGCCGAGGATGCCGAGCTTCAAGAAGAAGCCAATCGAATGGTTGCCGAGTTAATTCGTCAAAAGCAAAGGGCAAACGAAGGGCAACAGAGTTTTTCTTCATCTGAGTTTGTGTGGCCCTTGCCCTCTCAATTTAAGATGATTACCTGTGCTTTCGGTTATGATGCGTGGCGCGGTGGTATGCACTACGGAATAGACATAGGCAACAGCGGCATAAACGGCGCGAATATATACGCCGTTCAATCGGGAACAGTGATTACCGCTGCCTATGGGTGGAACGGGGGGTATGGAAATTATGTCATCATCGACCACGGCGATGGCGTTTCCTCACTTTACGCTCACGGGCAAGCAGGGAGTATTGCCGTCAGCAGTGGACAATCCGTTGACAGAGGACAGGTCATTATGAACGTTGGTTCAACGGGTTGGTCAACCGGCCCACACCTTCATTTTGAGGTGAGGGTAAACGGAGTAGCGGTCAATCCAATGAACTACGGCTATTCATAAAATTAATTATATTAAATCATTTTAGATAATTTTATGAAAATTTTTCAAAAAAGCTTGACTAAATCCAAAGAATAATATATAATTAATTAGTATTTTATAATTTTCAAAAGAAATGGAGTGAATAGACAGTTGAAAAATATAAAGAAGCCTGTTTTCTTTATCGTTTTGGCGTTTACATTGCTATTCGGGTATTTAGCACTCTTCGGAGTTCACACCCAATATGGTGATGTAAGGACGACCTGGATTAAAGGGGTTGACGACATTCGTTGGGGAATTGACATCCGCGGCGGTGTTGATGCATCCTTTACCCCACCCGAAGGGGCTGAGGAGGAAGTTGAAGACATGATGTCGGCAATGAACGGAGCGCGTGCGACTATTGAAACGCGAATGATTGCACGCTCGATTACCGACTATGAAATTTATGTTGACAACAATAATTACAAGATTATTGTGCGTTTCCCGTGGCAGTCTCAAGATGAAGACTTTGACCCCGAACACGCGGTTAACGAGTTGGGTGAAATGGCATCTCTCACCTTCCGCGAAGGGGTTCCCGAGGGGTGGCAGGGCATACCGGGCGAGTGGCCCGAAGAAGTAGTTATGGCTTTACCCGAGGTTATAACCGGCATGGATGTTCAACGGGCTGTCCCGACATATAACAGCCAGAGCGACAGCTATGAGGTGTCTCTTGAACTTAAATCAGAGGGTTCGGCAAAGTTTGCAACCGCGACAGGGAGAATGGTGGGACAACCTATTTCAATCTGGCTTGACAACTATTGTTTCTCTGCTCCCAACGTATCTGAGCAAATATCGGGGGGAAGAGCATCGATTTCCGGCGAATTCACGCGTGAAGATGTTCAAGACCTTGCCAATAAAATCAACGGCGGCGCGTTGCCGTTTAAACTTGAAATAGACAGCGTGAACACGATTTCGCCTACTGTTGGCGAGGGCGCGCGCGATGCTATGTTGTTCGCTTTGATGGTGGCGTTTTGCGCTATTGCCTTGTTTATGATTGTTCTTTATAAGTTACCCGGATTTGTTGCCGTTATAGCTTTGTTAGGGCAGGTTGCCGGCATGTTTGCGGTGATTAGCGGCTTCTTCGGCTATGCCGCCAGTTTCACGCTGACTATTCCGGGCATCACGGGGCTTATTCTCTCAGTGGCAATGGGCGTTGACGCGAACGTGATTACAGGTGAGCGTATTAAAGAAGAGTTGAGGGCAGGCAAAACCATTGACGGCTCACTCGCATCAGGTTTTAAAAGAGCGTTCACCGCGATTTTTGACTCAAACATCACCCTTATTATGATAGCATTTGTGTTAATGGGCGCGTTCGGAACTCCCGACAGCTTTGCGAATATGATTTTGACTCCCGTTTTCTTCATGTTCGGGCCTTCTCCGGCAGGGGCGATTTATTCTTTAGGGTTCACCTTGATTGTCGGTGTTATTTTCAACTTTATTTACGCGGTATTCGCCTCAAGAATTATGCTGATGTCAATCTCAAAATTCAAGGCTTTCAGAAAACCGTCGTTCTATGGGTACAAAGGAGGTGCGAACAATGGCTAAGAAAGACTATGATTTCGTCGCAAAAAAGAACTTTTTTCTTATTGTTCCCTGTGTAATTCTTGTTTCTGCTTTGGCGGTATTCGCGTTCTTCGGGCTTGAAATAGCAATCGAATTTAAGGGCGGCACGCTTATGACCTACACCTACAGCGGAGAGTTAGAACTTCAAGAGGTTGAAGCGTTTGTCGGCACTTTTGAACAATCCGGCGTAAGGGTGTCACGCGGCACCGATATACGCGGCGGCGTTGAAACCTTCGTTGTGAGTTTCGCCACAAGCGATGGAATTTCAACCGAGGTTCAAGATGAAATTACCGCCCAGTTAACCGCGCGTTTTCCTGAAAATGATATTGTTAAACTAAGCGGTCAAAACGTAAGCCCTTCAACCGGCGGCAGTTTCTTCTTAAAATGTCTTGTGGCTGTGCTATTCTCTTTTGTTTTGTTGTTGCTTTATATAGGGGTTCGATTCAAAAAAATTGGTGGATTGTCTGCAGGGGCATTCACAATCTTCGCGCTGTTGGTAGACGTTATGGTGGTGTTCTCAACCTTCATTTTCTTCCGACTGCCCATTGATGCCAACTTTATGGCGGTTGTGCTTACTATTCTTGCCTATTCAATTAACAACACCATCGTTATTTATGACAGAATTCGCGAAAACCGAACGATTTACGGCAAAAAGCTGAACTTTAAAGCGTTGGCAAACAAAAGCATAAACCAATCGCTTACAAGGGCTATTAATACAACGCTTACCACGGTTATGGCACTGATTGTAATTTGTGTGGTTGCCGTTTTGATGGGCGTTCCCTCAATTATAACCTTCGCATTCCCCATGCTAATGGGTCTGATTTCAGGCGTTTTCACAACCCTGTGCCTGACAGCAACGCTTTGGGCTTGTTGGAAGGAGAGGAAAACGGCTTGATAGTTGACAGTTGACAATTGATAGTGGACAGTTATTGTAGGGGACGGGCTTGCCCGTCCCGAATATACCGCGAATTATACACCGCCCGGCAGTTTTTGTTGGGCGGTGTTTTTTGTGGAATGTCTTGCGAAAATCTTCGGGTGGGTTGGTGAGAGGGGCGTTTTATTTTAAACTCTCACTCTCCACTTTCAACATCTGTTGCATAAACAAAAACCTTATTCTCCAACGCCGCCCACGCTTCATCTGTTAAAATCCCCAA
>Ga0099364_10003821_pt1 | contig 23120 bp, 14 predicted proteins | sample TergutTh196P3_FD_73070 | JGI IMG/M metagenome (GOLD analysis project Ga0099364, IMG submission 73070) | Microcerotermes parvus P3 segment gut microbial communities from Pointe-Noire, Republic of the Congo - Th196 P3 | ecosystem: Host-associated > Arthropoda: Insects > Digestive system > Gut ...
ATCGTTCCTTTCTAAAAGAGTTGAGTAAATGTTGATGTCAGGTTCCGGCAACTGCACTTGTTGCAACATCGGTCTGCCATCAAGCGAAAACAGTTCGACTGGAACTGTTGATTCGTGTTCCACATAAAGGCGAATGCCTTCGTACGCTGTGGTGTTGTGTGCCAAGGCGCGTTCAATACCGCGAGCAAGTTTGTCCAACGTGTAGGTTTCAAGCAATCGTAAGATGCGAATGTATTCTCGTGTTCCGCGTCTGTCTGCCTTCGTTTCCAATCGGCGACGCAACACGTCGAAACATTCCGGCAAGTGCCAATCGACAAAAGGGGCACCGAAGTCCAACCCATTCGGTCGACGTTCGGCTATCGACAAGTAGAGAATCGGATTGTAATGTGTTTTCTTCTTGCCCCAGTGGCGTGGATGTTCGGCAATGTAGGGAACAATCTCGAAAATTTTAGAAAAAATCCACAAACTTGGCAACGGACTGCGCAATGCCGTGTTGATAACAATTTCATTTTCAATCTCATTTTCTAACTGGCAGAAAATAGTGTAGAATGAGCGGTAGAAGGGGTGGGCGGTAGGTCGAAAGAGTCTCTCCCGTTATGGCGGCGAAAACTTGGAAAATAGCATTGTTTCCGAAAATGTGGTTAATTTCCGTGTTTTAGCTGCCGCCTTTACCCGTTAGCAGGATAATCACCGAATACAATGCCCAACACAACACACGATTACATTTTTTTCGCGGATGATCGTTCGAACATTCCGACATCGACGATGCACATTGCCGACCAGATTGCGCTTAAAAACCGCGTCTTTTGGGTCAACATTTATACACGATTGCCTAATATGACCGAATTGTCCAAGGCGTTTCATATTCTAACTCGCCGAGGTGCAAAGCCCGCCGTCAACCAACAGGTTTCTGGTTCGACGATTATCTCTGCCACACCTCTGCAATTTCCCTGGTTTGGAGTTCCAGCCCGGAAGTTTAACGGCTATTGTGCCGGACGCTTCTTCCAAAAATTTGTCAAACAGCACAATATTCAGAATCCCGTCCTGGCAACGAACTTTCCTTGTGTAGTCGATGCGTTTCGGTCGATTCGGCAACTTTATCCTCAAGCACCGCAGATTTATTATTGCTTCGACGATTTCGTAGAGTATCCCGGCTTCAATCCGCACCACTGGGAAACGATGGAGCAAGAAATGCTTGCGAATGTGGACGGCGTGATATTCACCAGTCGGGACTTACAGGAGAAAAAAAAGCGTCAGGAGACTCTTCCATGTCTTTATCTGCCGCATGGGGTTGATTACGAACATTTTTCCTGCGGTACAATAAATTTAACACCAATAGAACATTTGGAGAAACTCAAAAAGCCCATCGTCGGTTATTTCGGCACGATGAACACCTGGGCTAATCTTCCGGCAATCGCTTATTTGGCAAAGCGTTTTCCTCACTGTTCCTTTATTGTTATTGGACGTTCCATGATACCGATGACTCCTCTGGAAGGAATCGAAAATGTTCACTATTTGGGTCAAGTTCCCTACTCGGAATTGCCGCAATATGCTCGTTATTTTGACGTCGGATTAATTCCTTACGTACAGAATATCTACATACAGGCGGTGAATCCGCTCAAATTGATGGAATACTATGCCGTTGGAATACCGGTGATTGCAACGCGTTTGGCAAATATTGAAGATGTACCGGGTCCGCTCTATTTTGCGGATACTCACGAAGAATTTGGAGACCGCCTGATCGAAATCTTGCAATCGGATTTGCCGATGCTCCGCCGTCAAGCACAGGAAGTTGCCCGGCAGAATTCATGGGCTGTCCGTGCGGAAAGTTTCATGCAGTTTGCCGAGCAAAAGACAAAAAGAGAGTCAGGAACGTAAACTTTGGAATCTACGGTACAAAGGAAACACGAAGGGGAAAAAGGAAAAGTGTTGACGTGTCGCAGTATAGACAGCATTGCCATCAGCATAAACTCGACCAATCGACAAGGGAGATAGTGGATTACGGGGCTTGTCGGGTGTCTGGTCATTGGTTGGCGAGTACGCGTGTGAGAGTGCTGGAACGACACGGCGGTGGCGGATCGCTGCAAGCACAGGGAAGCGAGCTGGACGCCGAGTGGCGTACTGGCGGTGACTCTCTATCAAGCACAGAAAATACACACGAATACGTGAACGCTAGGAATAATTTTTACACACCCACTTCTTCCAAAAATTCCAAAAAACGATTGACAATCAGAATTTCCCATGTTACAATAACCATGTGAGGGTGGCGTACGGTTGGCGTTGCTGCTTGGTTTCAACATCTATTCTGGAGGTACCTTATGTCTATTCATCGAACAAAAATGTTAACTTGGGGGGGGGGGGGCAATTTAGGCAATTTAGCCGCCGCGAGCAGGGGGGGTCAACCCCCCGACTTACGCGAACAAACCGGGGAAACCGGGGGGCTAACGCCGCCCCGCTCGCTTCGCAGAGCCTTCACCCTCGTCGAACTCCTCGTCGTCATTGCCATCATCGGTATGCTCATCGCACTGCTCCTGCCCGCCGTGCAAGCAGCACGAGAAGCCGCAAGGAGAATGACATGCTCGAACCACCTCAAGCAAATCGGAATCGCCGTCCACAATTTTCACGATACCTACAACGGTATTGTCCCAGCAGGAGTCGGAGGAACTGGTGCAGCCGACACGGCACGCGCTAGTTTCTTCGTTCTGCTTTGGCCCTATATCGAACAACAGTCCCTCTATAACACATTAACCGGCAGAGGAGGAGGGTTTTTGCGGCGAAACGGCACCGAGTTATGGATGGGAGTTGAAAGCGTCGATGGTGTCGGTGTTGCCACAGACGGCGGCAGAATCCAAGATATTGCTGCCTTCCGCCAAGGTTCGGCGATTGCAGGATACATATGTCCCAGTAGACGCAGCGTGCGCAATGCACAAAACGCAGTACCATCTGGAGCATATTCGGCTGTGGGAGCCGCACGGACGGACACACAAAACTGGGGCAGTATGCCGGGACCCTGTACCGACTATGCCGTTGTGATTTCCATGCGTAACGGTTCGCCAAGTTGGTGGGACTATTGGAATGTCAATGATGCGGGGCACACGACGAGGCATTACGGTCCAGTACGTGTTGCCGTACACCAGGAAACAGGCAACAGCCCCCAAACCTGGTCGCCGCGCGACTCTTTCGCCTACTGGTCGGACGGAACAAGCAATCAATTAGTCTTGGGAGAAAAACATCTGCACATCAGCACGTTAGGACAGTGTGAACGGACGGATGCCGGTACTAACAGTACTGATGGATCTGTTGGAGGTTATCAGCGGCATATTCGGGATTGTTCCTACATGGGCTACGGATTGGCTCGCGGTTATCCGGCTTTTCAACCTATTCGCCGCAACGCATCCGGAACAGATAGTGACCCAGCGTCGTGGCACATGAACCCAATTCGCCGTCCTAATGAACATGGCGGAGATAGGTGTCCTGATCCAAACAACACAGGACATTGCCACCCTAGCGACATCGGATTCGGCAGTCATCATCCGGGAGTGTGTCAATTCCTTATAGGCGATGGAGCAGTGCGTTCCTTCAGTGTAACAACGCCTGCCAGAACGTTAGCAATGCTCGGCGATACCAGCGACGGAAACTCGGTCGCTATTCCTACTTTGTAAGTTCGCGTCAAACACAGAGCCGGGGACTGTGTCCCCGGACTGCGGGGGCACAGCCCCCGGCTCTACTACTGTTGCTTACAGCAACACACTTTAACCCTAGAAAGGAAAACAAACATGAAAAACAGATTTTACGGTTTCAATTTTTTGTCCCTGCTGGTCTTGCTTTGTGCAGTGGGATGCGGCGGCGGCAATGTTCCGATGGGCGGAACGGTGACGTTTTCTGATAATGGAGAGCCGGTAACGGTCGGCACCGTCTTTTTTACGACGGACACATTTGAGGCATACGGGGCACTTCAAAGCAATGGAACTTACAAGATCGGTTCCGTTAAGGAGTCGGATGGACTTCCGCCGGGCAAGTACAAGGTTTACATTCGTGATGCTCATGAATATCAGCGCGTCGGCGAAGGGGATAATGTGGTCGATAACGTAGTTCCGTTGATTGCACCAAAGTATGCCAGTCCTACGACGTCCGATCTTGAAGTCGAGGTAACGTCGTCGCAGCGGACTTTCGATTTCACCGTGGATCGACCGAAGTAATGCGTTGTGACTCAGTGTGTTGGGGGTAAAATGTCTACTCGGAGAAGGCACAAGCCCCCAGAAGAGCATTGGAGCACCTCTAAAAATCAAATTTTATATTGATTTGTGCCGAAAACGCAACGAATCAAAAACTTTGCGTACTTTGCGGTTAAATCTTTTTTTTAACGCAAAGTACGCAAAAGATACGCAAGGAACGCAAAGGATTTTGTGGAGGCTTTTTCCAGCGAGCGGGGGGCGTTAGCCCCCCGTTGGGTTGCGAAGTGTGCTGGTTCTCCATCGGGGGGCTAACGCCCCCCGCTCGCTTATGTTGTGAGCCCACATAAACTTTGACTCACCCCAATGACGGAGGGACTGTCTAACGGGTATATCACTTTCCGGCAAAAGCATAAGGGTATATGAGCTTCGGGTAAAAGCCTCAACGTTGGTGTGCCGATTATGCCAAATATACCGATTGTATTACCGCCTCTACAAAAAAAAACCGAAAATTCCCACTGTACGAATGATTATTTATTTGACAATCTGCCGTTCCTATACTATTCTTAACGGCATGCTTGTTGCATAAAAGGCAGAGCCGTAATCGTAAGATTGCGCGATCTTACGATTGCGGCTCCGCTAAAATTAACCCCTAACCATTATTGTCCACTTCCATGAAATCGTTCAAAAATCTTCTCGCCGCCGTTCAGTCTTCCCTTCAAAATGTTAATATAGTCAACTTGGGGGGGGGGGGGCAAATTAGACAATCTAGCGTCCGAATTCATTCGGCGCACACACCGCACAAGTGTGGCGGCTAAAAAACGACGTAGCCGATCCTGTAGGATAGAGGAACTCGAAAACCGAGAAATGCTCTCGGTAGAATCCGCAGTAGCAGCGATGTTCGCTGACGTCGAACAACCGGAGTTTTCGCCGTTCGTCGAAACGGCGCCCATACAGGTAATAGGCTACAACGACATTGCTAACGATGTTGCTAACGATGTCGATTCAGTCCCCGGCTCCAATATCGACGGAGCACTCAAGGTTACCCTCGTCAACGGTACCGCCTCGACCACACAAACACTGAACAACAACGGCGTCCACATGTACAAGATGGACATCGGGCAAGCCGATGTCGGCAAAGTGCTCCACCTCGAAGTGACGTCGGACGACTATTTTGATGTCTGGCTTCGACTCTTTAACGAGGACGGCGAAGACATGGACTACACCGTAAATCTCTGGACTTGGGGATCTCACTCCGTTAGCATTTCGCTAGATGACGCCGGAACCTATTACCTGGGCGTATCCAGTGATTATTTCGGAACATATTACGACCCGACGGAAGAAAATGTCGGTGACGCCGAAGAAGGTACTCAAACCTACACCATTACCGTTAAGACCATCGCCCGAAATGCTAATGACGCAGCGAAAGTTTCAACCCAAGGATTGGAAGATTATGCAGATTGGGAAATAGTCGGTAACGAACTGCGGCTGGTTTCTCTTTATGCGAGCTGGGAGGGGCTCACCGGTGCTTTGGATCTCTCCGGTTGCACCGCGCTCGAATACGTGGGTGTTGGCGGCAACGAACTGACCTCGCTGAAACTCTCCGGTTGTACTGCGCTGGAGACCCTGTATGCTTACGGCAACGAACTGACCTCACTGGATCTCACCGGTTGCACTGCACTCGAATACGTGTATGTCGACGGCAACGAACTGACCTCACTGAATCTCTCCGGTTGCACTGCGCTGGAATACGTGGATGTCGACGGCAACAAGTTGAAGTTCTCCACAGTAACCTTACCGTCGGCGCACTGGCAGGGTTACATTTATTACGGCGAGCAAGATGAGGTTGCGGTTACGCTCGGTGCGGGCAACACCGTGGATCTTTCATCGGAATGGCTTGACGGAACGACTACATTCACATGGTACGACGCTTTCAAAACCGGACAGCCGCTCATCGCCAATGTCGACTATACGGTTGCGGACGGTGTTTTCACTTTCAATGTAACCAACACCATCGTCTATGCCGAAATGACCAACCGCGGATTCAGCGGCTTGACTCTGTGGACAGACGACCTCGTGATTGGCACCCCCGTCGAAGCGGATCCTCCGGGTAATTCGATTGCGGAAGCAAAAGAAGGGGATAAAGCAGCGGCATCGAGCGTGGCACTCGAAAACAAATCATACGCAGTTGTCCACACTATCAACGACGGCGGTGTACACATGTACAAACTTGACGTCGAGGCAGGCAAGACGTATACCATCTCGACTTCGATCAACGATGTCTATCTCCGCATGTTCAACGAAGCCGGTAAGGCGGTCAGCAGCAACGGCACTCCGGAACCGGATACGCCGGATCCAGAGAATCCGTTCAATGCCTGGGGCGGTTGGAGTTGGTGGCCCCAAACCTTTACAGCCGCTGCTTCGGGCACCTATTACCTGGGCGTGTCCAGTTCCGATGCCGCTTACAACCCGACAGTGGCAAACGCCGGTGATGCCGAAGATGGTACTACCCGATATGCACTGAAAGTCGAAGGACGATTCGCAACCTACACTGCGGAAAAATCGTACCCGGCGGTCAAGGGGCTCAAAAACAACAGCAAGGCAAGCACCATTGACTCCATTACGCTTACTTGGTCGCTTGATAAGAAGCAGTTGGACGCCAGCAGCGACGGGCTCAAGATCGAAGTGTTTAGTCCTACGAATAACGTCGTGCCCATCGGCACTGCTACACTGGACATCATTGAAAAAGACGGCAAGTACACTTTGGTGATTGTCGAGGTCGCCGGTATCGACGAGAGTGCCGTAACCTTTGGCGAGGTTACATACAAAAGCGATCGTCCGACGTTTACCGTAACGATTTCCGGCTTGTGGGCGAACACGAAGTACACTGTCCTGGCGCAAGCGACGAATGACAAGACCGGCAAAGCGTCGGGTTTCACCAAAATCACCGCTGCGACAAAAAAATGGTCGGCGGTGAAGATTCAAAAGACGTCGGGAGCGGGCTCCGTTACGCTTACGTGGACGAACACGACCGCTGCGCCGGCGGGAACCATCTACGAAATCGGTGTCTTTGACGCCAAAGGCAACCGTATTACTTGGGCGGAAAGCCAATACTTCGGGTTTACCGCTGCCGCTGGTCATGAGAATACTACATCCGGAGAGGATTTCTGGATGTGGACGAAAAAAGACGGTTGGGAATGGTCTTATGGTGTAGAAACGACCGGAACTTCCATCACGATTACGGGACTGGCAGCGCAGAAATACACGTTCTTCGTGAGAGCGGTGAACTGGGACACTGACAACGAATCGATTGTCGCCAAGACCAGTGCTGCGCCTGCCAAGACAGATGCCGTAAAGAAACTCAAAGCCGCCAAGAATGACTCCAAGCAGGGAACCATAACGCTCACCTGGGATGCGGTACCCGGCGCAACACGCTACGACATCGAAGTGATCGATTCTTTCGGCGAATCGTACGAAGCGGATTTCTTGAACGACGCAGGGACTGCCTGGTATGACGGAAAAGATAACAAGGTTCTTATCACAGGATTGCTGACGCAGAAGTACACATTCAACGTGCAAGCAATTACGGAAAAGAATCTCGGAACGGAAGCGGATCCGGATTGGGTAGTAGAAACCCGGTCAGCCGTTGCTAAAACCAGCGGCACACCAGCAGGCTTGGGCGCCGCCGTCAAAAACTTGAAAGCAACCGTCAAGACTGGGGATGCCGGGATGGTTTCTGTCGACCTCAACTGGGATGCAGTTGCTGATGCCGAAGGGTACACTATCGTTGTCTTGAAAGGCAAGGAATACGTGACTGATTATTGGGTTAGTTCTGCGGGCGAGCAAGCACCGCCGACCACGCGAGCAATCAATAACCTAGAGGCGGGAACGAAGTATACGTTCATCGTGCTGGCGGAGAAGCAAGTAAAAGTGGGAACGGAACGTGATTGGGCATCAGAAGACCCCAATGCCGTCAAAGATAGGATGGCTTATGCCTCCACCGCTATTGCCAAAACTAATGCTTCGACGGCGAAATTTGATGCCGTCAAAGGGTTTAAGAGCGGCGATGTGACACATGATTCCGTTACTCTCAGTTGGGATGCGGTTTCTGGCGCTGAAAATTACCGTATCAGGGTCTTTTTGGGTAAGGAACGCATAGCCACCTTTTGGGCGGATTTTCCTGCCGCATCTGAGGCTAATCCGAATCCGGCACCGTTGACCACAAAAACGATAACCGACTTGGATGCAGGAACGAAGTACACATTCGAGATACAGGCACGGAAAATTGTAACGGAAAGGGTGGGCGAAGGTGAAGATGCTTGGGATAGGACGCTTGGCACTGCCTATTCGTCCATTTCCAAGACGAGTGCTTCGACGCAGAAGTGGGGCAACGTTAGGTTAACGGCGACGCCGACTCAAGATACGCTCACGATAGACCTTCCTGCCATTAACGCTGGGGATTGGAGTACAAATCATCCTTTCCCGGCATCGGAAACCTATAACTACCGATATACATACCGCTACGCGGTAGAGGTAGTGGTCGGTAAGAATGAGCCCGAGTGGATGGGGGATTACTACATCATTGACGGAAACAAGGCGATTATCAGCGATTTGAAGCCTGGCACGAAGTACACCTTTGTTGTTACCACGGATGCGTGGATAGAATTCCAGGCAAAAGACAGTGCTGCGGATGCTCCTTGGTACAACCACAGCTGGATTGGCGAAGGTCCTGAGGTCAAGGTATCCGCGAGTACGCAGAAGCTTTCGTGAGAGTTTTTCCACCTTTTAGCGATTTCACTTGTGAAATGTTTGTGCGCCGCACAGCAGAGCCGCAATCGTAAGATTGCGATTCTGTTAATAGACCTGTTCCATAACCCTTGTTTTCGATGGGGCTTCAAGGGGCTGAAGCCCCTTGTTTATTCCTTTTATTACCCTGTAAGGGGATTTATCCCCTTGCTTGCGAGGTTACGGAACAAGTCTAATATATCTACGTTCTCACGAACGCTACTTTGTGAACATTTTGAACAGTCTCACTCGTCCGCGACTGTCAGCGTAACCTTCCGCAGCGAAAAATTATCGTCGCCCGAAAAAACCAAATACAACGTTTTCCCATCCGCACTCATCCACTTCGTCGGAAAACACGCCAAGTCGCCTGGTCCGACGTCCCAACGTTCTGAATAATAAACCGTCCTCCAATGCCCCCACGGCTCCGATGACTCAAAAATTCCCAAGCCGCCCCTGTGCCGAGTGTCAACGTCGCCGCCCAGTGGATATAACTGCACCCACAGATATTTGCCGAGACCGGCATTGTAACTGATACTCGAACGCCGGCACTTTTGAGGATTACTAAACACCGGCTGACGCTGCCCCACATCCTTCGTCCAAATCGGTTCGCCGTCCGTTCCTCCGTAAAACTCATACGCATTTCTGCTCATAAGTTGATTTTTGGGCGCACGCATCAAAACGAAATGATCCGTAAACACATACACACTGGCATTATCATGTGTTATCATATAAACATAGTCGTCCCGCGCACCCTGATAATTTTTACCGTAGTTGACAAAGGCGATGTGTCCGAACTCTTCGAACCGCCAATCGCACCAGTTCCAAGTTTTTTGCTGGTCGTCCGACCGGGCGAGCTGGGACTGCTTGCCGTTCAAATCGGCATTGCGCACCCACATGTAAATGCTGTCTTCTATCGCCAGCAGACCGCTTGCCTTTTGTCCTGTGCCGCCCTGTCCTCGGTTTTCTGCGTCCGACCGGATATTTTCACTCACAAAATTCTCCGGTTGCCCCGTTATTTTTCCGAAGCCCAAACCGAGTTTCATGGGCAGAAGGGGTTCAAAACCGTAACCGTCGCCATAAGCCGTGTACAAAATGTCATCCTTCGCCCAAGTAATAGGAAAATTATCGCTGCCTACCGCCCGACGCTCAATCGTGTCGGCAGAAGCCCAATGCACTCCGGTAATCTTTTCGCTCCTCGGATAGGGAGCGGGATCGCCCAGCGCTTTCATCAGCGGCGCACCAATGTATTTGTTCAGCACATTTTCGGCATAGTTGCCTTGCTCTATGTTAGCGCTTCCGAATCGGACAACGATCAGTTTGCGAGTGGGAGAAAAGAGCATAATCTGATCTTGCGCTCCGGCAGCCATTGCTGTGTCCCGGGGCAGAGCTTCCCAGCGTGTTTTTCCGTCCGCATTGGAGTTGAGCCAAAATCCGGCGGAACATTGCGAAGTCTTCTCCGAAAGCGACAGAACTTCGTCCACGACTTTGGCACTGATCAGTTGTTCACCGTTCCAATTTCCTTTGTTCATAAGTAGCAATCCTACAGCCGCCATTGCTCGTCCCGAAACGGCACCGCCGCCCCAGGTGGCGACCAGTTTCAGACCGTCTTCTTCAAAAGTTTTGCCGTATCCCACCGTCCACTCTCTTCGGGGAATCTCCATCTTTTTGAGGAGACGCTCCCAAAGGTATGTGCGAATATCATTGTGTTCCGTATCTTTGATGGCGACAGTAACGGCATAGTTCATCATACCGATTCCGGGATTGCTGTATTGGAAGCCGCTGCCCGGCGTGAAAAGAACCGATGCTTCGTCTCGGGAAAGAACGAAAGGATTGCGTTCCTGCCGCCAAAAGTCCCCCTTCCAGCCGGGCAACGAGTTGTTGCTTGCTCCTCTTCCGGTGGAATCTTCCAGTCCCGATGTGTGTGCGCCGAGTTGCCGGACGGTGATTTTAGATTTGAGCGGGTCATCTTTCCATTGAGGAATGTATTTATGGGCAGGATCGTCCAGGGCGATCAGCCCGTCGTGCATTGCCAGCATTAGGGACAAGCCTCCCATGATTCCTTTTGCGGCGGATGCCGTGTAGTGGTTGGTGTATCTAGTCCAGTCGGGAGCGTACTGTTCGTGGACTATTTTACCGTTGTATATCACGATATAGACTTGCGTTCCTCGCCGGAGTAGTTCGTCTGCGTGTTCTTGGAGTATGGCGGAGTCAATTTTCAGGCTTTCCGGGCTGGCGGTTGGAAAGTCGAATGACCGTTGCTGTGCCTCGGCTTGCGTGAGTGTAAGCAATAGGATGGTTGCTGCCGACAAAAGATTTTTCATAAGGCGTGTGATGATGGTAAGGGTTCACCGCTGACGCTATTGTATCGTATTCTGTTTCAAGAGAATAGTTAGCCGCCCTGCCTGCGGGGTGCGTTAGCAATCCGTTAACATTTTTATATTCGATTGCAACTCTGTTACGTTCTGGTAGAATGACGTTATGAGTTTAGGTTTAGGGTACATAGGTCCCTTTCGTTTGCTGGAAATCGTCAATCGCGGACAGTCGTGCTGTCTTTGGCGCGCCTACGATGACGAAAAACGAGAATACGTCGGAGTTAAAACGTTACTCGATTCAAAACTTGGTGAACGACATCAAATACAGCTCCTCGAACATGAGTACAACGTCGCCTCCAAATTCTCGCACCCAAATTTAATCAATATCTTCCACTACGATAAACATAATAGGGTTCCTTACATCGGAATGGAATGGTTCTCCGCTATCAACCTAAAAATGTGGATCAACCGCGGTTACGGGGCGTACTGCGAACACCTTCAACAGATTTTTATTCAGTCGGCGAGTGCATTGGCTTATCAACATGAACATGGCTGGGTTCATCGGGACGTTAAGCCGGATAATTTTCTTTTTGCGTCTGAAACGGTCGAAGTCAAGATGATTGACTTTGCTCTCGCCAGAAAAGTTACCGCCGATTTTATGAAGTGGTTCATGCCCAAGGGGAAGATACAAGGAACGGCAAGTTATATGTCGCCGGAACAGATTCATCGATTGCCGGCGTCTCCCCATGCGGATATTTACGGACTCGGTTGTACTTTTTATGAATTGTTAACGACGCGTCTGGTCTTTACGGGAGACACTCTCAATGAACTGCTCAACAAACATTTGTCTACACCGCCTCCGCCGATAACGCAGAAAAATAAAAATGTTACGCCGGAGTTTTCGGAACTGATCAAAATGATGCTTGCCAAAAAACCTCAAGACCGACCGAAGAATATGAAGGAACTCCTTCGGCTTATGCAACTAACACGTATGTTTCGCCGTCCGCCGTCTAAGGAAGATGTCGGTTAACCTGCTCTCCGTGAACTTTTTCCCGCCGGGGGCTGTAATTGTCCTTAACACAATTTTTCCGCAACGCGAACTGCTTCTATCAAACTGCCCGGCTCCGCAATTCCCTGCCACGCGATGTCAAAAGCGGTGCCATGAGCGACACTCGTACGGATGATCGGCAAACCCAATGTAATGTTCACCGCCCGATACATTCCCAAAAGTTTTAAAGCGATGTGCCCCTGATCGTGAAACATCGCGACAACAGCATCATACTTACCGGCTTGTGCGTCTAGCATAATCGTGTCCGCCGGTTTGGGACCATAGACGCGCAATCCTTGTGCCGTTGCCTGTTCCACTGCCGGACGAATGATTCGGATTTCTTCGTCTCCGAATAGTCCCTCTTCTCCCGCGTGGGGATTGAGAGAACAAACGCCGATACGAGGTTGCCGGTCGTTTTGCCCTATGATACTCCGCATGAAACCGTCGGCAAGACGTATTTTGGAGAGTACCGAATCGATGGTAATCTGTTCGAAAATCGTCCGCATTGCCGTGTGCAGGGTTACGTGAACGACGGCGAGACCGTAATCATGAGCCGGGGGTATATGCCCCCGGTTCGCACGCTCGACCGCTCCAAGATAGAGCATCATGGCGTAATTATCGACACCACACTGCTCGGCAAAGATTTCTGTGTGACCCGGATATCGGTGTCCCGCCAGATGTAAAGCGGCTTTGTGAATCGGAGCCGTTACCACCGCATCGACGACGTTGCTTTTAACATCAACAATTGCTCGGCAGATAGACTGATAAGCGGCATGTCCAGACCTAGCATCAACTGTGCCGGGCGGAACATCGCACACATCATCGGAGCAGCTGGATAAACAGTCGATTTCAGTTCCGATATTTCGCAATCGTGCTGCTCGCCGCATAACATCGGGATGTCCATAAACGACGCATCGGCATTGGGACATTGTCTGGAGTTGCTCCCAGGCGGCGGCGATGATTTCCGGTCCAATACCGGCGGCGTCACCCATTGTGATTGCTATCGTTTTCATCGATTTATATGTCTGTACAATCTTATTTCCCTTCTTCTGTTTTTTTCTGAACGTACGCTTCGTGTTCGTAGCGTAGACAACATTTCAAGCGCCCGCAATGACCGGAGATTTTGACGGGATCGAGTGTTACCCTTTGAATTTTCGCCATCTTAATTGTAATTGTCGGCGGATCGTGTAGGAAAGAACTACAACAAATTTCTCGTCCGCATTCACCGAGGCAGGGAAGGAGTTTCATTCCTTCTCGATTAGTAATTTGCCGCATTTCAATCCGCTTGTGCAGCTCGGCGGTCAGCACTTTAACCAGTTCTCGAAAATCGACTCGGGCAGCAGCGGTGTAATAGATGACGATACGCTCGCCGCCGAAAATGTGTTCGACACGAACCAATTCCATAGGAACGTCCATTTCTTGGACGATCCGTTTGCACCGTTCCATGCTGTGCAGTTCTTTTTGCCGAAGTTTTTGACATAATTTTTCGTCGGCATCGGTCATCGGACGAAGGATTCGGTCTTCTACGAATCCGCTTTCGAGTTTAGCGATAATTCTCTCATCGGCTTCGCAGCGGACGGTACCGGCTTCCTGCCCTCTCGGGGAACGTACAATTACTCGGTTTCCGTAGCGAAAGACAAGTTCGGCGTGTGAAAAAACGCCCAACAACCGCATTGCTCCGTAGTGTACAATGAACTTCATCACACTGTATTCTACCAAAATGCGGTTGAGCCGCAATTACCCGCTAAATGTTTTAGCGGGAGTTGGGTGTGTAAAAATAAAGTGGGTGCAGCGCAAGAGCGGGGGGCATTAGCCACCCATTGAGTTTGAACCAACATGCACAAAACCGGGGGGCTAACGCCGCCCCGCTCGTGCGCAATGTTGGAAATATCCACTAATTTTTTATCCCCCCCGCGATTTACGCACCCTCGTGTGATGTCTCCGTTGCATACCGCAATAGAAAATGCTATCATGAGACGCAGAGTGAATGTTGGCGCTTTTTTCACGCCTCCCCCAATCTTGTATGGCAGCACCTACTAAGAATCAAAAAATCGAAGCCCTTGTAAAACTCGTTCAAAGACGGTGTAGAGGACAGGGCATCACACAGCCTCTGCAGAGAACCGTTTTGGAAACTCTAATGTACGCCGCTCTGCTCGAAAACGCATCCTTCGAAAAAGCCGATATCGCCTATACCGTCCTCGAAAATTATTACATCGATTGGAACGAGATACGAGTCTGCTCCGTCCGCGAACTCGCCGACACCCTAATCGATCTGCCAAGTCCCGACGCCGCCGCAGAACGAATCAGAAAAGCATTGCAGGGGATCTTCGAAAAAACTTATATGTTCGAACTCGAAGATATGAGAAAAAAAGGAAAAGCGCTCGCCGAACACATCAAAACCCTCGAAGCAATGTCGGCAGGAACACCTTATATGATTCAATACACCGCACAAATCGCCCTCGATGGACACGTTATTCCACTCGACGAAGCGTCGCTGAGAATAATGCGGCGACTCGGACTGTCGCAAGTCTCCAGCGACGGGACGCAAGAAATCTGTCTCGGTTTAGACCGAGTTGTCTTGAAAAAAGCAGGATTGACTTTTGCGGCGCAGTTACATCACTTTGCCGCCGGATATTATGATGTTCCTGACTCGCCGGAGTTGTTATCTTTTTTGAGTACGATTGACCGGGCAGCGGTTGACCGCAGTTGGATGCCGCCGGTTCTCGCAGCGAAATCTGCGGCATCGGCAGCAGTGCCGCCGGCAGATTCTAATTCTGTTCCGCCGTCGGTTTCTAAAACAAAGTCGGAGTCGTCTAAAATAGATATGCCAAAGACGAAGAAACCGTCGACGAAGAATCCTGCGACGAAGGCGGATTCTAAACCGGCGTCGAAGGATAAGATTGAAAAGAAATCAACGTCGGGCAAGTCAACGTCGGGCAAGTCGGCGAAGGCGTCCGTCGGTGCAAAGCAACCGTCGGGTCAAAAAGGGGCGTCTGGGGCATCATCGGTAAAGGCATCGAATGGGCCGTTAAAGGATGCGACTGTCAAGAAGCCGGTCAAAAAGTCGGCTCTTCCTCAAAGGGTGAAGCCGGTTCCGCCGTCGAGGAAGGCGATTGTGAAATCGGCGCCGGTCAAGAAAGTACCGGTCAAGAAAGCACCGGTCAAGAAGGTTCCTGTTAAGAAGGCACCGGTCAAAAAGTCGTCCGCGGAGTCTGTCAAAAAGGCGAAAATCCAATCCCCCTCGAAAACACTGCGAAAGAAGAAACCGAAGTAGTTTTGTTGCTGATGTAAAAACTTGGGATGCGGACAAAAGCCGAAATGTTACAATGATTGGCATTGTTACAGGGTTGGCGGTAAAAATTATCAAAGGAACCTCTAATAATACAAATTCCTTGCGTCATTTGCGGAATCTTTGCGTTCTTTGTGGTTACACAAAAAGATTTAACCGCAGAGTACGCAAAGGGTTGCGCAAAGTACGCAAAGTGCTGTTTTTTGCATTTACGGTATAAACCAAAATATAAAATCAAATTTTTGAGGTTCCCTCAAATAACAAACAGAGCCCGGTGCGGTAGCACCGGAGCTGCCGCTCCGGGCTCTGTGAATTTTTTACCGCCAGGGCAGTAACAATCCTCAACAAACCCAAAAAACTGATGACCTACAATTTCGACACCAGCATCAACCGCTATGGTACAAATTCTATCAAATACGATTTTGCCAAAGAAAGAAAAAAACCGGAAGGACTTTTGCCCATGTGGGTCGCCGACATGGATTTTCCCGCTCCGCCCGAAGTGCTAGAAGACATTCAAAAGGCAGTCCGCCACGGGATATTCGGTTACACCGAGCCGAAAGAGGAATACTACAATGCGGTAGCCGACTGGTTCGACTCACGATTCGGTTATTCTGTAACGAAAAGGGAAATTGTAAAAGCTCCCGGTATTGTCTTTGCACTGGCGCAAGCCGTCCGTGCTTTTACGGAACCCGGCGAAGCGGTCATGATACAGACACCGGTCTATTACCCCTTCTTCGATGTTGTCCGCGATAACGGCAGAACCCTTGTGTGCAATTCGCTCGTCTATAATAACGGAAGATATTCTATTGATTTCGAGGATTTTGAGTCCAGAATCGTAGAAAATAATGTTAAACTTTTCACACTGTGCAGTCCTCATAATCCGGTGGGAAGAGTGTGGACACAAACAGAACTGACACATATGAATGAAATTTGTGTAAAGTACAACGTGATTATCATATCGGACGAAATTCACTGCGATTTTATCTGGTCGGATCATATCCACATTTGCTTTGGATTGTTGAACGAAAATGCCGTTATCATGACCGCTCCGAGCAAAACTTTTAATCTTGCCGGTTTGCAGACTTCCAACATCTTTGTAAAAAACACGGATTTACGTAGAAAATTGAAAGCCGAAATCAACCGGAGCGGATACAGCCAGTTGAACACGCTCGGCATTGCCGCCTGTCAAAGTGCCTACACGAAAGGAGCGGCGTGGCTGGAAAAATTGAACGAATGTATCGTAGAAAACATAAGGATTATGCGGGAATTTTTGGCAGTGAAACTTCCAAAAATCAAGTTTGTGGAACCGGAAAGCACCTATTTGGTTTGGTTGGATTTTTCGGCATACGGACTTTCACAAGCAGAACTCGACCGCCGCGTTACCGAAGGCGCGAAGTTGTGGTTGAGCAGCGGAACGATCTTCGGACCGGAAGGGGAAGGGTTTCAACGCGTGAATATTGCTTGTCCGAGAGCAACGCTAATGGATGCTCTTGAGCGATTGTTCAGTGAATTTTGCTAACTGCCCTTTCCCATAGACTGCGTTATTATACACTACTTTTCCGCCATATCTCTCAGTTACGATTGCTCTCCAAACGTGTCCTGTGTCCGTGTAACTTCCTTGCCCGCCGTCAAACATAATTCTATCGCCAATGATTCTACCTGCCGACGCAATTCCTCTATCGCTTGCTTTAAACTGAGAGGATAAGGAATACCATATAAATCCCTATTCGGATAGTCTTGCTCAAACTTCTTCCGATAAGTCTTGTTGACCGAGTCGTAAGACGTTCTGTACTGGTACAAGCCCAACCATACGCCGTTGCCCTTATTATTTCCATAAGGCGTTTGCAACGTCTTCCACTGCACAATGTTTTCGCAATAATGAGTCAACGCCTCTAACGCCTTCTTGCCGACTTTCGATAAGTGCGCCCAATCGAATTTCTCTGCGTCGAAAGGATTGAACCAATTTTGTAAAAAGAATTTTTCTCCTTTGATTTCGACCGTCGTCGTTGCCGCATTATTCTTACTATCAAGTAAAGCATACAACAGGCAATCCGCAATTTCCTTTTTTGTTAGATTGCGGTATGGTGCGTAGCAGATGTCTTCATGTATATGCCAATGATATTTTACGGATTTGAATAATGCGAACCCAATTAACAACCTGTGATAGTTATCGGGAGTTAAAATAATTTCGTGACTAATCGGCAGTCCGCTTGTTAGATAACAAAGTTGTTGACTCTGAAAATCGTGAATCTTTCCGAAAATAGAACCTATACAATTAGCGGGTGCTTTGACTGTTTTTCGGGACTGTCCCAATGAAGGAATGACAGCGGCACTCATGATAGGAAACGGTTTTGTCCGTTCACCATTAACAACGGGAAAGAAATACTCTCGTAATCCGGTTTTATCAGCATCAAAAACCGTAAATGTTTTGGTGCCGTCTTCTTTGATATTTTTGTCAATGATAGAATATGTCCAATCTTGTTCTTTCCATGTCGTTTTTGATTTGGTTAATCGGTCGAGCAGTGAAAAGAGTATCGGAAAATTTCCGTGCACATTCAATTCTAGTTTGTTTTTCGTTCTTTGTTGAATAAAATGTTCGCTGGCTTTGAGCATAAAACCGCCGTGAAAAACGGGGAGCCACATCTGACGAAAATTTTCCACAGACGGCTTGGTAATCCATTTCGGCGTAGAAAATAATCCGAGAAAATATCCTTGTTTCGCAAAGTCTCTTTCAATGCGGAAAAGAAATTGTATCGTCAATTCATTCGCTGACAAGCCGAGATTCAAACGTTTCATGTCGTCTGCGATGTTGCTGTATTTGACACCACGTTTATGTTCTTTGCCAATGCTTGTTCCTGCATCCGCATACGGCGGATTGATAAAAAACAACCACTTGATATTTTTATCCTGCAAATCCTTCCGCAAATTTGCCGGCAATTTGCTTTCATTATCATTAAGCCAATCGAACTGAAAGATTGCTCCGCACTTGTCTTTGAAATAATCGTTTTTCTGAATCGCTGTAACCTCCGCCAATCCCTTGTCGGATAGATAAATGTATTGCAAGGCATCTTTCGGAACAACTTCATATTGCAGATTGCCGACACCGGCGCTGTTATCCCAAATCCGCCAAGTGCCGTCTTGCCAAAAGTTATCGCCGAGTTGCTTGACGATCATATCCCAAGCGAGTCTCGCAATTTCATGCGGAGTATAAAACGAGCCGGTCAAGCGGCGTTTATCATTCAAAACTCTGCTCATTGAAAAAAATGTGTCTTACTCTTCGGTCAAACATATCTGTTTTTGCATTTGCTCCACAATATGTTTTTCGTGTTCTTATAATTGCTTTTCCTGCCGTTAAGTATAATTCAGTGTTCCCGATGCAAGTCATTATCTAGGTCTTCCGGCTGACCGGGCTTACCGAGAAGAATGGTAAGAGCCTCGTCGTACAATTCGTGAAGCGTCGGAATACTTTTGTTCATTTCTTTTTACGTACTCGGCGTTTTTGTTTTGCCTCCTCTTCGGGAATCATCGTCGGCGGAGCGGTCAACTGTTGATACATTTCCATTAACTTTGCGACGATGCCGGACTCGCTCATGCCGCTTTTGAATTTATACAATTTCATTACTGCCCTGTCGAGGTTTTGATGCGCTTTTAGTAATTCCTTCGGCATAGTCAAAGGATCATATAAATCGGCAAGACTGCTGTTGGGAAATTGCGCTCTTGCATCCAACACGGATTGGGCTAACGTTGCAATCGTTGACTTCTGCTCTTCCGTTGCCTCCGCCCAAGGGAAATTGTTGTACACGATAGAATTTGAGTAATTGTAATCAATTTCCATTCGACCGCAAACCGCACGAGTCCATGCCATGTGAACGCTGGAAGTAAGGATACCAAAATGGTAGAGAGTAGCGTCGGGAATCGTTTGAGTCGCATCACTGACAATGACATCTGGTGTCATAAATCCTATCGGAATATAATATCGGCGTTCCGACGAAATTCTTGGAATGAGCACGAAATTCGTTTTCGGCTGCCGGATTTCGCCGAAAATAAAAGGTGTTCCTGCTAATTTTTTTGTCGCTTCACGCTTGCTATTGATACGGTGATCCTTAACGCGATTAACTCGTTGCATCACCAATGGCATCGCTCGCAATTCTTCAGGGGTTGCATCCACAAGCCAGAGGCAATAACGCATCTGATTGTTGATATACGATACCGCACCCAAAAATCGCCTGATAAATTTCTTTGCAAAAGGTTCCTGACGTAGAAATTCTTTGTACTCCTCTTCCTCTATAATAAGGTTGCCGCCATCGTTGGGCATGCTCCCAAACACCATGTCCGGCGCATTACACAATGGTTTTGAACGAGACTCGATAAAAACAACGGGAGCATCCACAAGGTACGGATTTATTCTTGTTGCAGGAGTTTTCGTTTCGCCATCGAAAATATATTTATGTGCCGCATCGACAAAAGAAAATCCAATAATAACACAATGTACCGCCGCTTTGCCTTTCGCTTCATTCCACCATTTGAATCTTTGATAAGCAAAGTTAATCACGATACCACGTTCCGTGAGCGGTCTCCACAAGAGCGCAACTTGTTCCCCTTGCGTGATAGAATTCGTTGAAACAAAGGCGGTGCGAATTTGTGTGTTGCTCATCATGTCGGCAGCTTTTTTGTACCATGCGGTAACATAATCAAGATTGCCGATGCCTTTCAAATTGCCAAAAGTAAGTCGCATATCTTCCTTTTGTGTAGTCGTCATCGTTCTCGCACCCTTATACGGCGGATTGCCCACAATGTACGACAGTTTGCCTTTCGGCACGATCTCTTTCCAATCGATTCGATGAGCATTGCCATGTACAATCGTCGCACATTGTGTCAATGGCAATCGAGGATGATACTGCCCAAATTCTTCTGCAATCCGAATATTCATTTGGTGATCAGTTAACCACATTCCCACCATCGCCACTTGACAAGGAAAATCTTCTATCTCGATACCATAAAACTGTTCGATATTCACTTTCATGAGTGCTGAAATATCGAGGTGCTTCTGCCGAGCGCGTCCCACGAGCATTTTTAAGATTGCAATTTCCAAAAGGCGCAACTCCCGATAAGCAATCATCAAAAAATTCCCACACCCACACGCCGGATCGAGAAACTTAAGCCCCGCAATTTTCTCGTGGAACTGTTTCAACAATCGTGTGTCCGCTTTCACCCGTTCAAACTCCTGCCAGAGATCATCCAAGAAGAGCGGATTGAGAAGTTTTAGTATGTTGTCCAAGTCCGTATAGTGCGCACCGAGTTCCCGACGCAAGTCTTTTTTCATTACGCCTTGAAACATCGCTCCGAAGATGGCGGGCGAAATGCTGCTCCAATCGAAACTGCGGCACTCCAACAACAGTTTCCGCATTTTTTCGTTAAAGTCGGCTTTCGGAAGCCGATCCACAAAAAGCCTGCCATTGATGAAACGGAATTGCTTGAGTTCGGCGGAGAGCAACTTTCGCTTTGCTCTGTCTTCCTCCGTCATGTTGAGAACATCAAACAGGTCGGAAAGCCGATGCGAAAGATCGCTGCCGTCTTCTTTGGAGTTGACAATGTAATTGTAAAAATTCCCTTTGGGAAAAATGCCAGTATCGCCAGCAAAAAGACAAAAGAGCAAGCGAGTGAGATAGATTTCGAGATCATGCCCTTCGTAACCATGTTCGAGCAACTCATCGTGGAGCAGTGCCATTCTTTCGGCAGCGCGGACATTGACTTCAAACTGTTCGTCTCTTTCCATATCCCGCTGGGCAGTGTAACCTGCCAGCGTTGCAAAGCGTTTAACGTGTTTATGTAAATCTTTCGTTTTGAATTGTGTGCGTTTGCCGGTGGTTCGATTATAGTGAACGATGGTCTCAAAGTCGCTGACCATAAGGACTTCCGGCATTTCGTCGATAGGCAAATGAACAATGTACTCCTTTAATTGTTTGTAAGCGATGGTAAGGTCTTTTCCTTTGGACTTCATTTCGATGGCGATTTTCTTCGGTAGAAAATAGTCCATGTACCCGTGGCTTTCTTCTTTCGCGGCGGGATTCTCGAAGCGTCCGATGGTAGCGTCGGTGCCGAAGATTTCGAGAAATTCTCGGACGAACATTTGTGCTTCGGACTTTTCGTTTTTTGCGTCTTTCCATCGTAGGGCGAAGGCGACGGCATTGGATTGGATGGCTTCCCAAGTGAGCATGAGGGTATTGTAACATGTTTTGTAGATTTAGGGATTCTCTCTTCAGAAATGCAGTCGATAAATTGCGGCTGAATGGAGTATTTCAATCGGCGGATGTAGTAGAGCGTTTGCGCTATTGCAGCGGCGAGTTCTTTTTGGTTGTGGAAATTTCGGTCAAATTTGAATTCAAACAAGACTTGGGGAGTGTACAAATCATGCCGGTCAGATGTAACGTATTTCAAACCGAAATGCTCGGCATAGACGGCTTTGACTTCTTCTTCAGTCTTTGTCCGCTTGAGAGCATTTTGGAAATCCATTGAAATAGTATCATCGAGAAAGCGAAAGGAACATTGTACCGGAAACGTGAGAAAATTATTAGCCGTTCCGCCAGCGAGACGCACTGTGCAACGTTCACGGAGCTCGGTTCGTAAGTGCCGGAACCAAAAACGCCGGTGCTTAAAGACCCGCTAAAGGCAGACACACCCTAATCGATAGTCCATAACTGTTCCTTAGTTCGACCCTTTTCATTGTCATTCCGGCGTGCGCCGGAATGACGATTTGGAGGGTTCCCGAACAAGTCTATTGTCACCGTCTTATCATATCTTGCAATGTTGCACCTGAAGGAATAAATGGCAAAACGTGTTCCTGATAGGGCACCGTAACGTCCAGTAGGAACGAACCCGGTGCGTTAATCATCTTTTGGAGAGCATCCGGAAGTTCCTCTTTCTTTGAAACGCCGAGTGCCTCCCAACCGAAACCTTTAGCAATGCTCACAAAGTCAGGATAACGTGTTTCTGGTCCAATGCCAGTGCCTTTGCCGAGTGCTTCGGGATGGTCAATCGGTCCCAAATAAGTGTTTGCCCTATTCGATTGGAAAAACCTATCCTCCCACTGCATCACCATTCCTAAATGCTGATTATTCAGCAACAAGACTTTGATTGGAATCTTTTCGCAGAAACACGTTGCCATCTCTTGAATGTTCATCAGCATACATCCGTCGCCGTCAATGTCGATTACCAATTTGTCAGGGTGGGCAACCTTTGCCCCTATTGCCGCAGGAAGTCCAAACCCCATTGTTCCCAAGCCGGCACTGGAAATAAAAGTCCGAGGCTTGTCAAAACGATAAAACTGCGCCGTCCACATCTGATGCTGTCCTACTCCGGTAACAATGATCGGATCCCGATCCGTCACGGCTTTCCACAACTCGGTAATGGCATGTTGCGCCAAAATGTGCGGCGAATCCGTGTCATAAGACAAGGGCATTTCTTGTTTCCACTGTGCAATTTTCTGGTGCCACTGCGATAGATCGGGGACATAG